>Ga0272444_10000608_pt1 | contig 37624 bp, 28 predicted proteins | sample SSMForm13_FD_201033 | JGI IMG/M metagenome (GOLD analysis project Ga0272444, IMG submission 201033) | Marine sediment archaeal communities from Little Sippewissett salt marsh, Falmouth, MA, United States - SSM-Form-13 | ecosystem: Environmental > Aquatic > Marine > Wetlands > Sediment ...
CGGCGGTCGGGGCGCTTGCCCTTGGGCGGACGCTTCGGGCGGTCGTCGCGACGTCGCGGCGGCTGCTTGGGTTTGGGCGGAGCTTCGACGGTCTGTTTGATCGACAGCGAGATGCGTTTACGATCGCGGTCGACGCCGACGACTTTCACCTTCACCTCATCGCCGACGGCGACCACCTTGGCCGGGTCGTCGACGAAGTCGTGCGCCAACTCGGATACGTGCACGAGGCCGTCCTGATGGACGCCGATGTCGACGAAGGCGCCGAAGTTGGTGACGTTGCTGACCACGCCGTTGAGCACCATGTTGTCTTCGAGGTCGTCGAGCGTGGTGACGTTGGGATTGAACTCGACGGCTTTGAAATCGCGGCGCGGGTCGCGGCCGGGTTTGCGTAATTCGGCGAGGATGTCGTTGAGGGTCGGTTCGCCGACGTCGTCGCCGACGTATTTGGCGATGTCGATTTTGCCGATCAGCTCGTCGTTGTGCATCAACTCGTCGACGCCGACGCCGAGGTCGGCCGCCATCTGGCCCACCAGTTCGTAACGCTCGGGGTGCACCGCCGAGGAGTCGAGCGGGTTTTCGCCGTGACGGATGCGCAAAAAGCCCGCGGCCTGCTCGAAGGTTTTCGGTCCGAGTTTGGGCACCTCGAGCAATTGGGCGCGGCTGTGAAAAACCCCGTTTTTCTCGCGATGCTTGACCACGCCGCGCGCCTGGCCGGTGTTGAGGCCGGCGACGTAGCTGAGCAATTCGGCGCTGGCCGTGTTGAGTTCGACGCCGACGGCGTTGACGCAACTGACCACGACCCGGTCGAGGCTCTTTTGCAGCAGGTTCTGTTCGACGTCGTGCTGGTACTGACCGACGCCGATCGACTTCGGCTCGATCTTGACCAGTTCGGCCAACGGATCTTGCAGGCGGCGGCCGATGCTGATCGCGCCGCGCACGGTGGCGTCCTGGTTGGGGAATTCGCGGCGGGCGGTTTCGCTGACCGAATAAACGCTGGCGCCGGCTTCGTTGACCATGACGATCGGCGCGTCGTTGAGTTGGTCGCGGGTCAGCTTGGTGCGCAGGAAGTGTTCGACTTCGCGGCTGCCGGTGCCGTTGCCGACGGCGACGGCTTCGATGCGGTAGCGGCGGCAGTAGCTTTCGACGGTGGCGACGGCGGCGACGTCTTCTTGTTTGCTGCGGCCGGGGAAGATGACCGTCGAGGCCAGCAGGTCGCCCTTGCCGTCGATGGCGACGAGCTTGCAGCCGGTGCGCAGGCCGGGGTCGACGCCGAGCACCCACTTTTCGCCGAGCGGCGAAGCCATCAGCAGATTGCGCAGGTTTTTGGCGAACACGCGGATCGCTTCTTCGTCGGCCCGTTCGCGCAAAAGTTTGCGCACCTGGTTTTCCAGCGACGGGGCGAGCAGGCGATCGTAGCCGTCGACGAGCGCGGCTTCGAGATGTTCGACCAACGGCCCGCCGTCGTCGCGGATCACGTTTTTACGAACGAGATCCAACGCGCGCTCGCGATCGGGCGCAAGGCGGATCGACAGAATCTTTTCGCCTTCGCCGCGTCCGATGGCCAGCATGCGGTGGCTGGGAACGTCTTTGGCTTTTTCGGTGTAGTCGAAATAGTCGCGGAACTTGGCGCCGCTTTTTTCTTTGCCTTTTTTCACCTGCGCGGTGATCACGCCTTCGTTGAAAAACAGTTCGCGCATGCGACCGCGCAACTCGGCCAGTTCGCTGACGCGTTCGGCGACGATGTCGCGCGCGCCGGCCCAGGCGGCGGCGACGTCGGCCACGCCTTTTTCCGCGTCGACGTACTTTGCGGCGATCTCGTCGGCCTCGCCGTCGAGCGGTTGCTGTGCCCATATCAAATCGGCCAGCGGCTCCAACCCCTTGGCGATCGCTTCGGTGGCGCGGGTTTTGCGCTTGGGCTTGTAGGGCAGGTAGAGATCTTCCAAGGCGGCGGCGTCGCGGGTCTGCTCGATTTTCTCGCACAACTCGTCGGTGAGCTTGCCTTGTTCCTCGATGGTTTTGAGAATCGTCTGCTTGCGTTGATCCAACGCCTGCAGGGCTTCCCAGCGGTCGCGGATGTTGATGATCGCCACCTCGTCCAAACCGCCGGTCGCTTCCTTGCGGTAGCGGGCGATGAAGGGAACGGTGGCCTCGTCGGCGAGCAACTCGATGGTGCGCGAAACCGCTTCTTGTGCGAGCTGCAACTCGCTTGCGATCTCGCTTGTGTACTTGACCGGCACTGCACACTCCTTGGTCTAATCGTGGCCTGAAATGGTTGCAAATTTGCGGTCAAAGTCAAGAGCGGGTCGACCGGGGCGGAACGAGGCGGGAAAGCATAGCTGGATGATGGAGATTGCACGTACAATAAGTTTCTGTTCTAGTTGTCGATGGGGGCGCCATTTCGACGAGCGAGGAAACGATGAACAGATTTTTTTTGATGGCTTTGGTTGCTTTGTTGTGTATCGGTTTTGGTTTTGTTTTTTCCTGCGGCGATGACGACGACCCTTCGACAAGCTCAGGGCAGGCTGATGATGAAGGGGATGACGACGATACGTTCGGCGTCGACGACGATGACGATGACGACGACAGCGAATTCGATTGCTCGGGCAATGTCTGCACCGACAACACGACCGGCCTGATGTGGCTGAATACCCAGCACGGTGACTTGTGGGGCGAAGCGAGCGCGCATTGCCAGAACCTGGATCACTGGGATTACACCGATTGGCGTCTGCCGACGGTCGACGAACTGCGCACGTTGATGCGTGGCTGCCCGGCGACCGAAACCGGCGGCTCGTGCGGGGTAACCGCTGCCTGCCTGGAAGAAACCTGCGCCGACGAAAGCTGCCTCGGTCTCGACTACGGGCAAGGGCCGGGGCCGGACGGGTGTTACCTGCCGGAAGAGCTCGATGATTTCTGCGACTGGTATTGGTCGTCGGACGCCGTCGCCGACAACGACGAGCGCTATTGGGTAATCGTGTTCAACACCGGCCGCATCGAAAACCGCGACGAAGAAGGCGATGCGAGCGTGCTCTGCGTGCGCGAGGTGGATTGATAACGAATCTTGAATCGTCACCCGATCAAATCGTGTATGTCACACTGCAAGGCGTTGGCGATTTTATGTAGAGTGTCAAGTGTGAGATTGGCGTCTCGTCGCTCCCAGCGACTGACGGTGGATGGCTTGACGCCCAAACGGTGTGCCAATTTGCGTTGACTTAAACCGGCGGCCACACGCACGTCGGAGATGCGATTCTCGACGAGGTTTTTCGACGCCGTTTCCCAATCGATTTCCTTATCACGCTTGTTGCGTAGAACCTTACGCGCATCGGCGACCTCAACAGCATCGAGCAGCCGATGGAATTCTTCTTCGTCTAAAATGACGATCCGTTTTCCGGAACCGACATTGACGTATTTGGGAGCAATGTTGATTTCAGCCATGTTTTTCTCCTTACCGTTTCCGGTAAACATCTCGTCGATGACCGATACGGATGACGAGAACGACAAGTTCTTCATCGCGAATCTGGTAAATGATTCGCCATTCGCCCACGCGTATTCTCCAAAAGTTATCCAAGCCGGACATTTTGACACAGCCAACCGCTCGCGGTTCTTCGGCTAAAGCCGAAATGGCTGTCCAAATTCTAACTCGTTTCTTTCTTTCCACCTTCCTTAAAACTTTCAACGCGGATTCCTTAATCTTGATCCGATATCTCATTTGCAATATCTCCTATCGATGAAACAGTAGCATATAACGCAACACAGCGCCAGAGATAGTTGCATTTCAGCGCAACGACGATCGGGGTGTTTTTAGATGTGAAATGCCTATTATATCGCGCCGTTGAGTCGGGCGAGAGCGACCAGTTCGCCGTGGGCGGGGGCGGCGGTTTCGGATTCGACGGTGACCGGCCGGTTGTCGTCGACGACGTAGATGAACTCGGCGCGGGGTCGGAAGTCGCGCTTGGTGAAGATCACCCAGCGTCCATCGGTGCGGCAGGGTTTTACTTCGCCGCCGGTCGCCTGCGGAGATTGGAGGCAGAACAGTCGCGCGGTTTTCTCGTTGAGCGGCAGCAAGACGAAATCCATCTCGCGTCGGTTCTTGAGGAACGTGAGGTACAACTGGTGCTTGGTCGGCACTTGTTCGTAGTGCATGTAGTACAGCAGCGCAGCCTCTTGGGCGTCGCGGATATCGACTTCGGCTTGAGAAAGTTGCAGGTGCAGGTTGGTATCTCCGGTGATTTCGCACAGCAGTGCCAGCAGGAAGGCGAGTATCGCCATCACGGACAGCAACTCGACAATGGTGTATCCCGCGGGCGAACGGCGGCGTTTTGTGTTGCGTTTCATTACTTTTCTCGGTTGTCTTCGATTCGCTACCCTTTTTTCACCCAACCGTGTTAATCGACCGCCCGGCGCTGAAGCTGAATCATAAACGAAGAATTATTTCGGGGTGGCAACAAAGTTGGCGATCGCCGTTTCTGCGAAAAAAGCCACAGGGCGGGCAAGCGCGGCAAAGGCGGCGGATACGACGCGAACTTGTCGCGGCTTCGAATGCCGGTGTACGATGCCGTGTTCAACGACAAGGCGGAAAACGTGAGCGAAGAAAAATTCGACGTCAAACGCATCACCGGCAAGCCCTGGTTCTGGCGCGCGGTGTTGATTCTCGCGGTGTTCTGTTTCTTTCTGCCGTTGCTGCGGGCGAACGTGGTGTTCATTCGGAATCAGGATGTTTACCTGCACTTGTTTTTCCGCACCGTCGCCCACGATGCGCTGGCCCAAGGCGAACTGCCGCTGTGGAACCACCACATCAACGGCGGTTTCCCGGTTTACGCTCATCCCGAGTTTCCCTTCCCCAACCTGTTGGCCGGGCTCTGGCTGCTGCTGGGTCCGCTGGCCGGAATGAAAATGGAATTGCTGCTCTGGTTTTTGCTGGCGGCCAATGCCTTATATTCGCTGCTGCGTCGGCACTACCGCTTGACGGGAGGGGCGGCGGCGCTGGTCTCATGCCTGGTGGTGTGTTCGTTCTGGACGGTGCAGCGGTTCATCATTGACGGCGACATCAACGACACCGCCGTGTTTCTGTTCATCGTCTTTCTCAACGTCTACACCCGCGTGTTGGATCCGGTAATCGCCGAACAGTCCGGGCGTACGTTTTCCTGGCGCGGACTGGCCCGCGCCGCAGCCGGCCGGCCGGTGCTGCCGCACGTGTTGTTTTTGATTTTGCTGACCGGCATCGCGATGGCCAGCGGCAAGGGGCACCTGGCGGTGTACGGCCTGTTCGCCGCTTTGGTCGGCGCTTACGACACCGTCGCGCTGGCTTTGACGCAGCGCCGGTGGGCGTTGCTGCCGCCGCTGTTTTTGCTGTTGGCGCTGGGCTTGCCGCTGTTGCTGTTTCAGGCGCGGATTCAGGCGAGCCTCGATCTGTCGTCGATCACCGCCGGTGGTTTCGACTTCGCCAATTACCGCAACGCCGACAACACGATCTTGGCTGAAATCGTGCGGCGGCAACTCAGCGAAATGTACTGCGGCGGCTGGCTGGCTTGGGCGCTATTTGCCGCCGGGGCGGTTTACGGTTTGGTCAAACGGCAGAATCTGCGCATTCTGCTCGTGCTGGCGGCGGCAACCGTATTGATTTTCGGCCCGACCACGCGCGCGGGTGAGATCGTCTTTTCCCTGCCGGTCATGCGCCGGCTGATCAACATGTACAAGTATTTCGGTTTTTACCTGCACCTGAGTTTGTGGCTGTTGACCGTACCGTTGATCATGCGCGGGCTGGTCAGGCAGCGCGCGTTGGTGATTGCGGTACTCGTGTTGGTTTCGCTGGCGGAATTTCCCACGGTTCGGGGCGAGGTCGAACGACGGCTGACCGAAGCGGTGTTGCCGGTCGAGGCCGAAAAACGGTTCGTGCAGGTGACCTGCGAAAAGAACCTTGGCCTCGCTTACTATTTTTACAAAGCCAATATCGGCATCATCGACTGGCGCAATCCGTTGCAGATCGAAACGCCGGTCATTCCCTACGGCACCCTGCCGGAGAACAAATGCACGACCCTCGGTCTGCCCCGGACGAAGATCAATCCGGATTACCGTGGAGAAGCCTGGTTTGCCGCCGATCAAAGGCGCACCGGACGTATACGACGCGGGTGCAACCGTCTGACGGTAATCGCCGACGTCAGCCAGGCGGATAAGACGCTGGTGATCAACACCAATTACCACCGCGCCTGGATCGCCGACATCGGCGAGGTCGTCGACCATAACGGCCTGCTGGCACTGACCGGCCTGCCTCCGGGGAAACAAACGGTCAACCTGCGCTTCGCCCCGCGGGCGCACATCATCCGCCAGATCGTCGACCTGCTGCTGATGCTGCTGCTGGCCGTCGCCGCGCTTGCACTGGCTGTGACCAATATCCTCCGGAAAAAAACCTGACCGATTAAGCTTTGGCCATCAAGTCGCTGTAGGAGCCTTCGACCCGGTCGGGCGGGTTGAGCTGGAAGTGGGCGGAGAGGGTGTCGAGCAGCGCGGCGCCGTCGTCGTCGGTCTGGTTTTCGTCGAGCACCGCTTCGAATTCGAGGAACGCGCCGAGTCCTTCGACGCGGTCGAGATGAATGCGTACGTTGCGCCACAGGTGCACGGTGCGGAACTTGTCGACCACCACCCACACGCCCAGGGCGGCGGCGAGGGTGGCTTTGATTTCATCCGGCGAATCGACCGGGGCGCGGAGGTAATCGCAGGGTTTGGGGCCGGGGATGTCGGGTCGGCGGTAGAAGATCAGTTCGGCGGAGGTTTCGTCGCCGGTGATCTCGCGCAGCTTCAGGCGTCCGTCGGCGACATGAAAGTAGGTGTCGACCTGGCGCAACTCGGCGGCGGGCGGTCCGGCCAGTTCGACGGCGACGGCGGCGGCGCGTTCGACGTCGCGCAGACGGGCTTTGATTTCGATGTTGCGCATGAGGGGGTTATCGCACGGGGTCGGGCGGATGGCAATCGCCGGGCTTTATTTGGGAAAGATGATCTGGCCGTCGAGCACTTTACGGACGGTGTGGGAAAGGGCGTACATGTTGTAGGGTTTGGCCAGAAAACCGGTAGCGCCGAAAGCTTTGAATTTATCGATCAATTGGTGCTCGGCGTAACCGCTGCACATCAACACTTTGGCATTGGGTTTGAGCGCGATGATCTGTTGCAGCACTTCCTCGCCGGACAGGTGCGGCATGGTCTGATCGAGGATGACCAGATCGATCCGTTCTTTTTGCCGGTTGAATACCTGCAAAGCTTCGTGACCTTCGGCCGCGGTCATTACGCTGTAACCGCGTTGTAACAAAATGGCCTTGGCCATGTTGCGGATGATTTCCTCGTCGTCGACCAGCAAGACGGTTTCGGTGCCGGCGGGCAGGTCTTCATCTTCCACCGGCGCTTCGCGCAGAACCGCTTCGCCGTCGGCCGGGAAGAAAACACGGAAGGTGGCGCCTTTTTCCGCCTGGCTTTCGACTTCGATCCAACCGCCGTGCTGTTGCATGATGCCGTAGACGGTGGCCAGGCCAAGGCCGGTGCCGCGGCCCTGTTCCTTGGTGGTGAAGAAGGGCTCGAAAATGTGCCGGCTGGTTTGTTCGTCTATGCCCGGACCGTTGTCGCTGACGCTGATCATCAGGTAGCGGCCGGTTTTGGCTTCATGCCTTAAGCGGGCGTATTCTTCGTCGACCTTCACGTTTTCGCCGCTGATCAAAATGAAGTAATCGTTTTCTTTAATCGCTGGCGAAGCGCTGCGGTGCTCGGCAATCAGGTCGGTCAGCGCATCGCGCGCGTTGATGCAAAGATTGAGCAACACCTGATAGACCTGGTTGGGGTCGGCATGGGCGAGTTCGAGGTCATCGGCGATGTGGTGACGGATGGCAATGCGCCGGTCGATCGTTTCGCGCAGCATTCCGGTTACCTGACGAGCGATGTCGCCGACATCGACAGCCTGGAAGGTCGAGCGGCTGCGACGCGAGAACAACAGCAATTGCTGAACGAGATTACCCGCGCGGGTGGCGGCTTCGAAAGCCAGATCGAGATGGTGCCTGGTTTTTTCGGGTTCAGCTACTTTGGCCAGGTCAATGTTGCCGAGAATGCCGGCCAGCAGGTTGTTAAAATCGTGCGCGACGCCGCCGGCCAGGCGCCCGATCGCTTCCAACTTCTGAGATTGTTGCAGTTGGTGTTCCAGTTGTTGCTTTTTTTCCTCGCTTTTTACGCGTTCGGTGATGTCGTGGGCCAGCACCGAGATGCCGTCTTGCGTAGGGAAGACGCTGATTTCGAAATGGATGGTCGTTTCATCGGATGTTTTAATATCAGTGGTGAAGTGTCGGGGTTGCTTGTCGTGAAGCACCTGGCGGTAATTTTTCGGCACCGGCGTGTCGGCCAGAATGGGAAAGACTTCGAGCAATTCTTTACCGATGGCTTTTTCGGGTTCAACGCTGGTCAAGGCGGTGGCGGCTTTGTTGAAGTAGGTGAAGCGGAGGTTTTTATCCAAGGCCAAAAACAAGTAGGAAATGCTGTCGGCCAATTCGCGGAAGCGAAGATCGCTTTCCCGAATTTTCTGCTCGGCTTCCTTTTGCTCAGTGATATCTTCGTAAAGTGCAACGATTTCACCGGAAGGCAATTTGTAGATCTGATTCTTTCGCCAACCGGTGATTCGATCATCGGAGTACCGCATCGCCGGCATCGATTCGGGGTGTCCGGTCAACCAGACCTGATAAAGAGCTTCGAGAATGCCGAATTCGCGGACTTGCGGAAAAACTTCGGTCACTCGCCGACCGATGACCTGCTCTCGGCTGATTTGCTCGATCGTTTCGGCTGCGCGGTTGAATTCGAGTAAGACGAAATCCGCCCCGTCGTCGACCGCTTTATAAACGGCTACGGCGTTGGTCATGTTGTCGAACATCGCCCGGTAGCGTTCCCGGCTTTCGCGCAGTTCCTGCTCGATGGTCATGTGGGAAGTGATGTCGGTGACGACGCCGAAGCTGCCGATCAACTCGCCTTTATCGTCCCAGATGCCCTGTGGAGCGATGATGGTGTAAAGATCGCCGCCGTCCTTGGTCTTCCAGACCAATTCGTAGGATTCCTGCTTTCGCTGCCGGCGCTGGATCATTTGATCTTCATAGATTTGCCGTTTATCGGGGGCGATGTAATTGATCAGCAACTGACCCTGCAGTTCGCTCGTCGTGTAGCCGGTCATCTGGCAGAAGCGTTTGTTGGCGAAGATAAAGCGTCCGTCGGCAGACTGGGCGATCAAACCCTCGCTCATGGTATCGACCAACAGGTGAAAACGCTTTTCGCTGAAGTCGAGTTCCTGCTCGGCCGCCAGGCGCTTTTTCTCTGCCTGATAGCCTTGGCGGATCAGGTAAATGCTGATGGCGACGATCGCCAACAGAATGACCAGGGCGACGACGACGATTTTTCGCGTCAGCCCCATCATTTCGGCGTTCACGTCGTCCAGGTACATACCGGTACCGATGATCCAACCCCACGGAGCGAATAATTTAATAAACGATTCTTTTGGCTCGTCGCGGTGGATGTCGTCTTTCCATTGCCAGTGATAATCGACGTAGCCTTCGCCCTGGGTTTTGGCTACATCGACGAAAGCCATGAACAGCGCCTGCCCTTGCGAATCGGTGAAATCACCGACGTACGTCCCTTCCAAGTCATGGCGGTAGGGATGCATGATCATTTTCGGCTGCAGGTCATTGATCCAGAAATAGTCTTTTCCTTCCGGGCCGTAACGCAGGGCGCGAATTTCATCGATGGCCTTTTGTTGCGCCTGCTCGTGGGTCAATTCGCCGGCGACTTCCTGTTTATGGCGATAGGCGATGATGCCGTAGGCCGAGCGGGTCAGCTCGCGAATCATGTTTCGTTTATGCTCAAGAAAGTTGTTTTGCACCGAGGGAAGAATGAAACCGAAGATGGAAATCAGGAATAGAAAAACAGCGGTAACTGCCGGGAAGGCGACACGAAAAATATTGGCTTTAACAATCTTTTTCAAAGTCTCCCCAAACACGGACGTAAGTTTTTCTACATTCACCGAATATTTGGCTTTTCAGCAAAATCTCTTTTTTATCGACTATACTGGACTTTAATCGAAAAATCCAGTTTCCGGCCTTACTTGTCGTCGCCTAGCGGACACCGAGGCGGTATCGTCTTAACCCTGGACAGGTTTGCTTTGTCGAATTATCCTGCACGGGTTGAATTCCGGGTAGAGGGGAAACCGAGATGAGGCGTATTTTTATTTGGCTGGCGGCGATGATTGCTTTGTTGACGCCGGTTTATGCCGCAGCGGCCGAGGGGGAAGCGGCCGACGGGTTGTTTTTCGAGCCATCCTTTCTGGTTTCCACCTTCACTACCGACAAGGGCGAATTGGAGCGCGAAGCCAGCTTTCTTGACGAAAGCTACACCTGGGACGTGCACACCGGCGATTTCAACTGGATCATCGCTCCCGGATTTGCCGTCGGTTACGGCTGGGGCCGTTGGACGGCCTCGTTTCGCGCTGTCTATCCGCTGCATCGGCTGTATCTCAATCTGCCTTATGACCGCACGGCCAACGGTCTGCTGCACTCGCTCGAACTCGGGCCGGAAATCGGTTTCCGCGTGTTTACCTTCAGTTGGACGACGGTGGATGCGCAACTCGGCTTTGCTTACCGGCCGATTGCCATGGCCAAGCTCGATTACGGTTTCGAAGATCGATCCGACGCCGAAGATACGCGCACACTCAACGGATTGCCGGGGCAGGCGGGTTTCGCTTTCACCTTCGGCGCGGGCGGCGACCTGATGCGGGACCACCAGGTGTTGCTGGGATGGGTCTGGCGATTTTACTGGGGCCGCTACGAATTGGAACGCGAGGTCGACAACATCGCCGTGCAGGTCGACTACGAGGGGCAGCCGGGCGAAGCGATCGACGTTTTCGACGAGGAGCATCTGCAACTGAACGTGTATTCGGCCATGCTCGGCGTTCGCCTGCGCATTTACCCGATGGCGCCACGGGGTGGGCAGTGAAACGACTTTTCGCCGTAGCGCTGCTTGTCGTCGTGCTGACGGCAGCGGTTCAGGTGGCCGCCGAAGAAGACTGGACACTCGAACCCGGCGACATTGAATTGCGCGCGTTGGCGAAAAAAGTCTCGGAAATCACCGACCGGGTGGTCATTTACGGCAGCGATTTTTCCGGCACGGTCGAATTGGCGCCGGCACGCCGCAAAATGAGTAAAAAGCAGGTGTGGGAGTACTTTCTTTCCGTGCTGGCTTCGCAGGGTTACGGCGTGGTGGTGCGCGGCGATATCGCGCAGATCGTGCCGCTTTCCGAGATGGCGACACAGGATCAGCCGGTGCTGGTCGCCGGCGAGCAGACGCCGGAGCCGAGCGACCAGATGGTGACGGTTACGTTCGACCTGGAACACGCCGAAGCTTCGGCGGTGGCGATGCAGCTCAGCGCGCTGGTCGGCGGGCACGGCAAGGTGATTCCCATTCCGTCGCAGAATCGCGTGGTGGTGGTCGACACCGCAGCCAACATCGAGCGGTTGCGCAAACTGGTCGAGCGACTGGATGCCGACGGCGCGACCGAAAGCATTCAGGTGGTGCGCCTGAAAAAAGCCGACGCCGAGCAGATGAGCCAGCTTTTGGCCAAGGTGTTCACCGAATATCGCATCGACGGCAACCTGGTGCGCCGTCGCCGTAGCGCCGGGGGGCTGATCGTCGTACCCGAACCGACCGGGCAGTCGATTGTGCTGCGCGGCGACAAACGCGACGTCGACGCCGCCGTGGCGCTGGCCCGGAAAATCGACGCCATGCCCGATCCGGTGGTCGCCATTCAACGCCTGCAAAACGCCGACCCGGAACAATCGGCCAAACTGCTGCGCGACCTGGTGAATTAGCCTTTACCGGGCCTGTTTACAAAATTTCCTTTGCAGTCGAGCTTCAACGCGTTATGATGCCGCCGGTGGAACAATTTGTCGGAATAAGTACGAGATTTTGAGTACTCCATTCGATACTCCCCAGTGGATTTTATGCGTCTCCGGCGACCGGCAGACGGCGATTCACCTGCGTCAGTCGTTGCAGGATCTGCGTTTCCGCGCCGAGATCGCGGGCGGCATCAACGAGGCGCTGGCCGTCGTCCAACGCCGCAGTCCGGCGCTGATTCTCGTGGATTTTCAACTAATTGACGGCTCCGGCCTGGAACTGATCCGCCGCCTGCGCCAAACCCGCCGCGCCGCGCGGGCACCGATCATCATGCTGGCCACGGCGATGCAGGCCGAGCACTACAGCCACCGTACGCTAACCGCCGGACCGCAGGAATGGTTGAATAAACCGGTCAACGACGGCCAACTGGCTCACGCCGTGATGCGTTGGGTCGGCGTTGTCATCAGCAAGGCCATGCGCCCGGTCGAGCCCTCGCACGATCACGTACACAAGTTGCCCGACCGCGGCGCCTTCGCCGAACTGCCTTTCGCCCGCGTACTCGCGTTGGCCACCCGCCGAGGAAAAGGCCGTTTGCGTGTGCTGTTGCGCGACCAATGGCTCGATATCCACATCGACCACACGCACATCACCGGTTTGTCCAGTTCGTACCTGCCCGGCAACAGCCTGGGCGAGCTGCTGGTACGCAACAACCGCCTCAGTCCTTACGCTCTCGCCGAATGGTGCGAAAACATCGACTCCAACCAACGTCTCGGCGAATGGCTGGTCGAGAAGGGATTGATCAACGAAGACGAACTGGCGCGTGAAATTTTGCAGCACGTGATGGAAAAGCTTACCGTCGCCTTTTCCTGGCGCTGGTACAACGCCCAGTGGAAGTACCGGGCCGGGGTCGGTCACGAGGGAATGCAACTAGCCTGCGACATCGATGTCCGCCGCGTCATCTTCGAGGGCATTCACCAATATTACGATCGCGAACGGCTGGAGATGATCTTCTCCAAGCGCGAACGCCTGCGCCGCGAGATGATTCCCACCACCCCGCACATTGACGACCTGCCGGTGGTCGCCCGGCGGGTGATGGAAGCCGCCGACGGTCGCTCCAGCGCCGTCCGCGTACGCCAGCGCGCCGGGATGGAAGTCCGCCGCTTTTACCAGACGCTCTATGCCGTCTGGGTGCTCGACCTGGTGCGCTTCGGCGACCCGATCGAAGACGAGGAAGTCGAGCGTTTGGTCGAAGAAGAAACCTTCCGTGAAGCCGAACCACGCAGCGAACACCACCACCGCCGATAGCGCCACACAAGAATCTCCGTGATTGCATTCGACCGACCCCGCATGTACATTGCCAAAAAGCGCGACAAAATTCGCGGATCCATACGAAAGAGCCGCAACTACGGGGAAACGTGACGATTGTGAAAAATGCCGGACGACTTGCCTGGCGGGAACGCGCGGTTTGGCTGCTGCTGATTGTCTGCCTGTCGGCGGCGGGCCTGCTGATCGGTATGCATGTTAATCGGCAGGAGAGCAACCTTCCGGTCGTCGCGGAAACCAATACGGACGCCTGGAGCCATTCACGCCGGCTTTGGTTCGACGCCCTCTGCGCCGGTGAGGATGTCGGCCTCTATTGCAAAACGGATTTCGACTGCATCGCCAAGATGGCAGAACGCATCCCGTCGTCGTTTCACTACCAGTTCTACGACGGCCTGGCCCACGGTTTGCCCTGGCCCTTTGAAGATTTGGACGCCTGCCTGCAAATGATCAGCCGACATGTGCCTGCTGCTTATCAGGAAATGATGCGCTTCGGACCGATCCAGGAAATGGCGAAGACCTACGGCGATGCACCGGAAAAGATCAACGCTTACCTCGCCGAACTGCCGAGCGAATTTCAGCCCCACGTCAACAAAGGCGTGAGCATCGGTTTGCTGCGTTACTACATGCGGAATTTGCCGGCGGCGGTGCCCGTCATTTTGCAGTTGGACGAATCGTTGCACGATGCATGCTTCGAAGAGTTGGGCTGGTGGCTTGGCGAGCAGCACCAGGCCGACCTGGAAGCGGTGCGGGCGGTGTTACGCGAGATTCCGGATAAGTATCATCACGAGGTTTATCATGGCTATATCCGCGGCGTGCAGATCATCGACGAGATCGAGCCCTACGAAGATTTGATCGCCAAGATCGAGCCGGAGTTTCACGAGGTCTGCTATCAGGCGTTGGGTTGGAAGATTTGCAATTGGAACTGGATGAATGCCGACGAAATCGAATCGCTGTTGAAAACCATCAAACGCCAGGACATGCTGCCCGCCGTGCGCCGCGAGTTGGAGTTCCCGGCACGATCCGCCACATCACACGGTTCGCCGCCGCCTCAGAGTGAAAACAAATAAACGAGCACTTTTCTTTCTATGCAGATAAAAAAGTTACGACCGATTTGACGCGGCTGTCGGTCAGTAGACGATCAGCTCCTGCGTCCAGAACGGTCCGCCTGCGTCGGGATCGATGCGCTGCCAGCTCGAATCGTAGAGTTTGACGTAGATCGTGTCGCCTTCCGGCTCGTCCCAGTTGATGGCCGGGGCGATCAACGCGCTGCCGGCGGTTTCGAGAATGCCGTCGAACGACCACTCGTTGCAGTCAAACGACGGTAAGCCATCATATACCGGAGCCGCCGGTCCCATGGTTTGGACGTGCAGAATATACCCTTCTTCGCCGTCTTCGCCGATATATCGTCCTCCGTACAAGTAGGGCATGCCGTCGGATTTCACCATCATGCCACTCAGGTATTCGTTGTATTCCGGTTCGATAGTGATGATCGTGTTCCAGGTGTCGCCTTCGTTGTTGAACAGGCGGTACATTTCGTCTTCGAAAAGTTCGTCGTTGTAGGCCAGCAGCCAGAGGGTGCCGTCGGCGTCGCAGAACGCTTCTTCCAGGTAAGACCACTCTTCGCCGAACAGGTCGGCTTCGAACGTCCAGGTATCGCCGGTGGTCGACCACAGGTAGTAGCTTTCGTCGTAGCCGGTGCTGCCCAACACGAACAACGTGCCGCCGCAGGCGAAGATGCCGTCGACAAACCATGATTCTTCCGGCGTGTCGGGCAGGGTTTCGCTTGCCCAGCCGGAGCCGTCGTGGCGCAGCACGAAGCCGGTTTCGTTGATGTCGTCGGTGCCGGCGATGTAGGTGTTGTCGCCGAGGGTGTACAGCAGGCGATCAAGTCCCCAGAAGAAACGGTAGTCGCCGGATATCTCGGGCAGGTCGGCTTCGTCCCAGCCGTCGCTGCCGTTGTAGGTGTAGATCACGCCCAAGGTGGTGGTGGCTTTGTCGTTGTCGATGTTGCCGATCAGCGCCGGCGTGCCGGCGGCCAGGAAGGCGAGATTGTTGAAGTATTCTTCCCCGGCGAGATCTTCCGGAAAGTCGATCTGTTCCCACGTATCGCCGTCTTTGTACAGCGCCGTATCCAACAGCGGGAAACCGTATTCTCCGTGAAGCGAGACGGCGGCAACGGCCCAGAAATCGCCGGTCGACGATTGCAGGATCTCTTCGATATAGACCAGGTCGTCAAAGGATTGCTCGACCTGCCACGCGCCCTTGGCGTCTTTGCCGATGATCGCCGCTTTGCTTTCTCCGACCAGCCCTTTGAGATTCAACTCGTCGGTGTAGTTGACGGCGATGATGTCGGGCGCGCTTTCGCTAAGCTCGATGCGATAGGGGAAGAAGTCGGTATAAGGCGAGGGGACGGCCTCTTCGCTCCAGACGTCGTCGGCGAAGGCGAACAAAAATGCGCCGTCGTCGCCGAGGGTCGCCATCCGCGCTTCGGCGTTTTCCACGATGTCGTCGTCATCGTCGTCGTCATCGTCGTCGTCATCGTCGTCGTCGTCGTCATCGTCATCGATCAGGTCGTCGTCATCGTTGTCGTCGTCGTCATCGTCGTCGTCGTCGCCGCAGCCGGCAACGACCAAAGCAAGAACAAACAATAAAATCAGTAAAAACGGCAGTGACTTGGTAAACGCCTTCATTGCGGTTCCTCCCGATAAAAAAGAAATCAACAAGTCGTGTTTCACCAAGATGCGTTTGAATTAAAGCAAAACCAAACCATCACGTAAACAGGTTATTCATAAGAGGAAACTGAGGCTAAAAGGCATGTGGCGTCATTGTATGCAGTTTAAATCTAATTGGGAAATACGATGCCCTTCCGTGTTCCATAAGTATTGTTGATCATCAAGGATTTGAATAAAATAATAAGCATAGTGAGTGTCGGAAATGATGTGTGAGCATACTAACCAGGCTTCATTATCGGAAACTACGGATAAATCGTAGCAAATTTCTCTGTAAAGTTCGGTTGTCGGCCTTTCCAGTGGAAAATATGTCCAGGCGCCGTCAGTGTAGTGAAAAAGGTAAACGGATTGATATTCGAAGTTGTCCTTATGAAACAACGCCCAGCCGTTTTCCGGGCTGGAAAAAGCTATATTAAGAAACTCATAACTATCAAAACCAGATGTCGGCACTTCGAATGTCTGATCCCATTGATCGCCGTCCCAATGAGTAATGTAGAAATAGTTGCCTTCACCGGATTTGTACAACAAAATCCAAATGCCGTCTTCCTGGTAAACGATGGAATCATGCTTGATGTTGAAAAGGTAGGGTTCGGTCAGCCCTTCATTTACCGGATGGTCGTCAACACAGGTGATGGGCGTAATGTTGCATCCGTCCCAGTGTTTCAGACAATAATATTGCCACCTCGACTGAAACACGACATCGTTCGGTGAAAGAAAGGAGAAATTGTTTGAAAGCCAAAGCTGCCATTCGCCGCTGCTGTATTGATGCCGGCCTACATACCCTAGATTGCGATTGAACCAGTGCAGGGAGCTGTCAAACAGGTTGTTTTCTTCATCGTCGAAGCAAAGATCGATGTCGTTTCCATTGTCGTAAAGGTGGGCTTTTTGCTTTCCCTGGCCAATCAGGACGGCTACATAGGGTTCAAGAATCTGGCAATTGGAAAAGTGTTTCAAATCGGTCTTTTCCCAAGATTCATCGCCAAGGATTAAAATGTCTTCGTTGCCGCAGGCGACGCCCATGAGATGACCATCGTTGTGGTAGGGCTCCAACCCAAGGGGATCTATATAAGGCGTGTCGTCGTCATCCGGCGAGATGTCGTCATCGGGAAGAAAATCGTCGTCGTCATCATCCGGCAAGGTGTCGTCATCCGGCGAAGCGTCGTCGTTGTTATCGTCGTCACCTTCATCATCAGCCTGCCCTGAGCCTGTCGAAGGGTCGTCATCTGACGAATCGCTGTCAGCGCAACCGCAAAAAAACGCCAAGGCGATCAATAAGAATATGAAGACACCACGACGGATGAAAAGCTTCGTCGGGTTTTCCATTCCACGATTCATCTGCACATCCAATTCAATCGACTGACAGATAAATTGCCTAATAACTAATATACGCGATAGGAGAATTGCCGTCAAGAAAAGAGAGCGTCGAAATAGCGGTGAAGCTTTAAAGAAAAAACCGGGGCGCAAACCCCGGTGAAGGCGGCGATCGGAATTGAACCGATGAATGGAGGTTTTGCAGACCTCTGCCTTACCACTTGGCTACGCCGCCAAACAAAAAAAGCGGGAAACGGGAGTTGAACCCGCGACCCCCGCCTTGGCAAGGCGGTGCTCTACCACTGAGCTATTCCCGCGTAAGCAAACAGTCATTCAACGATCACAAGGGTATGAAATATCCATGAACTTGCGCCCGATGTCAAGTCCTTTTCGCAAAGTGCGCCTTAGGAGGCCTGCGCGTCGGTTTTGAGCCTAAAAAACAGACCCTTGCCGGTTGCGAACGCCGCGGGCAACGTGTATACAAATCATCTGTGCAACATGTCCATCAATCAGCCGGAGGAATCAAACCATGACGGAGTGGGCCTATCGCAACGGCGTGCCGCAATGCACGTTGGATCACTACGAAAAAGACTACGCCGATCGGCACTTGCTGCACGGCATCATCGCCAAATGGGCCAAGGAAAAATCCGACTTCGTCGCCCTGTATTTCCCCGACACCGGCAAAGAATACACCTATTTACAGTTCGACCAGATTTCCACCGCGCTGGCGCTCAAGCTGCTGAAAATGGGCTTTAAAAAAGGCGACTTCCTCGCCACCAGCCTGCCGTTTTTGGCCGAGCACATCTTTTTGGAATACGCCTGCTTCAAAATCGGCGTTATCCACGCGCCGCTCGATCTGCGCCTGAAAGGCCCGGAAGTGATCCGCTCGCTGGGCCTGATCAAAGCCAAGGGCTTTGCTTTCCTGGGTAAAACGCCGGTGGCCGACTTCACGCCGCTGGGCCAGGCGGTGATGGACAATTGCGATTACATCGAGCACTTCATTCAGTTCACCCCGCCGGACCAGACCGTCGACGGCGCGATCTCGGCCTTCACGCTGGCCGCCGAAGCCGAAGCCGAAGCCAAAGCCGCGCTGGCCGACCCGGCCAACTCGCCGATTCTGAAGCAATACCAGGAGGTCGCCGCGTCGATTAAGGAAACCGACGGCTGCCAGGTCATTTACACCACCGGCTCGACCGGCTTCCCCAAACCGGCGCTGCTGTCGCACCGGAACATCACCGCGCAGAACATGTGCCTCGGCGCGGCCTTCGGCATCAAAGACGAAGCGCGTATGCTGGTCAACCTGCCGCCCTCGCACGTCGGCGGACAGGCCGAGCAACTGATGACCCCGTTGTTCTACGGCGGCAGTTGCGTCGTGCTGCACATCTTCGACCCGGCCAAGTCGCTGCAGGCGATTCAAGATTACAAGGTCGATTCCTTCGGTCAGATCCCGGCGCTGTTCGCGATGGAATGGCGGCTGCCCAATTACAGCGAGTACGACCTGTCGTCGCTGCAGTTCGCCCTCTACGGCGGGCAGCAGGTTTCGCGCCAGTTTTTGGAGCAGCTTTCGCAAATGGCGCCCAAGTTCGGCACCGGCCTCGGCCTCACCGAGCTGGGCGGTTTCTGCACCTACTCGCCGCTGGACGGCACCGTCGACGACATCCTGGCCAGCGTCGGCGTCGACATGCCCGTCACGCCGATGACCATCCGCAAGGCGATGAACCCCGACGGCACCGCCGGCGACGAACTGCCCGACGGCGAAACCGGCGAAATCTGCTTCGCCGGACCGCAGATCTTCATCGCTTATGTCAACAACGAACAGGCTTACAAACAAACCGTGTCGAACGAGGGCGTCTGCTACACCGGCGACCTCGGCTTCAAAGACGAAAAAGGCCTGCACATGGCCGGCCGCTCGAAACTGGTGATCAAGCCCAAGGGTTACCAGGTGCACCCGGCGCAAATCGAAAACCACTTCGCCGAACTGACCGACAAGGTCGCCACCTGCGCCGCCGTCGGCGCACCGCACGAAGTGTTCACCGAAGGCGTCGTGCTTTTCGTCGAGAAAAAACCGGGTGTCGAACTGACCGTCGAAGATTTGCAGGCACACGCCAAGGGCGTCGCCGGCTACATGCGGCCGTCGCATTACGAAATTCTCGAAACGCTGCCGCTCAACCGCGTCGCCAAAACCGACTACGTGCAACTGAAAGCCAAAGCCAAAGAGATCGTCGAAAAACTCCGCGCCGAAGGAGGCTGGGACCAGGCATAATGCCTGGACCTGACATCCGGGTTTCGACTTCGCTGTCGGAGGTTTGACTTTCAGTCACCAGGGCTAAGCCCTGGACCTGACATCCGGGTTTCGACTTCGCTGTCGGAGGTTTGACTTTCAGTCACCAGGGCTAAGCCCTGGACCTGACATCCGGGTTTCGACCTCACTGTCGGAGGTTTGACTTTCAGTCACCAGGGCTAAGCCCTGGACCTGACATCCGGGTTTCGACTTCGCTGTCGGAGGCTTGCCCTTCGGTCACCAGGCATAATGCCTGGACTTTACATCCGGGTTTCGACTTCGCTGTCGGAGGCTTGCCCTTCGGTCAACATATAAGCCCCGAAGGGGCGAAAGGTATTAGCCCGGCCCGTAAGCGCCGGGCGACTATCTATCGCCCCTACAGTGTAGATCGGTTAAATCACTAAAGACTAATGACCAAAGACTACAAACTACAAACTATCAACTACCAACTACCCAACTACTTTGCATTTTCCGTTTTTCTCCGCTAGTTTCTAGCGCATGCGAAAGGTCGCGCTATTGTTGGCTGCCGTATTGGCGTTGTCCGCGCTGGTTTATCTGCCCAGCCTGCGCGGCGATTTCATCTGGGATGACCGTCCGCTGATTCTGGATGACGAGCAGGTGCACAACCTGGCCAACGCGTCGCGCTTGTTCTTCCGCGATTTCTTCGCCCCCGGCTCCGACGACTTCGAGTACGGCTATTACCGCCCGCTGGTTTCGCTGAGCTACATGGTCGATTGGGCGCTGTGGGGAAACAATCCGCTCGGCTACCGAATGACCAATTTGTTCTGGCACTTGCTGGCGACGGCGCTGTTGTTTTTGTTGATTGTGCGTCTGTTGCCCGGGCAACGTTACATTGCCGCGCTCGGTGCGGTGTTGTTCGGGGTGCATCCGGTGCACGCGGAATCGGTGGCTTGGATCGCCGGGCGTACCGACGTGATCTGCGCCGTGTTTGCCATGGCGGCGCTGTTGCTGTGGTACGAGATGCTGCGGCGCAACGCGGATCGCATCAACTACGTACCGACCAAGAAAAGCAAGCGTCCCGGTCGCGCGGGGTTGCCGCTGGCGTTGGCGGCTGCGGCGGCGTTGTTGCTTTCGTTGCTGGCCAAGGAAATGGGCGCGGTGGTGTTGTTGATCGCGCCGGTGATGGCCTGGCAGGTCGCCGAGCGCAAGGTCAAGCGGTTGACGACGCTGTCGGGCGAGTTCGCGTTGCTGCTGGTCGCGTTCGTGGTGTATGCGCTGCTGCGCAACGTGGTCGCCGGCGTCGGCTTGGGCGACCCGAGCGCCGAACACACGCTGTGGAAAGCGATCGCCACCTTCCCCGGCGCTTTTGCCGGCTACGTCGCCAAGCTGATCGTGCCGTTACGCCTGACGCCCTACATCGTCTGGCCTTATGTCATGCATCCGTTCACCTTGGCCGGGCTGGCCGGGCTGGTGCTGTTGGCCGGGTTGGTCGCGTTGTTCTGGCGGGGGCGGGCGTCGATGCCGGTTGTGGTGCTGGCGGCGGCGGGCTTCGTTTTTTGCTTCGCGCCGTTGGCCAACCTCGTGCGCATCAGCGGCCCGTCGGATATGGGCTTTGTTATGGCCGAGCGCTTTTTGTATCTGCCCTCGGCTTTTTTGGCTTTGTTGATCGTCGCGGTGGCGGTCCGTTTACGCAGCGCGTATCCGAATTTTCCGCGGGTGGCGACGATCGTGCTGGTCGCTTCGGTGGTGTTGCTGTTGGGCGCGCGGACGATCAACGCTTCGCGGGTGTGGCTCGACGAGGAACGGGTGTACCTGCGGGCGTTGTCGATCAACGAAAACGCGCCGTTGATGTGGACCAACCTCGGTGCGCACCTGCGCCGACAGGGGCGGCTCGACGAAGCGATGCAGGCGCTGCGTAAGGCCGAGCAGATTAACCAACAGTTGCAAAGCGCGGAGTGGGTGGCGATTTACAACAACCTCGGCACCACGTTGGCTTCGCAGGGCAAGCTCGACGAAGCGCTGGCCTATTTCGACAAGGCGCTGGCTTCGGGCGGGCAGGAAGACCGCGTGCAGTTCAACCGCGGCGAGGCGCTGCGCCTGCTTGGCCACGGTAAAGAAGCGATCGAAGCCTACGACGCCGCGCTGGCGGTAAATCCGGATTACCTTGAACCGCGGCTGCGGCGCGCACAGATGCACATGTTCATGCATGATCCGAAAGCGGCGGAAGCCGACCTGCGCGAAGTGCTCAAACGTGATCCAAACCATCCGGATGCCTTGGCCAACCTCGGCATGATCAAACGGCGGACGGGCGACCTTGACGGCGCGGTGCGGTATTTGTCGCAAAGCCTTTCCGTGCGGCCCGACAACGTGCTCGCGCGCATGGCCCTGGGCGGTGTTGAGGGTCAGCGGGGCGATTTCGCCGCCGCCGCCGCGCAGTTTCAGCATGCGATGGAGCTGGCGCCGAACGATCCGCGCCCGGCTTCAGCGATGGCCGCCGCGCTGTATCGCATGGGCGAAAAACAGCGGGCCAAGCAGATTCTCGACCGGGCCGCCGAGCAGTTTCCCGGCAGCGCCGACGTGCTGGTGCATCTGTTGCATTGGTATTACGAGGAAGGCGACCTCGACGGCGCGCGCAACGTGCTGACACAGGCGGTGGCCGTCGCGCCGGATAATCCGGAGATCATTCAATACCAGCGCTTGTTGGAGCAAACGCCGTGACGCGTCGCCTGGCGGTAGCGGCATCCTTGGCCGCAGTCGCGGCTTACTGGATCCTCAATTTCCTGCTCGGTCCGTTTTGGGCGGTGCGCCGTTACGGTCGCGAGCCGGGCGTGGCCGACTGGGCCTTTGCCATGTCGCTCGGCGAATGGCTGTGGTACGCCGCCGGCTTGCTGGCCGCGCTGGCTGCGGCGTTGCTGTTGCGATACGCGCTGCGCGAAACCGACGCGCGTCGTTTTACCGTCGCCTGGCCGGTAGCCTTCGCCGTGCTGGCGGCGGTGGTGATCCGCTACGCCGTGCTGCAGGGCGCGCCCACTTGCGACGACGAGATGGTCTACCTCTTTCAGGCGCGCGCGCTGGCCGGCGGATCCTGGACCGCCGCGCCGCCGCCGGATGCGAACGCCTTCGAACACCTGTTTCTCGGCATCTATCGCGGACATTGGTTCGGACAATATAGTTTCGGCCATCCGCTGGTGCTGGCGCCAGCCGCGCTGCTGGGGCTGGCCGGGTTGGTCGGCCCGCTGCTGACCGGTTTGATCGTGCTGCTTGTGTACCTGCTGGCGCGCGAGTTGTTCGACGAACGCGTCGCCGCGTTGAGCGCGTTGCTGGCGGCGGTCAGCCCGCTGTTGTTGTCGACCGGTGCGACGCTGCTTTCGCAAAACAGCGCGACGGCGCTGGTGCTGCTCGGCATATTGTTGACCTTGTGTGCGAGCAAGTCGGGCCGTTTCACCCACGCCCTGGGCGCGACGCTGGCGCTCGGCGCGGCCTTTTGGTGCCGCAGCCAGGAACCGGCGCTGCTCGGATTTTTCCCGCTGCTGCTGTTGGCTTGGCGCGTGGTCAAAGGGCCGTCGCGTCTGTCGCTTTTCGGCGGTGCGCTGTTGGGCGCGGCGCTGACGATCGGTCCGCTGCTGCTGGTGCAAGTGCACTTGTGGGGCCATCCGTTTTGGACGAACTACCAGGCGTATTGGTGGGGCTATCTCGGCGTCGAGTTGCGTTCGCCCTTCGGCTTCGGCCCGGCGCCGTGGGATAATTTTCATACACCGCTGGCCGGGCTGACCGCGTTGGCGCGCAACCTGACGCGGCTCGATTCTTTTCTCGTCGGCTTGCCGTTGGCGCTGGTCGTCGCCACTTACGGCGCGTGGACGGTGCGCAGCAACCGGCGTGCGCTGGCGGTATTCGCCGGTTTCGTGCTGACGTGCGTGGTGCTGTTTTTCTATTTCTGGCCCGGGTTGGCCGACACCGGCCCGCAGCTTTTTCACGCGGCGGGTGCGTTGCTGCTGCCTTTTGTCGCAGTCGGGTTGCTGACGATGCTGCGCGGTCGATTCGCGCCGGTCGCGGTCGCCGGAGTGATTACGCTGATCGCCACCGCTACGTTTTGGCCGATGCACTTAGGTGCGTTGCATCGCGCCGGACGCGCGGGCGATGAAATACCACGGGCGGTCGCCGACGCGGGCGTCGAGCGCGCCGTCGTCTTTTCCGGCATTCGGCCCTGGACCGGCGGGCATGAACGTTGTTGGGTGCTGGGGCGGCCGCTGCCGCATACGGATCTGCGCGACGACGTGCTTTATTTGAAAACGCAGGGCAAGCCGGTCGACTTGCCCCTGGCACGCCGGTTGTTCCCCGACCGCGAGGTCTGGTTGCTCAAACAAATCGACGGCAAGTTGGGCTTGATTCGAATGGAGGACTTCACCGGCAAACCGAGCCTGCAAAACGTTGCGCGCGAACGCGATCTGCCTTGACGACGGGCGGCGGTGCCGCTAAGACAAAACGCGACGAAAGGACGAAGGTGAAACTCAGGCGTAAGGAACGGCAATACAGTTTGCTGATCGTTCGCGACGACGGTCGCGTGCGCCGGGTGCGTCTGCGCGAGCGCGTGTTGTGGATCGCCGGGGCGGCGGCGGTTGTGGTTGCGCTGGCGTTGGGCGCGCTGCTGGTCGACTACGCCGGGGACAAACGCCGTTTGGCTCGCGGTGAAACCGCCGGCGAGGCCGAGGTCTCGACCGACGGCGTCACCTTCACGCCCAAGGTGATGGCGCAACTCGAAGCGCGCCTGGCTGCGTTGGCGCCGTTGGAACGGTTTTATCTGTCGCCGAGTTCGCGCCGGTTGGGTATTCCCGATCAATGGCCGCTGCACGGTTGGCCGACCAGCGGCTTCGGCATGCGTCGTAGCCCGTTTACCAATCAGCCGGAATTGCACGTGGGCCTCGACATCGCCGCGCCGATCGGTCGGGATGTGGCCGCACCGGCGGCGGGCGTCGTGTTGTTTACCGGCGAGGTGCCGGGTTATGGGCAGACGATGATCGTGCAGCACGGCCATGGGTTCTCGACCCGCTACGGTCACCTCGACCGTATACTGGCGCAGATCGGACAACCGGTACAGGCCGGCGAGGTGATTGCGCGCTCGGGCAACAGCGGTCAGAGCACCGGCCCGCATCTGCATTACGAAGTGCGGCTGCACAATGTGCCGGTCGATCCATTGCGCTACCTGCCCGCGCCGGAACCGCTGGAACCGACGCCGGAGCCGACGCCGGAATTGCTCGATGTGCCCACACCGCCGACTGAACCGACACCGACGCCGGAGCCAACGCCCACGCCGTCACCGACGCCGGAACTACTCGACGTGCCCGCGCCGCCGACCGGGGAGCCGCCGCCGACCTTCAGCGACACCTGATCGCCGCGTCCGGTTGTCATTTAGCCATGCGGTGACTAATCTGTTTTTATGAGCGCACAGCCTCCCGATACCTTTAAAGAATTTACCGCCTCGCAACTCTGGTGCGATCGCTGCAAGCAGGCGGTGCAGGTGCGCGAGCGGCTGCTGCTGATTCTGCCGGGAAAAAATCTTTACGAGTACGTCTGTGCTCAGTGCGGACATTCGCTGGGCAAGCGGACCGCGCCCGATCCGGGCAACATGGACCTGCGCCGCTACGGTTATTGATCATCATCGGCACACACCGTAAGATATTCCAATACCCTTTGGAGTCGGGATGCGCACAAGTCGATTCACTAAAAAACGTCTGGCATTGTATGCGTTGTTGACGCTGGTAGCGCTTTTTTTGCTGCTGGAAATCGGCTTGCGCCTGTTCGGCCCGGAACATCTTTCGCTGACCACCGAAGAAAAATACTGGCGGTTGCAGTTGCACACCAACCTATTCGGTCAGTGGGACGACACAACGGCCATCGACACCGAAAGCGATCTCATTCCGAAAGCCAAGACACCAGGGCGCAAACGGGTGCTTTGCCTGGGCAGCAGCAGCACCTACGGCGCGGGCCTGGCCGACCGCCGCGAAGCGTTTCCCGGACAACTCGATCGCCTGCTGCCGGATGTCGAGGTCTTCAATACATCCTACGGCGGTTACAACAGCTACCAACTGACCATCTACCTGAGCGAAGTCTTGACGATGCTTAATCCGGATGCGGTGATTTTCTACTACGGCGGCAACGAAGGCTACGGCGAATCGGCCAAGCGCTTTTATCCGCGCGCCAAAGAAATCGTCAAGCAGATGCGGGCCCGCGGGAAAACCGATCAGCACGATTTGGAACACGCCGTTCGTTGCGGAACCGCCGACCCGGCAGCCCTTGGTTTGTATCGCCTGTTGTCGCTGAGCCATACCTTTTTGTGGTGGCGCGATGCCACGCTGCATGCGCGTTACCTGGCCGACCTCGCTCGCGTTGCGCAAAGCCAGGTCGGTCCCGGCATGAAAACGCTGCCGTCGACCAGCGCCCAAACGCTGGATGAAATGTGCCGAGTGGCCGAGGCGAACGATTTTGTGTTGATTCTGGTGCCGGAAGTTTGCTCGGCCAGCGATTACGCCAGCAAGCCGTACTGGCATCTAATGCAGGAGCAATGCGCGTATCCGGCGGCGATCTGCGCCGACCCGCTGCGGATTCTTGATGCGCACGATCACCAGGGATTGTTCATCGATTCTTCGCACCTGACGGTTACAGGACACCGGCGCTTCGCCGAATGGCTTGCTCCGATCGTTCGCCAAGTACTGGAACCTGAATGATGGCGCGGGCGATCGTCATCGGCGTGTTGTTGACGATGGCCGCCACCGGCGCCGGCCTGATCGCCTTTGAAATTTCCCTGGAACGCTCCGACGATTTCGACAAGCAGTTTTTCGATCGCCTGGACGGTTATGAAAATCAGATTCATGATCAAACCATCCGTCCGCCGAAAGGCGCTTGGATGCCGCTGTTCCGGGCGGGTTCGATCGTGCGCGTGCGCGATGTCATGGCCGATCCGGCCGACGAAACCTTCGAGCTTTCCTTTTCCGTTTTCGCGCAGGAAGACAGCATCCTTTTTGCTTGCCTGGGCAAAGAGAAGAAGCTTTGTTTCGGCGTCGGCCACGGCGACGAAAAGGGCTGGCGGCGCATCGGCTGGTATGACCGCCCTGGCGGCAAACAACTGATCGCCTGGGACGAAGCAGCGGACGATTACTATTCCTTCGCCGTGCATCTGCGGCAAGACGGCGGCGAGTTGGTCGCTGAAGTCAACGACCAACGCGTCGGCAGTCTGCCCGCCGATTACATCGCGGGGCCAATCGCCTTTTTCGTCGGCAATCGCGACACGCGGTTGGACGAGGTGGTCGTCGTCGCCCATGCCGAGCATTTCGCGCAGCAGGTGCCGGCGGGGTATTGGCCGTACCTGTATTATTTTTTCGCCGCGCTGCTGATGATCATCGTGTTTCTGCTCGACCGTGCGTTGTGGCGGCAGTTGGGGGTGGAAGCGCCGGGGGTGTGGGTCGCACTGGGCTATTCGAGTTTGCTCATCATCTACTGGGCCGGCGATCATCCGTTCCGCACGTTTCCCGTCGCGGCCGTGGTGGCGGTGGTTTACGCGTTGCGCTGTTTGAGTCTGCCGCTGTTTCCCGAGTTTTTGGGCGAAGACCCGATTGACGGCCGCCGTTGGCAAAAACGCTGGTGGCCCGAGGGCCCGCTGGAGTGGGCGGTGTTCGCCGGTGTTGCCGCGTTTTGTCTGCCGATGCTCGGCTTCGGAATCATGCATTTCAATCCGCAGTTTCGCGGTCCGATTACGGCTTCGGCCAGAGACATCATTTTGCTATCAAGCATTATCGGGTTGCTTTTCGGCCTGGCGCCGTTATTCTTGCCGGCGCTGCTGGTTTTTCTGACCGGCGTACGCGCTCGCCTGGCCCGGCGCTTTGTCTATTTCAGCTTGCTGGTGGTGCCGGTCAGGTTTTTTGTTCCGATCTATTTTTTTAATAAGTTGGATAGCGGAATCGAAATCAATCTGCATTTCACCCTGGTCATGTTGCCGCTCGCCGGTTTTCTGGTTGCCGTGGCCAGGCACAAACGAACGACGCTGCGTTGGGCGATAATCGCGTCGTTGTTGTTGCTGGTTGTTTTTGAATCAGACAATCCCTTCAGCTTACGGAATCTTGATTTCCGCCAGGTGCAGGGCGACCGTTTTTATTGGGAGGCGCCGCCCAACCCGGCTTATGTAATAGAAGGCTGGGCTAAACAGAAAATCGTTACACTGGGTAAACCGGAAAACAGGCAGCATATTAAAATAGGTTACCCGTACAATTTAACGACGGCGTTGGGTTTGGAAAAAAACGACGTCATGGATCAGCCCGTCTTTCGACAGGCCAATTCCTTCCAATTTTTGGTTGAATTGCAGGAAGGAGTGCTGCCTGATTACAAAATGGATTTCGTTGTGTGTTACTTCGGCCAGTTCGAAGATCAAGGCGCGCATGCGCGCACGTACTGGAAGCGGTTCATAGCGGCCGACTTGCCGTCGGCGCCGACCTACGCGGCCTTCATGCGATTGAAATTGGTTCGCTTTTCCTTCGACGGACCCGATTGGCTGTGGCCGGTGATCGATTACTCCGCCCTGGCGCGGTGGCGGTGGTTGCGGCAGTTGGATATCGAGTACGAAGCCTACCGCGAGGCGCAGGACAAACTGCCGCCGGAAAAGCAGGATCAAAATCAAGTGACGCCGACCAACCGCGAGGTGTTGGAGCAGATCGCGAAGTTGGGTCGCGAGCACGACTTCACGCCGATCTTCATGCCCGCCTGCGATATGGCAGGGCGCTTCGTCAACGCCTACCACGCCGGGCTGATGCGCGAGGTCGCCGCGGAATACGAGATTCCGTTTATCGATCTGCGCGAGACGATTCGCGAATACGAAACGCCTTACCTGGATCCGCTGATGCTGTCGCAAGCGGCGCATGAAAAGATGGCCGAAGCCGTCGCCGCTGTGATCAACCCGCCGATGCTTTATTCCGGGCCGTAAATCGACTAAACGTTTGATAAAGGTTATTTCCAAGAAAAACGAAGTGAGTACGGCACTTTGTCTACAAGGGTCTTTCACGCGGCGTAAACATTTGCTATGTAAGAAAAACAATTCTGCGAGGGATTCTGAATGAAAATTCGTATTTTCCTGTTGTTAATGGCGTGTTGCCTTTTCATGGCCGCCGAGGCGGGAGCCGCACCGTTCACCGTGGTCGATTCCACGCAAGCGCTGGCCGCGCCGGCGTCGGGCGCACCGGCAGTAGCGGACTTGAACGCCGGGCAGATGGTCGAGGTCTCCCACCAGGCCGGCGCCTACTGGCGTGTTGCCCTGCCGGGCGGCAAAGCGGGTTACGTGCCGGCTTCCGCCCTCAAACAGAGCGAGGCGCGGGCCGGATTATTGGCGCCTCTGGTCATCGCTGCGGCGGCGCCGTTGGGCAAGGTTGTGTTATCCGGCGCGATCAATTGGTTCAAGCAGAAGATCGGGCTGGGTTCGCTGGCCACAGCGCAGGCCGACCAGGTGTTGTCGTTGGGGCAGGAGTTGTTCGTGCTGGCGCGTGAAGCGGGCAACTGGTTGAAAGTGAAAACCGCCCAGGGCGCGATCGGTTACATCCAAGCGGCACCGACGGTGGTGCCGCTGCAGACCGTGCAGGCCGCGCCGGCGGCTTTCGCTTCGGTTTATCAACAAAGCCGGCCGATTCCGCCCACCGCCTACAGCCTGACCCTGCAAGTGGAAATTCGTAAACTCGACGGAACCTACGTGCCGCCCAACGGCTTTTTACGCAAGGGCGAACAATACCGCATCTACCTGACGCCCAGCGCCGATTGCTACGTGCGCATCTCCTGCGAAACGCCCGACCACGGCCACGTTTGCCAATACTATCCGAACCGGTTCCCCGGAACGCAGACGACGATGCGCCTGCTTGCCGGACGAACCTACAGCACCGAGTTTTTGCCGCCGGGTATGAACTTCCAGGTGGTCGAGCCGATCGGCCGCCGCGATATCATTCGCATCGAGGCGACCACCGCCGCGCCGTTCCATTACGTGCCGCACACCGACGGCTGCGCCCCGACCGGCGTGCATCGCGGAGGCGGTTTCTCGGTCGCGGGGCAATATATCAATCCGACGGCCCAGTCCGTTGTCGTATATCCCATTCAAACGAGGTAGGAGAGCGAAGATGGAACGATTTGAACTGAAAGCAGGCATCGGCTTTGTTTTGTTGTTGGCTTTTGTGTTTGCTGTCGCCGGGGGTTGCGCTTCAACCCAAAGCAGCGGGTATTCCTCTTCGTCGACCTACGCGCGCATCGCCGGCGACTGGGAAGAAGACTGGCCCAACGCGTCTTTCCACGATGTCTTTCGCGCCAGTATGGCCGGCAATGGGCGCACGCTCATTCTTGTGCCGGTGACCAACGCCAACAAACAGAGGTTGTCGAACATCACCTGGGACGGCACGACGCTCCGGTTCATCAACACCTTCAGCAACCAGAACGTGCGGTACCAGTTACGCATGAACGGCTCGGGTACTGCGCTGGTCGGCACCGCCACGATGGCTAACGGCACGGTCAAGCAGATCACCTGGCGGCGCAAGTCGAGCGGCAGTTCGACGCAAACGTCGTCCGCTCAGCCTTACAACGCCTCGCTGAACGATTGGATGGGCATCTGGGAAGAAGACTGGCCCAACAGCAACACACACGACCGTTACGGAATTGAATTGTCGCAGTTGCGCAACTCGCTGGACGTAGTGCCGCTGACCAATCTGCAGAAGCAGCGGCTGACCAACGTTCGTTATGCCGGCAACGTGCTTTCCTTCACGCTGCAATACAACCAGGCGGTCTGGAATTATCAGTTGGTGCCGAAAAAACCCAACGTGTTGGTGGGACAGGTAAAGCGGCCGAGCGACAGCCAGACGCGCACGATCGTCTGGCGCCGCGTCGCCACGTCGGCGCCGAGTATACCGACGACGCCCCCGTCGGGGTTGATGCAGGGCATTTGGGAAGAGCGTTGGCCCAACCGGCAGGCCAACGACCGCTATCAGATGATCGTTTCCGGACAGACGCTGCAAATCAGGCCGTTGACCGCGGTTGATCGCCAGCGGATTTACAATATTCGGGTAAGCGGCAACCGCGTCAATTTCACGCTGCAGTACGACCAGAAGGTCTGGTACTACTCGCTCGTGTTGTCTGCCGACGGCCGTTACTACAGCGGCGACGTCGTCGCGCACGGTTCGGGTACGCAGCGCTCGATTCAATGGTTACGCCTCAGCCAGGCGCCGGTGGTTGCGCAGCCGCAACCGCAACCGGTGCAGCCGCAGCCGGTGCAGCCGCAAACGCAGGTTGCGCAACCGCAGCCGACGGTGCCGGCGTACCCGGTCAACCAAACGATCACCGCACCGCCGCCCGCTTCGCAGCCGGTGCAGCCGCCGACGACGGCGCCCGCGCCACCGCCGCCCGTGGCCCATAACAACGTCGGACGTATTTACCTGGTGGCGGTGGGCATTTCGCGCTACAAGAATACATCGATCAAGCCGTTGCGCTACGCCGACCGCGACGCCCGCGCTTTTGCCCAGCAGATGCAGTCGCTGCCCAACAACGCCGTGCATCCACAACACGTGCGGCTGTTGCTCAACGAACAGGCGACGTTGAAAAACGTCAAGGAAGCGCTGACCGTCTTTCTCAAGGAAACGATCGCCGAAGACGTGGTGTACATTTACTTCGCCGGCCACGGCTCGCCCGAGCCGGACAACCCGGACAACATGTATTTTCTCACCCACGACACCGACCCGGCGAACATGGCGGTCACCGCTTTACCGATGTGGGATATCGAAACGTTCCTGCAACGCTACATCAAAGCCGAGCGCGTCGTCGTGTTGGCCGACACTTGCCACAGCGGCGGCATCGGCCCGCAAATGGGCCCTCGCGCCGGTGGCATCGTACAGGGCGACGGGGGCAGCGCCGTTAACCGCTATTTCCATTCGCTGGCGACTGCCGGTTCGGGGCGAACGATTTTCACCGCCAGCGAGCCCAACGAGATGTCGTTTGAGGGAGAGAACTACGGCGGCGGTCATGGCGCGTTCACGCACTTTTTGCTGCAGGGCATGCGCGGCGCGGCCGACCTGGACCACGATAACATCATCACCCTGGGCGAGTTGGCCGACTACGTCGACGCCGAAGTGCGCCGGGCGACCAACAGCCGTCAGCACCCTTACCTGACCGGCGAGATCAACCGCAACCTGCCGGTGACGGTGGTCGGCGAGTAAACGAACGATCAAGCGGAAAGTCGGATGTCGATTACTTGGTCGGCAGCAAGGTCTTGTGGTGTTTTCGTTTGCGCAACGGCGCGATCAGATGCTGAAACCAGGACATGTTTTGTTGTGCGTTGGCTTGCGTGCCGTTCGGCTTTTGCCATCGCCGGCGCTTCGGCCGGTTGCGCCAGGTAAAGCGTGCGGCGTCGATCAACGGGAAGCGTTTGGTCCGCACCTGACCGAAAAAGAAGGACAGATAAAACAACAGGCGATACAGCGGATTTTCGCCGGGCAGGATCAGCAGGCGGACCAGCGATTCCGGCGCGCGTAACCTGACGACGATCGCCATCAGCGCCTGCAAGGCGACGATTTTACGGGTGTCCGCTTCCTTCATAATCGATTTGGCGAAAAAGTTTTCCGGATATCGCAGCATTTGATCGGGCAGCCGGCCAGCGGCGGCCAGTTCGTCATACAGGGCCGTGCCGGGATAAGGTTGGAAGATGCTGGACCAGGCGAAGTCGGGTTTGATCTGCTTGTTCAGGCGATAGGTCAACATGGCGCCGTTGAGCGTTTCGCCCGGCGAGGCCAGCATGTTCAGGGAAATGACGCTGATGCCATGTTGATGCAACGCGCGCACTGATTGCATGATTTCTTCGTTGGTGACGTGCTTGTTCAGCACGCGCCGGCGCAATTCGGGGTCGCCGCTTTCCACCCCGATGCTGACCAGAAAACAACCGGCCTTCGCCAGCAGCTCGGCGTTTTTTTCAGTAATGGCGCCGGCAATCGTACTGACGGAAAACGGCAGACCGTCGTGGGCGTTGGCCTCGGCGAATTCGAGAAGATGACGTTTGTTAAGACCGAAGGAGTCGTCTTCGAAGCGCACGCGGGTGACGCCGTACTTTCTTTTTACTGTCCGGATTTCATCCAGGATCGCTTCCGCCGAGCGTCGACGGATGAGCGAGTGCCCTTCGTAAAGTTCGGAAAGCTGCTTGTTGTGGCAATAAGAGCAGGAATATGGGCAACCGCGGCCGGCGATCATGGTGTAGGCGCTGCGGTAAAAACCGGCCAACGCCGGAATCGCGAAGTAAGGATCCCAATCCGGATGAGGCAGGCTGTCGAGATCGGTAATCGGTTCGGCCAGCGGTTCCATATGCAGGCGACCGTCATCGCCTTGCCAGATCAGATTGGGTATGTTGTGAAATTCGCGGCGACCCGCTTCCAGCGCTTTGCCCAGCTCGAGCAGGGCGACTTCACCTTCGCCGCGGATGGCGAAATCGACAGCCGGTTCGGCGGCGATTTCCGGCACGAAGGTCGGATGAGGGCCGCCGACAACGACCGGCATGCCGGGCCAATGTTGTTTGATCCAGGCCGCGGTGTTGAGAATCGGCTGGACCTGGCCGCTGGTCATGCTGAAGGCGACGAGGTCGGGTGAAAAACGTTCGAGTTGTTGGGGGAAGTGACGATCACCGGCAAAGAGCGTAACGGACTGATGGCCGTGTCGCCGCGCCAGATTGCTGAGCAGGCCGACGCCGATGGCGGAAAGGTAATCAACAAGGACAAAGGCTATACGCAAAAGGCAAAACCCCCTAAGTTCTTGAACACAATCTATTTAATTATTAATCGCGAGGCAATAGAAGACTTGATAAAACAACGGAAATCGCATATCGGCCGTGCTTTTTCTTTGTCTTGCAAGGCCGCTAAAAACAGATTAAGGTCTTGCTTCATTAGAAGCTTGCACATAGAGATGTTTGGTCAAAACCACCGGGGAAGGGTGGGAGTACTGTCGTTTAGGCAAAGGAGACATGGGCAATGAGCAACAAGCGTCGTAGTTGGGCCGAACCGTACAAGGTCAAGGTCGTCGAGCCGATTAAAATGACCACGCGCGAGTTCCGCGAGGAATGCATCAAACAAGCCGGATACAATACCTTTCTGCTGCGCAGCGATGATGTCTACATTGACCTGCTGACCGATTCGGGTACCAGCGCGATGAGCGACTGGCAATGGGCCGGCATGATGGTCGGCGACGAAGCTTACGCCGGCAGCAAGAACTTCTACCACATGGTCGAGACGATTCAGGAGTTCTACGGTTACAAGCACGTCGTACCGACTCACCAGGGCCGCGGCGCCGAGCACATCATGAGTCAATGTTTGATCAAAGAAGGCGACACCGTGCCCGGTAACATGTACTTCACCACGACCAAACTGCACCAGGAACTGGCCGGCGGAACCTTCGTCGATGTCATCGTCGACGAGGCGCACGATCCGGAAAGCACCTATCCGTTCAAAGGCAACATCGACCTGGACAAGCTCAAGTACTGGATCAACAAGGTCGGCGCGGAGAACATTCCCTACATCAGCTTCGAAGGCTGCGTGAACATGGCCGGCGGCCAGCCGGTGAGCATGCAGAACTTCCGCGAAGTCTACGAGCTGTGCCAACCGCACGGCATTAAAGTGATGTTCGACGCCACGCGCCTGGTGGAAAACGCCTACTTCATCCAACAGCGCGAGCCGGGCTACGAAGACAAGACGGTGGCCGAAATTCTCAAAGAAGCCTGCTCTTACTCCGACGGCTGCACGATGAGCAGTAAGAAAGACCACCTGGTCAACATCGGCGGTTTCCTCGCGATGAACGACGAAGACTTTTTCGTTCAGGCCAAGAACATGGTGGTGATGTACGAAGGCCTGCACACCTACGGCGGCATGGCCGGACGCGACATGGAAGCGTTGGCCCGCGGCATCCGCGAATGCGTGCATGACGACCACATCCGCGCCCGCGTGGAGCAGGTCGGCTACCTCGGCAAGAAATTGCTCGACGCCGGCATTCCGATTGTCGTGCCCACCGGCGGCCACGCCATCTTCCTCGACGCCAAGCGCTTCTACGAGCACATCCCGCAAGATCAGTTCCCGTCTCAAACGCTGGCGGCCGATCTATACGTCGAATCGGGCGTCCGCGCGATGGAGCGCGGCAACGTCTCGGCGGGCCGCAATCCGGAAACCGGCGACCATTTCTACCCGAAGCTTGAACTGGTTCGCCTGACTATCCCGCGCCGTGTCTACACCCAGGCGCATATGGACGTCACCGCCGAGTCGGTCGCCGAACTTTACGAAAAGCGCAAAGAAGCCGTCGGCCTGAAAATGGTTTACGAACCCAAGCACCTGCGCTTCTTTCAAGCGCGCTTCGAGAAGCTGGCGTAAGCAAACCGATCAAATCAAAACGAGGGGCGGTCCGTGCGGCCGCCTTTTGTTTTTAAAAATTTAAATGTTGTCATTTCTCCCCGGCCTCCGACGTTTCAAGAGCAGAGGCGGTAAACATGAGGAACGGTTGAAAACCTCACCCCGCTAAGATGAAAGAGCCGCTGCTAGCAATGTGCTAAAGGGCCCGGTGACTTTTTCAGCAACACAAACCAATTCCTCCCATGAACCTTAAACCGCCTGAAGGAGGCTGTGATGAAGAGGATTCTATTGTTGGCGGTGTTGGCCTTGGCCGTGGTCGCGGGTATCGCGGTCGCCGACTCTGCGGACGGAATCGCAACGGACGAGGACGTGATGGTGGCGAATTACTATCCGACGCCGCAACCTGTCCATCCGAGACCCTGGGCACCGTGTCCGCCCTGCCCGAAACCCTGGCCGCCTCATCCGTGGCCCAAGCCGCAACCGCGGCCGCCGTGGTGTCCGCCTTGTCCTGAATTGTGTCCGAGGCTCCCTCGCTGAGAGAAAGGAGGAATGAAATGAATAACAAAATGTTGCAACGCAAAGTAGCGGTGGCGTTGTTGGTGTTGCTGATGTCGTTGGCTGTTCTCGGCGTCGCCGCTGAAGCTCAAGCCGGTTGCAGTTTTGATTGCGATGTCTATTACGAGAGAGACCTTTTTACCGGAGACGATAAAGTCGGCGTTAAATGCTCGTTGAGATGTTCTGAAGGTAAACAGCGTAGATCCCGTGATCGATAAAACCGGCAAAAGGGTGGGCTCCGGTAACGGGGCCCACCTTTCATAAAAAAATTTCATCCTGATTAAAAAAATTTGTCATTTTTGTTGGTCGAGCGGCGTTTACTTAATGGGCAAGCAATAACGAGGGCGAACCGCCGATAGGAGGATGCCATGAGTAAGCATGATAAACCCGGCTTTGATATCGATAACATCTTGAAAATGAAAGAAAAAAATCCGAATCAATTTGACATTGTCACGCCTGCAATCGCTGACGAACGCGATAATCCGCCTTTGGCGAAGGAACGCCGCAAGGCGCAAGTCTTGGCGCAAGAGGCTCGGTGGCAGGGAAACATGGAGGAATATGAACGGCAGTTGCAGCGGATGAGCGATATCGAAGACGAATTTATTCGGCAAGGAGGACAGGGACATTCGAATCCAGGTTTCCAAATTCAATTATGGAAGGCGTTGCGTTTTAAAACCATGTTGGACGACCGAACCGCCTTCAAGCTGCTCGAAGATGCACTCAAGTACAAAGCAAGGACAAAAATTGAGCAGCAGAAAGCCCTGACCAACATGACGGTCTGTCTTAAAGATATGGGCGAATTCAATATGGCCTTGGCCATGAATCAACAGGCGTTCGAACTATTGCCCGACGATGGGTTGGTGATCAATGCGTTGATCATCTTTTACCAGATGGGCGACTTGGACAATGCGCGCAAGTTGCTGCGGGCTTTGCCGCAGATCTGTCAATTCGGCGAAGGATCGTTGGCTGAAACGCACTTGCTGTACGATCAGGAAGTCAAAGATATCGTCTCGACTTTTCACGATGACTTCGAGGAAGTAATTGCGCCATTGCTCAGCAAGAAACCGAAAGAGGAAAAACAAGGTAACGAATTGTAACGTGGATGAGAATTTTAGTTCATTCATGGTACAATCCAAAGCGATCAAGTGAGGAGAAAGACGATGGGACGTCGGGATTATTACAAAAAGATCTTCTTTGAGATCATCCTGATGATCAATGAAAGCCAGGCTTTGAACGGCAAAGTTCAATGCCTTGATCACAAACGTGAAATCAAGCGCAGATTGATCGCCAAGTTCTGGAAAGACTTTATTACCATTGTTGAAAAATATCTTTTTCCGAAAGGGAAAGGAGTGAAGGTATCCAAAAAAGAAAGAAAGAAAATGTTTCAAGGATACCTGTCGATAGCTCTGCATCGTGAAATGCTCGATTTCTGCAAGGAAAATACAAAGGAACCAATCGTCGACTCGGAGCGGGTGGAAGCTCTGTTGGGACATGCCGAACGGAGTGAAATCAACCACCACAACCTCAACCCGGAAGAGGCATGCTCTTACGAAGAACTGGTTAATCTGATTAATGAGAAAATCCGCACGATGTCCGAAAAGAAAAGGAATGCGTTGTTGATTGAGATACTCAATAAAAGCAAAGCGGAATTTACCGACAAAGAATTGCAGGCACACAACAGCAATCTTTATCGTGCCAGGAATGAATTAGCGGCATATCTGAGAAAATTCGGTTTCTACATGACCTGCTTTTTCTTGCTGTTTGTTGTCGGATTCTGTGTAGGTCATCTGCAAGATCGCGATGTCGAAACAAACCTGCCGGCGGTAATGGAAACAGTCGAAACCGAAATCGACACGACCATGGAAATCGCCGGTCATTTGAAAGACGCCCCGACGGACAGCATCATCCTCGCCGGTCATTTGAAAGACGACCCGACCGACGGCATTATCCTCGCCGGTCATTTGAAAGACGGCCCGACCGACAGCATCGTCATAGCCTGATAAGCGACGATATTGTTTTACGACTAAGCCAAGTAGCGAAGGAGTTCATCTACTGGATTGGAAAGGTTTCTTCCGGCACCGGCAAGTTGTCTTGTTGCAAAACCAGAATGTAGCCGTCGATGGCTTCACGGATGTTGTCCAGTGCTTCCTCTTTGGTTGCTCCTTGGGAAATGCATCCCGGCAACGAAG
>Ga0272444_10000609_pt1 | contig 37578 bp, 36 predicted proteins | sample SSMForm13_FD_201033 | JGI IMG/M metagenome (GOLD analysis project Ga0272444, IMG submission 201033) | Marine sediment archaeal communities from Little Sippewissett salt marsh, Falmouth, MA, United States - SSM-Form-13 | ecosystem: Environmental > Aquatic > Marine > Wetlands > Sediment ...
AAATGCACAAACCGCCCGTTCACACCGCCGCTATCGCCGTTGCCCTGGTCGGGGCGTCGCTGCTAGGCAGCAATGCCCACGCCGCCTCGCCGCTGCAAGGCCAGCTGATCGAGGACGTCACCTTCGACTGCCGCGGCACCATCAATTACCTGATCAAGCCCAACAGCAACAACCCGGCCTTGGTCGGCCACGTGCAGACCATCGTCGATATCCCGCAAGCCTACGGTGGCGGCAGCTGGATGCTGTCCGGCGTGCTGGAACTGGGCCCGGACCGCGGTGGCAAGGTGAAGCAGCAGACCGCGCAGATCGACCGCTGCTTCGGCCGCGGCGACCTGCAGGTGGGCCAGTGCTCCACCTTCTCCGGGGTGAACCGCTGCCAGATGCAGCTCGACTCGACCAGCTTCCGCCTGCGCATCGACCGCGGCAGCAAGGGCTTTATTGCCTTCGGCGAAGAGGGCACCGGTCTGTACAGCACCAGCGGCATGGGGACAGAATTCATTGCCTTTGGTACCGAGACCGGTCTTTGAACGGATCGGCCCGGGCAAACCTCAGGGGTCGGGGTCAGAACTGACTCCGACCCCGGCCGTGCCCCTACAAACGCGCACAAAAAAACCCCGCCATGCGGGGCTTTCTCGTACCTGGCTGCAGGCGGTCAACCGACCGTCTGGTAATACAGGTTCTGCGGGTGCTTGCCTTCGGTGAAGAAGTACCAGCGCTCCGCCACCAGGCCGACGTACTGCACCACGAAGGCCAGCATCGGCAGGTAGGCCGACTCCAGCGCGTTGGATGCCGCCAGCAGCGCCACCGGCACCGCGAACACGTTGAGCAGGAAGAACAGGCGCACCGTCTGCACGGTGCCATTGCTGGCGCCGTGGAAGTACTCGCGGGTGTTGAACGAGCCACCCATGAAGCCCATCGAACGCTGGGTGATCTTGGTGTGGCGGATACCCAGCGCGGTCTTCATGGTCGACTTGTGCTTGATGCGGCTGTTACGCAGCATCGAGAAGCCACGGGTGATCGCCGCGATCACGGTGAACACCACCGCCCAGGTGCCGTAGAAACCGACCAGGTCGACACCGGCCCAGGCGGAGAAGGCCGCGGCCATGGTGAAGCCGGAGGCCAGGCCGAAGAAGATGAAGTTGGCCACGGTCAGCGGGCTGTGCCATTCCTGCAGGAAGCGCAGGCTGGCGTAGATCATGGCGGTGCAGACGAACAGCACCACCGACATGATCACGCCCAGGATGCCGATCACCAGGCTGGCATCCACCGGGATCACGCCCTTGATCACGAACCACGGCTGGGTCCAGCCGAAGTAGTGCACCACGGCGTACAGGAACACCAGGAACATGAAGGCCGGCAGGGCGATCAGCTCGCGCGACAGCCAGGAGGTGCGCCACTGGGTGACACCGCGCCAGGCACGGGTCAGGAAGTAGCTCGGCTTGCCCAGGTGGAACACCGCGGCGACCAGGCCACCGCCCAGCAGGATCAGCGCCAGCAGGCTGCCCATGGCATAGAAGGACACGCTGTCCTGCGGTGCCAGCAGGTTGGCCAGGCCATACACCTGGCCGGTGACCAGCGCCATGAACATGCCCTGGGCCGCACCGATCAGGGTGGTCAGGAAGATGACGGAAAAAGCGGGATGCATTTGCTTATCCTCGTAAATTCAATTGTTCACCGCCAAGGGCGCTAAGTACGCAAAGGATTCCTTAAGGAAAAACTTGGCGTTCTTTGCGTCCTTTGCGGTGAGTTCCATCAGAACGACACGTCGTCGAGGGTGTCGCCGGTGGCGGCCGGCAGCGGGTGCTCCTTGTCGAGCGGGTTGTCCGCACGGATGAGCTCGTCCTCGAAGATCTGGATACGGGTCTTGCGACGCGGCAGGTAGTGGTTGGCCGGCTGGGTGCCCCACTCGGGCATGAGCTGGTAACCGCCACGCTCACGGATCGCCACCGAGGCCTCGGAGTCCGGGTCGTGCACGTCGCCGAACAGGCGCGCGCTGGTCGGGCACGCCAGCACGCACGCCGGCTTGCGCTCGGACTCGGGCTTGCTCTCGTCGGAGATGCGGTCGATGCACAGGGTGCACTTCTTCATCACCTTCTGCATCTCGTCCAGCTCGCGCACGCCGTACGGGCAGGCCCAGGAGCAGTACTTGCAGCCGATGCACTTGTCGTAGTCCACCAGCACCACGCCGTTGTCCTCGCGCTTGTACGAGGCCCCGGTCGGGCACACCGGCACGCACGGCGGTTCCTCGCAGTGCAGGCAGCTCTTCGGGAAGTGCACCGTCTCGGTGTTCGGGTACTCACCGACCTCGAAGGTCTGCACGCGGTTGAAGAATGTGCCGGTCGGGTCCGCGTCGTAGGGACGCTGGTCGACCATGGAACCGGCCCACCCGGAGGTGTTCCATTCCTTGCACGAGGTCACGCAGGCATGGCAGCCCACGCACACGTTCAGATCGATTACCAAAGCGAGTTGGGTCATTGCTTATCTCTCTTTTGGCTTATTTGATACCGGCTTTCTTGCGGAACATGCCCGCGAAGTAGGCCTGCCACTTGCCGCGCTTGGGATCCTGCCCCGGTACGCGACGCTGCGGCTTGAACTGCGGGAAGCTCTGCTGCGGCTCGGACTCGTCGGCCTTGTAGACCTTGACGCGCACGTCGAACCAGGCTGCCTGGCCGGTCACCGGGTCGGAGTTGGAGATGTGCTGACCGGCCTCGCACGGCGGCAGCTCCTCGCTGATCACGTGGTTGAGCAGGAAGCCCTTCTGCGACTCGTTGGCCTTGGGCGACAGGCCCCAGGCGCCGGCGGCCTTGCCCATGGCGTTCCAGGTCCACACGGTGCCCGGCTCGACCGACTCGGAGAAGCGCGCCAGGCAGCGCACCTTGCCGTGCGGTGATTCGATCCACACCCAGTCACCGTCGTCGAAGCCCTGCGCCTCGCCCAGCTTGGGCGACATGTACAGGTAGTTGTAGGTATGGATCTGCCGCAGCCAGGCGTTCTGGCTGTCCCAGGAGTGGTACATCGCCATCGGGCGCTGGGTCAGCGCGTTCAGCGGGAACTCCTGGGTATCGACCAGGTTGGATTCCAGGGTCTCGTGGTACATCGGCAGCGGATCGAAGAAGGTCTCGACACGCTTGCGCAGGCGCTGCGGCGGCTGCTTGCCCGGGCGCTTGCCCTGGGCCGCGAGACGGAACTTCTGCAGCACCTCGGAGTAGATGTGCACGTTGATCGGCTCGGCATAACGGGTCATGCCGTGCGCCCGCGCCCACTCCAGGTAGCCCTTGTTCCAGTTACGCATGTACTGGTAGGACTTGGGCAGTTCGTAGTGGAACACACAGTTGTTCTTGGCGTACATCTCCCACTGGCGCGGGTTCGGCTCGCCTTTCAGGAACTTCTCGCCGCCCTTGCCGCGCCAGCCGGAGAGGAAGCCGATACCCGAGCCCGGCGAGGTCTCGAAGTTGACGATGAAGTCCGGGTAGTCGCGGAACTTGCGGCTGCCGTCTTCATTGATGAACGCCGGCAGCTTGAGGCGCGAGCCCAGCTCCACCAGCACGTCCTGGAACGGCTTGCAGTCGCCCTTCGGCGGCAGGATCGGGATACGTACCGAGTCCACCGGGCCGTCGAACTCGGAGATCGGACGGTCGAGCATGGACATGGCGTCGTGCCGCTCCAGGTAGGAGGTATCCGGCAGCACCAGGTCGGCGAAGGCCACGGTCTCGGACTGGAAGGCATCGCAGACGATAATGAACGGGATCTTGTACTCGCCGTTCTCGTCCTTGTCGACCAGCATCTCGCGCACCTTGGCGGTGTTCATCGACGAGTTCCAGGCCATGTTGGCCATGAACAGCAACAGGGTGTCGATCTTGTACGGGTCGCCGCGCCAGGCGTTGGTGATCGCATTGTGCATCAGACCGTGCACCGACAGCGGGTATTCCCAGGAGAAGGCCTTGTCCAGACGCACCGGCTCGCCGTCTTCGTCGACGAACAGGTCGTTCGGGTCGGCCGGCCAGCCCAGCGGCATGCCGTTGAGCGGGGTGTTCGGCTGTACGTCCTCCGGGCCTTTCGGCGGCTTGGGGCACGGCGGGATCGGACGCGGGAACGGCGCCTTGTGGCGGAAGCCCCCAGGGGTGTCGATGGTGTTGAGCAGGGTCATCAGCACCGACATGGCACGGATGGTCTGGAAGCCGTTGGAGTGCGCCGCCAGGCCACGCATGGCATGGAAGGACACCGGGCCACCCTCGACCTTGTCGTGCTCCTTGCCCCATACGTCGGTCCACTGGATCGGCAGTTCGATCTTCTGGTCGCGCGCGGTCACGCCCATCTCGTGGGCCAGGCGAATGATGGTCTCGGCCGGGATACCGGTGATGCCCTCGGCCCATTCCGCGGTGTACTCGTCGACGCGCTCCTTGAGCATCTGGAAGGCGGTCTTGACCGGCTTGCCGTCGACCTCGAACTTGCCGAGCAGGAAGGGATCGCACTTCTCGCAGCGCACGTCCACCGGGCCATTGGTGTTGCGGTCCCACCACAGCTTGTTCTGCGGATCGAAACAGCCCTCTTCCACCGGCTTGCTGGTACGCAGGAACATGCCGTAGTCGTCGTCGCTCTCATCCAGATTGATGAGCTCGGCGGCGTTGGTGTAGTTGACCAGGAAGTCACGGTCGTACAGGCCCTGCTTGATCAGCTCGTGGATGATCGCCAGGAACAGGGCGCCGTCGGTGCCCGGCTTGATCGGCACCCACTCGTCGGCAATCGCCGAGTAGCCGGTACGCACCGGGTTGATGGAGATGAAACGACCGCCGCGACGCTTGAACTTGGACAGCGCGATCTTCATCGGGTTGGAATGGTGATCCTCGGCGGTGCCGATCATCACGAACAGCTTGGCGCGGTCCAGGTCGGGGCCGCCGAACTCCCAGAAGGAGCCACCCATGGTGTAGATCATGCCGGCGGCCATGTTGACCGAGCAGAAACCGCCGTGAGCGGCATAGTTCGGGGTGCCGAACTGCTTGGCGAACAGGCCGGTCAGGGCCTGCATCTGGTCGCGACCGGTGAACACCGCGAACTGCTTCGGGTCGGTCTCGCGCAGATGCGCCATGCGCTCTTCCATGATGCTGAAGGCCTGCTCCCAGGAGATCTCCTCGAAGTCCGACTCGCCGCGCTCGCCGCCCTGGCGGCGCAGCAGCGGCTTGGTCAGGCGCGCCGGCGAATACTGTTTCATGATGCCCGAGGCGCCCTTGGCGCAGATCACGCCCTTGTTGAGCGGATGTTCGGGGTTACCTTCGATGTGGCGGACTTCGCCATCGCGCAAGGTGACGCGGATGCCGCAGCGGCAGGCGCACATGTAGCAGGTCGTGTTCTTGACCTCTACGCGACCGATTTCGCTGTCGGTATGAGCAACTGGATCCAACATTCCCGTAAGCCTTTTTGAGATTAGGGGTTCTTAATGGGTTTTCTTAAGCATGAAGCGGTACATTCTAATATTCGCGTACACTAATAATCAAACCCATTTCGCGTTCCGCTATCGGCGCTGACAAGGCAACTGACTGAATAGGAAGGAGTTTCTTTATCTGCAATAAACCAGGGGAGATTTGCCGCTGTCCGCAGCCAATCAAAACGACCGATCCCTGTCACCGCCTATTGCTAGCGCCGCTCCCTGAGCATAGACCTTGCAGTAGCGGGCTTTCACGCACCGCCCGGGATCGGTGCGCAAACGCGCCGGCACAGCCCGCGGACAGGCCGTGCACACGCGCTCAGTAGCGCAGCTTTTTTACCACTTCGTAGCCGTCGCGATCGGGCTTCCAGCCCCAGAAGTAGTTCTGCGCATCGCGCAGCGCATCCCACAGCGCTTCGTCGTAAGAGTTGGAGTGAAAACCGCAACCCATCACCGAGCGATCGCGGCCGCGCTGGTCCTTGAACTCGCTGCGGATCACCATCACATGCGCCGACGGCAGATTGGTCAGGTTCTGCGCGCGGATCACGTCCAGGTGCTTGTAGTAGTCACCCCAACCGCGTTCGCGCAGGCGCCGCTCCGCCTCTTCCTGCGCCTCGACAGGGTGTCCCTGGGTGACCACCAGTTCATAGTCGAGGGTCTGGCCCTGGTACTTGGCCATCACGCAGGCGGCACCGCCCGCGTGCGCACGCGGCACCAGCACGATCAGCCCGTACACCAAGAGGAAAAGAAAGAACCGGTTGAACATTCCGCCCCCGGAAAATGCTGCAGATGCCTGTTTAGCGGCCTGGAGGGACAGACCTTGAAGCGGCCGGCGCGGCTCGACGCTAGGGCATGATCGGGTTCATCGACCCCATCGGGATGGCAATCTGGCGCACGTTGTGACGCATCACCGCCATGCTGCGGGTCATGTGCACCATGCTCGGGGTGATGGTACGCACCGCCTGGCTGAGCTGCGCCATGTCCTGGTCGATCAGGTGCATATTGGCCGCCATTGCGTCCATGTCCTCGCGCATCAGCGGCAACCGCCCGGTGACACTGCCGACATGCTCGGTGATCGTGTGCATATGCGTCAGGTGCGCATCGAAGGCCTGCACCCGGTCGGCCACCACCACCATGTCCTGGTCCACCCGCTGCAGGCTGCCGAGCATGGAATCCATGCTGGCGACGATCTTGTCCAGGTCGGTGTACAGCACGCGTACATAGTAGACGTTGAAAACGGCCAGGATGATCAGCACCACCGAAATGCCGATGATCACCGCATCGGTGATCTGGAAGTGGCGTTCGCGCTCGTCAATGTGCAGCTGGGTCTCGCGGCCCAGCCTGGCCATCACCTCCACGATGGGGCGCCGCGGGTCTAGCTGTGGATCCATTTCAACCATGAGCCTTTGCCCTCAAGGGATGGGGAACATGCGGTTGATCGAGCGCGCAGGCTTGGCCATGTGGTGCATCTCGGTGGCCATCGCGCCGACTTCCAGGTTCATGTTGCCGACGGTGACCGAGATATTGCCGATCTCGTCGCGCACCTGGGTCAGCTGTTCGCGCACGCCTTCGACATTGCCCGACATCAGGCGCATGTTCTCGGACATCGCCAGCATCTGCTCATCCATCAGCGCGGTGCTCTGGGTCATCGTGCCGAGCATGGCCACCTGTTGCTCCATCGAGCCCATCGCCACACTCACCTCGTCCATGTGCGTGGTGATCGAGTCGAAGTGGCTGTTGATGCTGACCACCACCCCGGAGATGCGGTTGATCTGCGAACTGAGGGTCAGCAACAGCACCAGGATGGAAAAGGCGATCACGCCGAGCAGGATCAGGCCGGCGCGGATGGTCCAGTTGAGGCGGTTGCTCAACTGGTTCTTCATCTGGATCTGCGCGAGAACGATGCCCTCGAAAGAACTCAACGATCGCAGGTACTGTGCCTGCAATATCGCCTCGTCACTGCTCGCCTTGGTCCCGGGTTGCTCTTCGGTCATGGAAGAGAATGATCTCTGTTGGTCAACCGTTGCGACGGTTTATTTTTGTCGAGACGCCGTGCAGACATCCTTTGTTCCGACCAATACTTGACCATACCCCGCCTAGGGTCAAGTTCACCGCAATTCAGCAGGCCATGCCAGGCACTGCGGCCTACTCAAGTGCCTCCCAGCGCTCAAAGCACTGCTGCAACTCGTCCTCGACCTGCTGCAGGCGCTCCCCCAGCCTGGCCAGCCCGTCCGCGCCCTGCTCCGCATAAACCTGCGGATCGGCCAATTGCTGTTGCAGCTGCTCCAGCTCGCCCTCCAGCTCCTCGATGCGCGCGGGCAGCAGGTCCAGTTCGCGCTGCTCCTTGTAGCTGCGTTTCTTCGGCTTGGCAGCCGGCTCGCTCCTGGCCGGCCTGTCGGCCTTCGGCTTGGCCGGCGCGGACTGCGTCTTGGGTACCACCTGGCGCTGGCGCAGCCAATCCTCATAACCGCCGACATACTCGTTGACCCTGCCCTCGCCTTCGAACACCAGGGTGCTGGTGACCACATTGTCGAGAAAGGCGCGGTCATGGCTGACCAGCAGCAGGGTGCCATCGAACTCCATCAGCAGCTCCTCGAGCAGCTCCAGGGTCTCCAGGTCCAGGTCGTTGGTCGGCTCGTCCAGCACCAGCACGTTGGCCGGGCGGGTGAACAGCTTGGCCAGCAGCAGGCGGTTGCGCTCGCCGCCGGACAGCGCCTTGACCGGCTGGCGGCAGCGCTTCGGCGGGAACAGGAAATCACCCAGGTAGCTGATCACGTGCTTGGACTTGCCGTTGATGTCCACCTTGTCGCTACCCCCGGCCACGTTGTCCAGCACGGTCTTTTCAGGATCGAGCTGATCGCGCAGCTGATCGAAGTAGGCGATCTGCAGGCGCGTGCCCAGCTCGATGCTGCCGCTGTCCGGCTTGAGCTTGCCCAGCAGCAGGTTGAGCAGGGTGCTCTTGCCGCAACCGTTGGGACCGATTATGCCGATGCGGTCGCCGCGCAGGATGGTGGTGCTGAAATCGCGGATGATCGGCCGCCCTTCCCAGGCGTAGCTGACGCCCGCCGCCTCGCACACCAGCTTGCCGGAGCGCTCGCCGGTATTCACCGACAGGTTGGCGACACCCTGGCGTTTGCGCCGTTCGGAGAACTGGTCCCGCATGTCCTTGAGGCGCCGCACCCGACCCTCGTTGCGCGTGCGCCGGGCCTTGATACCCTGGCGGATCCAGGTCTCCTCCTGCGCCAGCATCTTGTCGAAGCGCGCGTTCGCCTGGGCCTCGGCGTTGTCCATCTCCTCGCGGCGGCGCAGGTAGTTGTCGTAGTCGCCGGGGAAGTCCACCAGCTGGCCGCGGTCGAGTTCGACGATGCGGGTCGCCAGGCGGCGCAGAAAGCCGCGGTCGTGGGTGATGAACACCAGCGCGCCCTTCCAATTGAGCAGAAACTCCTCCAGCCAGGCGATCGACTCGATATCCAGGTGGTTGGTCGGCTCGTCCAGCAGCAGCAGGTCCGGCGAGTTGGCCAGGGCGCGCGCCAGCAGCACGCGCCGCTTCATACCACCGGACAGGGCGCCGAAATCGGCTTCCGCATCCAGCTGCATGCGCGAGATCACCTGCTCCACCTGCTGTTCGAGCTGCCAACCGTCCGCCGCCTCCAGCGCATGTTGGGCGCGTGCCAGACGGTCCAGGGCCGCCGCGCCGCTGTCATCCGCGAGCGCCGCACTGGCCGCATGGTATTCCTTGACCAGGCCGGCCAGCTCGCCGAGCCCGTCCGCCACCACGTCGAACACCCGGCCGCAAAGTTCGCGCGGCACCTCCTGGTCGAGGCGCGCCACGCGTGCATCGCGGCGCAGCACGCGCTCGCCGTCGTCGAAGCCCTGCAGCCCGGCGATGATCTTCATCAGGGTGGACTTGCCCTCGCCGTTGCGCCCGATCAGGCACACCCGCTCGCCGTCCTCGATGCTCAGCGAAACGCCGTCGAGCAAGGGCGGGTGGGTGAAGGAGAGTTGGATATCGCGCAGTGCCAGCAGGGCCATGGTCGGAAATTCACAGGAAATCGGCCGCGTATCCTCGCATAATCGGCGCCGGCGAAACCACGCCGGACCAATATCCCTGAAAACAGCAGGTACAAGAAGCGCTCAACGGCGCCGCCGATTCGCGATAACATCCTGAAATGTCGACCAAGATTCCCCTGCATGACGCCTGGAGCGGCACCGCCGACTGCCGCAGCTGCCAACTGCGCGATTCCGTGCTGTTCGCCGGCCTGCAGGAAGCGGATTTCGAGGCCATCCACGACCCGATCACCCAGCTGACCCTCAAGCCCGGCGAATCCCTGTATCGCGCCGGCGAGCGCGGCTCGCGCCTGTTCACCCTGCGCCAGGGCCTGATCAAGCTGGTGCGCTACCTGCCCGACGGCACCCAGCGTATCGTGCGCCTGGTGCGTGCCTCCGACGTGGTCGGCCTGGAAATCCTGCTCGACCAGCCTTACGAGCACGACGCCCTGGCCATGCAGCCGTGCGAACTGTGCAGCCTGCCGGTACAGGTGGTGCGCAACCTCAGCCAGCAGAACCCGGCGCTGCACCAGGAACTGCTGAATCGCTGGCAACGCGCGCTGAGCGATGCCGACAGCTGGCTGACCGAGCTGTCCACCGGCTCGGCGCGGCATCGCGTATCGCGCCTGATCCTGCGCCTGACCACCGAGCAGGATGCGCAGCCGGAATGCCACCTGTTCGCCCGCGAGGACCTCGGCGCCATGCTCGGCATCACCACCGAGACCGCCAGCCGCACCATCGCCGAGTTCAAGCGCCAGGGCTGGCTGCGCGAGCTGGCCAGCAACCGCTTCGCCGTGGACGTCGACGCCCTGCAACAGCAGTTCGGCTGATCCCTCCCTGCCCGGGCACTTTCCCGCCCGCGAATTGACTTCGCTCATAGGCGCTGCCCCACGGCACGGCTACACTCGCTCGAGCGACAAAAAGCGACGTTTTTAAACGACATTGCGTTTCATCAATGAGCTGTACCCGGGCGCAGCGCTAGAGTGTCGCGAAAATGGGGCCGCACCCCGGTCCGAACGTCACCAAGAAACTCGGAGCTCGCCATGCTAGACCCGGATATGATCGAACTGTCGCGATGGCAGTTCGCCATCACCGCGCTGTATCACTTCCTGTTCGTACCCCTGACCCTGGGGATGACCTGGATCCTCGTGATCATGGAGTCGGTCTACGTGATGACCGGCAAAAAGGTCTACAAGGACATGACCAAGTTCTGGGGCAAGCTGTTCGGCATCAACTTCGCCCTGGGCGTGACCACCGGCCTGACCATGGAATTCGAGTTCGGCACCAACTGGGCCTATTACTCGCACTATGTCGGCGATGTTTTTGGCGCACCGCTGGCGATCGAGGGCCTGATGGCGTTCTTCCTCGAGTCCACCTTCGTCGGCATGTTCTTCCTCGGCTGGGAACGCCTGAGCAAGCGCGAGCACCTGGTGGTGACCTTCCTGATGGCGCTCGGCACCAACCTCTCCGCGCTGTGGATCCTGGTCGCCAACGGCTGGATGCAGAACCCGGTCGGCTCCGAGTTCAACCTGGAGACAATGCGCATGGAGATGACCAGCTTCGCCGAGGTGTTCTTCAACCCGGTGGCGCAGGTCAAGTTCATCCACACCGTCTCCGCCGGCTATGTCGCCGCCTCCATGTTCGTCGCCGGCATTTCCGCCTACTACCTGCTGAACAAGCGTGACCTGGGCTTCGCCCGCCGCTCGATGGCGATTGCGCTGGGCTTCGGCCTGGCCTCCATCCTGTCGGTAATCGTGCTCGGCGACGAGTCCGGTTACGAGGTCGGCGACGTGCAGAAGGTCAAGCTGGCCGCGATCGAGGCCGAGTGGCACACCGAGGAGGCACCCGCCGCCTTCACCGCCATCGGCTGGCCCAACGACGAGACCATGGAGACCGAGGGCGCGATCAAGATCCCGTACGCCCTTGGCATCGTCGCCACCCGCTCGCTGGACGAAGAGGTCACCGGCATTACCGACCTGATCGAGCAGGCGGAATACCGTATCCGTGCCGGCATCGTCGCCTATCGCGCCATGACCGCGATCCGCGCCGGCGAGGGCGACGCGCAGGACGAGGCCCTGTTCGAGATGTACAAGAAGGACCTGGGCTATGCGCTGCTGCTCAAGCAGTACACCGAGAAGGTGGTGGATGCCAGCGACGAGCAGATCGCCATGGCCGCGCGCGGCACCATTCCCGACGTGACCCTGATGTTCTGGACCTTCCGCGTGATGGTCGCGGTCGGCTTCCTGATGCTGTTCATGCTCGCCGCCGGCTTCATCCTCAACGCGCGTCGCCGCCTGGAGAGGCACACCTGGCTGCTGCGCATGTTCCTGTGGGGCATCCCGCTGCCGTGGATCGCCATCGAGACCGGCTGGTTCGTGGCCGAGTACGGGCGCCAGCCGTGGGCCATCGGTGAGGTGTTGCCCACCTTCCTCGCCACCTCGACCCTGACCTACAGCGACCTGGTGATCAGCATGATCGGCTTCATCACCTTCTACACCATCCTCGCGGCGATCGAGGTGTACCTGATGTTCAAGTTCGCGCGCCTCGGCCCGAGTTCGCTGCACACAGGTCGCTATCACTTCGAAGGCGGCGCGCCGACCCTGGCCGACGCGCCCGCCGCACCGCACAAAGACTGATTGGGAGCCACAACAATGATTCTTGATTACGAAACACTCAAGTTTGTCTGGTGGCTGCTGGTCGGCGTGCTGCTGGTCGGCTTCGCCATCATGGACGGCATGGACATGGGCGTCGGTGCCCTGCTGCCCTTCCTCGGCAAGAACGATGGTGAACGCCGCGTCATCATCAACACCGTCGGCCCGCACTGGGACGGCAACCAGGTGTGGTTCATCACCGCCGGCGGTGCCATCTTCGCCGCCTGGCCGGCGGTGTATGCCGCGTCCTTCTCCGGCTTCTACTTCGCCATGTTGCTGGTGTTGTTCGCGCTGTTCCTGCGGCCGGTCGGCTTCGACTACCGTTCCAAGCTGGAGAGCCCGAAATGGCGCAACAACTGGGACTGGGGCCTGATGGTCGGCGGCGTGGTGCCCTCGCTGGTGTTCGGCGTGGCCTTCGGCAACCTGCTGCAGGGCGTGCCCTTCTCCTACGACGATCTGATGCGCCCCTGGTACAGCGGCAGCTTCTTCGGCCTGCTCAACCCGTTCGCCCTGCTCGCCGGGGTGGTCAGCCTGAGCATGATCGTGCTGCACGGCGCCACCTTCCTGCAGCTGCGTACCGAGCAGGTGATCGCCGAACGTGCCAAGAAGGCGGTGACCATCCTCGGCCTGGTATTCATCGCCAGCTTCGCCCTGGCCGGCATCTGGCTGGCCTTCGGCATCGACGGCTACCAGATCGTCAGCGACCGCCCGCACGACGCCCTGCCAAACCCGATCGGCAAGGACGTGGTCGCCGCCGCCGGTGCCTGGCTGAGCAACTACCGGGAGTACCCGATCACCATCGCCGCTCCGGTACTGGGCTTTGCCGCGGCGATCCTGACCATCCTGTTCTCGCGCGCCGGTCGTGCCGGCTGGGCCTTCTTCAGCTCCTCGCTGGTGCAGGCAGGCACCATCTTCACCGCCGGGGTGTCGATGTTCCCCTTCGTCATGCCCTCGAGCACCAACCCGAGCAACAGCCTGACCCTGTGGGATGCATCCTCGAGCCACCTGACGCTGAACGTGATGTTCATCGCCGCGGTGATCTTCGTGCCGATCATCATCGCCTACACCTGGTGGACCTTCGCCAAGATGTGGCGCGTGGTCACGGTCGCGGAAATCGATGCGCAATCGCACTCGGCTTACTGATTTAGGAGATTACACATGTGGTACTTCAGCTGGATTCTGGGTGTATTGCTGGCACTGGCCTTCGGCGTGATCAACGTCATGTGGCTGGAACACGAGGAATGCCTGGATGATGAGAACTGCAACGGTCGGGAAGGCTGAGCGTTGAGGGACAAGATGCGCACTGAGGTGCGCGTTTTGTTGTGAGCCGTAGTTGTAGTTGGCTTGTAGGGGTTGTGCGCTTCGCGTGAGATGGTTTTTGAAAGCGCGGGGTGCCGCGCACCCACCCTACTTTTCTTTGCTTGCCCAAAAAGTAGGCAAAAGAAACGGCACCCCTACGACTTGCCCTTCGCTACGCTACGGGTTCCCTGCGCTCCTCGGTCAAAGCCGGCGCTCGGGAACTCACCCATCTGCGATGGGCTCAGACACCCCTCGCTTCTCCCGGCTTTGACCTGCGGTGCTCGGCTGCGCCGAAGGGGACCCGGGCACTCCGTCGTATCCATAGTGGACTAGCAGATTGCGACTTGGCCGAATCAGAGCACCTAGCGCGACTTCATGCCGCCGAGCAACGCAGAAGCCCGCCGGAGAAAGCGAGGGGTGTCTGAGCGATCGGAGATCGCGAGTTCCCGAGCGCGGCGGGATTCGAGACAAACCAGCTTGCTGGTTTGGACGGCTGCAAGCCGCCCGCAGGGTGAGGAGCGCAGCGACGAATCAACCGCAGGGAAGTCACCGCAACGCGGTGACCGGCATGTTGGAGCAAATGCTTTTGGTTACTTTTGGCGACAAGCAGCTTGCTGCGCAGAGCGGCCGCAGGCCGACCCGAAGGGCGAGCTTTAGCGAGTAAACAAAAGTAACAAAGACCCCACCCTCGAAAGCCAAGCATTCGCAGGGTATTGAACAGACCTCCGTTTGATCAATGAGTCAGTTGCACACCGCCACGAACATTAAGAATCCAATTACGCAAAGCGCACAACAAAGCACCTGAGTAAACCCAAAGTGCCATGACAGATTCAAGCAACAGCAAGCACTGGCTCAGCGAGCAAAAGCAGCTCGCCAAGTCCCCGCTGCGCCGATTGAAACTGCTCGCCCCGCTCACTGGCCTGCTGATCGTCGCCCAGGCCTGGCTGCTGGCGCATGTCATCGATGCGGTGATCTTCGCTAAGGCCGATCTGCAACAGGTGATGCCGCAGATGCTGGCACTGCTGCCCTTGTTTGCTGCCCGCTTCCTGGTCGGCTGGCAGGCCGAGCGCCAGGCCTTCCACGCGGCTGCCCTGATCAAGCAGACCATCCGTATGCGCTTGTTCGACAAGCTGCGCGCGCTCGGCCCGGTGCGCCTGGCCGACCACGACAGCGGCAGTCTGGCCACCAGCCTGGTGGACGGCGTGGAAAGCCTCGAACCCTATTTCGCGCGTTACCTGCCGGCGCTGACCATGATGAGCATGGTGCCGCTGATCATCCTGCTCGCGGTGGTGCCCAGCGACTGGCTGTCCGGGGTGGTGCTGCTGGTCACCGCGCCGCTGGTGCCGCTGTTCATGGGCCTGATCGGCAAGGGCGCGGAACGCCTCAACCAACAGCAATGGCAGAAGCTCACGCGCATGGGCGCGCATTTTCTCAACGTGATCCAGACCCTGCCGACGCTGAAGATGTTCAACGCCAGCCGCCGCGAGCTGCACAACATCGCGCGCATCTCGGACGAGTTCCGCCGCTCGACCATGTCGGTGCTGCGCGTCGCCTTCCTCACCTCTGCGGTGCTGGAATTCTTCGCTGCGCTGAGCATCGCGCTGATCGCGGTGTTCATCGGCTTCCGCCTGCTGGACGGCGAGATGGCGTTTTTCTACGGCTTTTTCGTGCTGCTGCTCGCCCCAGAGTTCTACATGCCGCTGCGCAACTACGGCGTGCAGAACCATGCGCGCATGGAGGCTGCCGGCGCCGCCGAGCAGATCGTCAGCGTGCTCGACAGCGAGAGCGCCGAAGCACGGCAGCAGCTGGACGTCAGTTTCAGCGGCGCCCTGCAACTGCAGCATCTGCACTTCGCCTACGAGCCGGGCCGCCCCGCGCTGGCCGGCTTCGACCTGCGCATCGAACCCGGTCAGCACATCGCCATCGTCGGCCCCAGTGGTTCCGGCAAGAGCACCCTGGCCAACCTGCTGCTCGGCTTTGAGTTTGCCGACTCGGGCGAGATCCGTATCGGCGACACGCCGCTGGCAGCGAACAACATCGATGCCTGGCGCCGCCATATCAGCTGGATCCCGCAGAAGCCGCGGCTGTTCCATGGCTCGGTGGCCGACAACATCCGCCTGGGCGCGCCGCAGGCCTCGCTCAACGCTGTGCTCAATGCCGCCGAGGCAGCGCACGCGCTGGAGTTCATAGACCAGCTGCCGGCCGGGCTTGACACCGTGATCGGCGAAGGCGGCCTGGGCCTGTCCGGCGGACAGGCGCAGCGCATCGCCCTGGCACGTGCCTTGGTGCGCGACACGCCCTACCTGCTGCTCGACGAGCCGACCGCGCATCTCGACGCGGAAAGCGAACAGGCGATCACCGATGCCCTGCAGCGCCATGCCCGCGGGCGTACCGTGATCAGCATCGCGCACCGGCTACACACGGTGCGCGAGGCCGACCTGGTGGTAGTGATGCGCCACGGCCGCATCGTGCAACAGGGCCATTATGAGCAACTGGCGGGCATGCCCGGTGCCTTCGCCGAGCTGCTGCGCGACGGCCGCGAGGTGACCGCATGATCGCGCGCCTGCTCAGGCTGTACCGCCCCTATACCGGCTGGCTGCTGCTCGGCACCCTGCTGGCCTTGATCGCCCTGCTGGCGAACGTCGGTCTGCTGGCACTGTCCGGCTGGTTCATCACCTCGATGGCGCTGGCCGGGGTGGCCGGGGTCAGCATGAATTACTTCACCCCGGCGGCGGTGATCCGCGGCCTGGCCATCGCACGCACCGCCGGCCGTTACGGCGAGCGCATCGTCACCCACGAGGCGACCTTCCGCCTGATCGCCGGGCTGCGCGTGTGGTTCTACGAGCGCATCGAACCGCTGGCCCCGGCCGCGCTGCAGGCACGCCGCAGCGGCGAGGTGCTCAGTCGCCTGCAAAAAGACATCGACCGCCTGGACGCGGTATACCTGCGCATCGCCCTGCCGATCATCGTGGCAGTAATCGCCGCAGTGCTGTTCACCCTGTTCATGGCCATGCACAGCCCGCTGCTGGCATTGGTCAACCTGGGCTTCCTGCTGCTCGGCGGGCTGGTCCTGCCACTGTGGATCAACCACCGGTCCGGCGCACCGGGACGGGCCCAGGTGCAACTGGCGGGTGAAGTGCGCACCCAGTCTATCGACGGTGTGCAGGGCATGGCCGAGCTGCTCGCCTATGGCGCCGACCTCAGTCATCAACAACAGCTGCAACAACTCGACCGGCAATGGCGGATGCAACAGGATGCGCTCAACCGCGTGCAGTCCGGGGCGCTTGCCGGGCAGGCGCTGCTGTCGCACCTGGCGGTATGGACCGTGTTGCTGCTGGCCATCCCGATGGTGCTGGCCGCGCAGCTGCCGCCGGCGAACCTGGCGATGCTGGCGCTGTTCACCCTGGCCGGCTTCGAGGCGATTGCCCCCCTGCCCGCCGCACTCGGCGTGCTGGCCGAGACCGGCGAGGCGGCACGTCGCCTGTTCGAGCTGGCCGACACTCCGGCGCTGGTGAGCGAACCTGCCAGCGCACAGCTGCCGCCGGAGCAGCCGGACATCCGTTTCGACAACGTCTCGCTCAGCTACCCCGGGCAACAGGGCAAGGCACTTAAGCACATCGACCTGCACCTGGCGCCGGGCTCACACACCCTGGTGCTCGGCAGCAGCGGTGCGGGCAAGAGCTCGCTGATCAACCTGCTGCTGCGCTTCAACGACCCGACCGGCGGCCGCATCCTGGTCGGTGATCAGGAGTTGTCGCAGCTCAGCGGCGAGCAATGGCGCAGCCGCATCGCGGTGATCGCGCAGCACACCCAGCTGATCGCCGGCAGCATCCGCGACAACCTGCTGCTGGCAAGGCCGGATGCCAGCGACAGCGAGTTGGCCAGCGCCTGCGAACGCGCGCATATCCGGCAGTTCATCGAATCGCTGCCGCAGGGTTACGACACCTGGCTGGGCGAGACCGGGGTGAAGGTCTCCGGCGGCCAGGCGCGGCGCATCGCCATCGCCCGCGCCCTGCTCAAGCAGGCGCCGGTGCTGTTGCTCGACGAGCCGACCGAGGGCCTCGACCGCACCACCGAGAAACAGGTGATGGAATCGCTGCAGTCATTGATGCGCGAGCGCACCGTGTTACTGATCACCCACCGGCCGATCGAACTGGGACATATCGACCAGACCATCACCCTCGATCACGGCCGCATTTGCGCCTGATCAGGAAAAACACGCGCATGCTCTGAGCGATGTTAAGGCAGCACATATCAGCCTTTCCTAATGTTTCCTGATGGTCTTTTCCTACCGCTACACGGCAGTGGCGGCGCAGTTTCAACATAACAACAGAGGACAGTAAAAGTGGCACGCATCGTCATTCTGGGGGCCGGCATCTCCGGTCACACCGTCGCCCGCTACCTGGGCAAATGGGTCGGCAGGAAACACGACATCGTGGTGGTCTCACCCAAGCCCACCTGGAACTGGATCCCATCCAACATCTGGGTCGGCGTCGGCCAGATGAGCGAGGAGCAGGTGGTGTTCGAGCTGCCGCCGATCTACGCGAAACTCGGTGTGGACTTCCGCCAGGCCAGGGGCGTGTCGATCAACCCCGAAGGTGATGCCGCGCATGCCAAGCCCTTCGTCACCATCGAGTACACGGACGCGGCGCGCAGCGGCCAGACCGAGGCCATCGAGTACGACTACCTGGTCAATGCCACCGGTCCCAAGTTGAACTTCGGCGCCACCGAGGGTCTCGGCCCGGAAGATGGCTATACCACCTCGGTGTGCACTCCGCAGCATGCACTGCACGCCAACGAGAAACTGCAGGAACAGATCGCCGCGATGCAGGCAGGCGAGCGCCGCACCTTCGTCATCGGCACCGGCCACGGCATGTGCACCTGCCAGGGCGCGGCCTTCGAGTACATCTACAACGTCGACCACACCCTGAGCGAGGCCGGCGTGCGCGACAAGGCGCGCATCATCTGGATCAGCAACGAGTACGAGCTGGGCGACTTCGGCATGGGCGGCGTGCACATCAAGCGCGGCGGCTACATCACCAACGGCAAGGTGTTTGCCGAATCGCTGATGGTCGAGCGCGGCATCGAATGGATCACCCGCGCCGCGGTCAACAAGGTCGAGCCCGACAAGATCCACTACGAGGATCTCGAGGGCAACTTCCACGAGCTGGAATACGACTTCGCCATGCTCATCCCGCCGTTTGCCGGCGTTGGCCTGCAGGCCTTCGACAAGCAGGGCGAGGACATCACCAGCAGATTGTTCGCGCCGAACGGCTTCATGAAGGTGGATGCGGACTACACGCCCAAGCCCTACGAGGACTGGGGCAAGGATGACTGGCCGCGCACCTACCAGAACCCCAGCTACCCGAACCTTTTCGCCGTCGGCATCGCCTTTGCGCCGCCGCACCTGATCAGCAAGCCGATGCAGAGCGCCAACGGCACGCCGATCAACCCGGCACCGCCGCGCACCGGCATGCCCTCGGCCGGCATGGGCAAGGCGGTGGCGATGAGCATCCGCGACATGCTCGCCGGCAAATCCGACCGGCCGACCCACACCGCCTCGATGGCCGAGACTGGCGCTGCCTGCGTCGCCTCGACCGGCTCGCACTGGTTCCGCGGCACCGCCGCCACCATGACCGTGTTCCCGGTGGTGCCCGACTACGAGAAGTACCCGGAATATGGCCGCGACCTCGACCTGAGCTCCGGCGAGATCGGCCTGGCCGGCCACTGGATGAAAGCGGTGCTGCACCACATGTTCATCTACCAGGCCAAGCTCAAGCCGGGCTGGTCGCTGCTGCCGGACTGAGCCATCCAGACAAGCACCGGGCGCCCGCCCGCAACGGAGCGGGCAGCACCAAGTACCGAATCAAGGGATACCCAATATGAGCGTGAAAAACAAAGAACCCTACCAGCAGGCCTATTATCCGCCGGTGCCGACCGGCTTCACCCGTGCCATGCGCAACTCGCTGCTGTGGCAGGCCTGGCGATTCATCGCCATCAACCTGAAGATGATCAAGCTGATCGTCAAGTCGCATAGCTGAACCGCGTTGCACAAAAAGCAAAAGCCCACTCGACTGAGTGGGCTTTTTCGTGATGTTGCACTGCCACGGATGGAGCAGCACGGTGTAGGGTGCAGTAAGCAGAGCGCATTGCACCAGAGATGGCTGAAAGAGGCGCAATGCACGGCGTTTATTGCGCCCTACGGGTCGCGCGATGCAAGGCCGCTCAGGGCTGCAGCAACGCTTGCAGCTCGGACGCCTCAGCCACGAAGCGCACCTCGGCCACCTGTCCATCACGCAACAGCAGTACCGTGGCCTGCTCGGCCTGGCGCGGCAGCCTAACGGTCTCCGTCTTATCCTTGCCCAGCATCACCGGGTAGGCGTAATCGCGCATCGCCGGCAGGGCGAACATGCGCGTGACCAGGCTGGGCATGCCGCTGATATCGGCGACGAAACAGATCTCGCCGGACTGCAGCGGCGCGCTATCGGACTCGGCCAGCACGCCGTTGACCAGCTGCGCACTCTCCCGGTCAGGGGCAAACAGCAGCAGGCGTCGGCAGGCAGCCAGCGCACGCGCAGCGTCGAACTGATCGACAAACGACTGCCCGGGCAGCCGGTCGCCTACATCCAGCCCCTGGGCGCGAGCGCCACCGGGAAACACCGTGAGCAGCGCCCAGATACCGAGCGCGAACACCAGAAGATCCATTCTCGGAAGTCGAAAATGCTGCATGGAATAAAACCTGCGGTTCATCGTTGAAAGCAGCATTAGACGGGCCGGCCGAGATGCGCGCATTGACAATTCGCACCCATACCCAAGATCGTCACACAACGATCATGGAGCAGGCGAACAGCGCTCGGCCGGGTCGAGGTGGCGGGGTCTACTGCAGGGTCGGTGCCGGGCCTTTCGCCTGCGTCACCCGGGTGCCCTGGTGCGCGACCATGAGCCACCCCTGTGGCAGCCGCCGGTAGGTATTGGTCGCCAGCACCAGCGCGTCCGCGCCCGGCTCGCTGGGGTTGGCGATACGCTCCTCGACCAGGTGGATCGCCAGGTCATCGCCGACGATGCGGTGCAATACCCGTACCTGCATCCTCGGCATCACCGCGCCGTCGAAGATGTGTTCCCAGCTGCGCAGCACCGCAGCGTAGCCGAGCAGGGGCGCCGCACCGGGGTGCACGCACAGTGCGTCCTCGCCGGACCAGATGCTGCGCATCGCCTCGATATCGCAATCGACGAAGGCGGCGTAGAACGCCTTTTCCGCCGCGCCGGGGTTTGCATGGGCCTGCCGTGTCATGGACCGATCTCCGTCATCGCTGCCGATGAAGCGATTGTCGCACCCGCACCGGCCACACGGCCAATGCTCAACGGATATGCCCGGGCTCGTCGCGCTGCAGGTAGGCCTCTTCCTCTGCGGACAGATCGACCTTGTCGAAGCCGTTGATCATCGGTGCCACATGCTCGCGCAGCGGTCCGCCCAGGGTCAGCAGGTAGACATGGATGATCACGAACGCGAGGATGGCGAAGGCCGCGATCACGTGCACCAGCGCCACCCAGCTCAAGGCGCCGGACGCCCCACCGAGGTGATCCCACAGCGGATAGCCCAGGTAGGCGATGCCGGACAGCCAGACCGCCGGGAACAGCACCAGCTTGAGACCGAGATAGGTCAGCGCCTGCGGCGCATTGTGCTTGCGCCAGTAGGCCTTGCGGTAGGGATGACGTTCGCCCTTGAGGTTGCCCCAGGCATAGAAGCGGACCACCGCCAGCAGGCCGCGGGTGCTCGGCACATAGTGGCGCCAGTTGCCGGTGGTCAGGTGCCAGAAGATGGCGAACAGCCACAGCAGCACCAGCGCCAGCGCGGCAACCGTGTGCAGCATCACCGCCTTGTCGAACGGCAGCAGATCATGCAGGCCGCGCATGCCGAAGCCGGAGAACATCAGCAGCATGATCAGCGCCATCTGGGTCCAGTGCCAGAAGCGCTCGAAGCGGCTGTAGATCATTACCAGGCGTGTTGCCATCAGTGTTCTCCTCGCTTGCCGAACAGGATGCGCACCAGCACGTGAACGCCGATACCCAGCAACAGCAGGCCGATGGCGATCAGGGCGATACGGTCGAGCCAGCCGTGGCGGTCACGGCCCGGCAGGTACACGCCCTCCACCCCTTCGAGACGCCCGTCCTTGGCATGGCAGCTGTCGCAGGCGAGCGCCTCGTTCTTGGGCGCGACCATGTGGGTGATCGGCCAGTACATATGGGTATCGACGAAACCGTATTCGCCAGAGAATGGCTGGCCGGCCGCCTGCATGCCGGCGCTGATCGCCTTGTGCCAGTCGAAGTTGCTCCAGAAGGCGCTATCGGTGTCCGGACCCCACACGTGGCTGTACACCAGGGTGTTGTTGACACTGTCGTAGGCCTGGCGGCCAAGCATGCGCTTGAACGGCCAGATGCGTGCATCCGGGTCGTCCGCCGAGCCCTCGAAGTGGTTGATCTCGACCACCTGCTGCGGGTCGATCTTGTCGTCGGGCAAGGTGTATTCGACCTGGCCGTCGAACCAGGCGTAGTAAGGCACCACGTCCTCGCCGTATTCGAAGTCGCCCTTCTTCGACATATAGGTATGCAGGTGCTTGCCGTCGCCCTGTACATAGCCTTCCTCGTGGTAGGGCTTGCCGTCACGCAGCTTGCCCGCGGTCGACCAGTCCCAGCGCGTCTTGGTGGCGACGCCACCCTTGGCGAAGGTCGGGATGTGGCAGGTCTGGCAGGCGATGCGGTCGACGTGGCCGTTGAGCTTGATGCCTTTCAACGAACCGTTCGGGTGCGGCGCGGTACCGTGGCAGGACTCGCAGGTCGCCACGTCGCGACGCAGCCCCGGCTTGCCGGTGCCTTCGGGATCGCTCGCGTGCACCGCGTAGCGACTGCCGGCCCACTGGTGGCCGTGCGAGACATGGCAGGCGGTGCAGCTGAAATCCAGGCCGTCCTTGTCCATGTGCACATCGATACCGTGGTTCGGCGAGACCAGCGCCGAGGACAGGTCGCCGTGTTTGACGTTGTCCGCACCGCCACCATAGAAATGACAGGAGCCGCAGTTCCCGCGCCCGGGCATGCCGACGTTCTGCGCCACCTTGTTCAGGTCCGGCGGCAGGTGCAGCTTGCCACCCTGCTGCTTCGGCTCATACAGCGGATGGCCCGCGGCGGTCGGCCACTTCTTATAGGTGCCGGTGGTGTCGTGGCATACCAGGCAATCGACCTTGTTCTCGTCGTCCGGCGGCGGCTGGTTCATGTCGACCCAGTCGTAACCGGCGTGGCAACTGGTGCAGCGCGGCTCGTTGGAGGCGACGGTACCGCAGAAGGCGTTCACCACCTTGCGCTTGCCCAGTTGCTGACCGGTCTGCGGATGCTCGAAGGACCAGCTCCAGTGCAGGGTCTTCATCACCTGCCTGGAGGCCTCGGTATGGCACGACAGGCAGGCCTTGGTCACTTCCGGGCCGTTGGCGAAGGGTTTTTGCAGGACCTCGAACTTGCTGTGGTCGGCGGTGACCGATGGCGCGTCGGCGGACCCGCCCGCGGCCGTCGCGAGCACCAGCGGCGCCAACAGCAGCAGGCCGGCGGCGATCCAGCCCAGGCAGCTGAATTTGAGTTTCATGGCACAGTCCCCGTATCCCTCAAGTTGTCGCCGCCCGGCGCCATCGCACCGAAACAGCGTAATTCGAAACATGATGATAGCCACGACCGCCGCCGACCATGATGGATATCAATCCTTGCCCGCACGCCTCGATGCCCGGGCGCACAGATGCGGTGTCGATGCACCGCGGCAATGGTCTGCATCAGCAACATCGCCACCGGGTAGGAACAGGCCCACCAGGCCGCACCGGAGTTTGTCAATCCGCCCAACAGGCCAGGGCCCTCGTCGCGCTGCCGGGCCATGACAATTGTCAATGCGGACCGCCCATCGCCCGCCGTTTAATAAACCTGAAACGAAGCGTTCACATGGGAATCACGCAAAATGCGCATCGGGGTCACCAGTCAGAATTTCCGCACCATCACCGGCCACGCCGGCAAGACCCGACGTTTCCTCATCTACGCCACGCAGGAAGACGGCAGCGTGCGAGAAGTGAAACGGCTCGACCTGCCCAAGCACATGTCCATGCATGAATACCATGGCGACGACCACCCGGTGTTCGAGCTGAACGTGGTCATCACCGCCGGTCATGGCGAAGGTTTCGCCCGGCGCCTGGCGGCGCGCGGTATCGAGGTGGTCGCCACCTCGGATACGGACCCGCTCGCAGCCGCGCGGGCCATCGCATTCGGCGGCAATCTCGCACCGCCGCTGGCGCACAGTCACTGACGCCCTGTCGCCTGCCGTGGTCGCAGGGCGCGGATACAGACCGAACGGCTGCCGGGATTCAGCGCGGCGCTGCATGCCGCATACCCGAAGCGGGCCGGCCTGAGCAGCCAGCGCTGAGCCCGAGTATTGGCACATCCAATTGACGCGGGCCCTCACCCTGCCCACCATCGGCCTGATGGCCCACCTGCACACCCCCCGCCCATGAACAGCATCGCCGCCGCGCTCGGCCCGGTGTTCGTGCTGATCCTGTTCGGCGCGCTGCTGCGCCGCCTCGACTTCCCCGGCGCGCACTTCTGGCCGCAGGCCGAACGCCTGACCTATTACGTGCTGTTCCCGGCGATGCTGATCCACAAGCTGGCCAATGCGCAGGTCGGCGACACGCCCTTGCTGCCGACCTTCGGCAACATCCTGTTGCTGATGCTCGCCGGCAGCACCCTGCTGTACCTGCTGCGCCGCGCAGTGGCCACCAGCCCGGCCGCCTTCACCTCGGTGTTCCAGGGCGGCATCCGCTTCAACACCTACATCGGCATGGCCGCGGTGGATGCGCTGTACGGCGATGCCGGGCTGGTGGTGGCGGCGGTCACCGTGGCGATCATGATCCCGCTGGTCAACGTGCTGTGCGTGTCGGCCTTTCACCTGACCCTGCACCGCGGCAACCTGGGGCCGAAGGCACTGGCCAGACTACTGCTGAGCAACCCGCTGATCCTCGGCAGCCTGACCGGCATCGCACTCAACCGCAGCGGTATCGGCCTGCCCGGCTGGAGCGAGTCGATGTTCGCCCTGCTCGGTTCGGCGGCCCTGCCGCTCGGCCTGCTGGCGGTGGGCGTGGCACTCGACCTGCGCGCGCTGCGCGGTGCCACGCGCGAACTGCTGGCCTCGACCGCGCTGCGCTTTGTCGCCATGCCGCTGCTGTTGCTGCTGGGCCTGCAACTGATGCCGCTGCCGGAACTCAATGCCAGGGTGATGCTGCTGTTCGCGGTACTGCCGACCGCCACCTCGTCCTACATCCTGGCGCGCCAGCTCGGCGGCGACACCGGGCTGATGGCCAACATCGTCACCCTGCAGACCCTCGCCGGGTTCGCCTTCACCACCGCCTGGGTGGTCGCCGGTGAGCGGCTGCTATAGAGCCCAAGCACAGCGTGCGGCCATCCCTTCATTCCCGCTGATGCCGTTGCTGGCGCAACTGCGCCGCCTCCCACGCCACCATCGCCGCCTTGCGTTCGCGACCCCAGTGATAGACCCCGAACTCGCCCGACTCGCGCAGCACCCGGTGACAGGGAATGACAAAGCCGATCGGGTTGCGCGCCATCGCCGTACCGACTGCGCGCGCCGCCCCCGGCCGCCCCACCTGCTCGGCCACCTGCCGGTAACTGAGCAGGTGACCGAACGGCAATCGCAACAGCGCACGCCACACCTGGACCTGGAAATTGCTGCCCACCACCCAGGCGCACAGCGGCTGCCGTGGCTGCGCCGCACCGAACAACTGCTCACCCAGTTTTCGCGCCGCAGCGGCGTCCTGCTGCAGACATGCCGCGGGCCAAGATTGCCGCAGATGTTCGTGGGCGTCGACCGGCTCATCGACAAACGACAGGTGACAGATGCCACGTTCGGTGAATCCCAACAGGGCCGGCCCGAACGGCGTCGGCACAAGCCCGTAACGGATCGACAGCTGCGCCGCACGGCGCTTGTACTCGCCCGGCGACATCGCCTCCATCACCACGAACAGGTCGTGCAGACGCCCCGGGCCGGACAGCCCCGCCTGCAGTGACAGGTCCAGCAGCGCATGCGACTGCAGCATGCGCTGCTTGGCATATTCGACCGTGAGGAATTGCACGAAACGCTTCGGACTGATGCCCGCCCAACGGCTGAACAGGCGCTGGAAATACGCCTCGCTCAGCCCGAAGCGCGACGCCAGACCGGACAGGGACGGCTGCTCGCGATAGTGCGCGCGCAGAAAAGCAATCGCCTCGGCGATTCGCTGGTAATCATCACTGGCCTGCTGCAGGGACATGCCGCGACTGTAGCGGCCAGCACAGGCAGGCACCACCCGATTGTTGCGCTGGCCGGGCGCGGATCAGCCTGGACAGGCCCGGCACCTGGATCGTCAAGACGGTCCAGGTGCAGCCCCATCCAGGTGACGACGCCGACTGGATCAGCTACTGGGCGAGCCTGACCTTCGAGCGCCCATGACAAAATAACCACCGTTCATGCCCAGCCCGCTCAGTGCAGGCGGCGACTCGGGCATAATCTGCGGCTGTTGCCACACCCACAGGATTTTGATGATCCGCGTTTCACTCCAACGCCGCCTGCTCGCCCTGCTGCTCGCCATGGGCTCATTCGCGGCCGGCGCCGGGCAGATCCAGGTAGCGGTCGCCAGCAACTTCATCGCCACCGCGCAGCAGATCGCCGCACGCTTCGAGGCCGCGAGCGGCCACCGGGTACTGCTGTCGAGCGGCTCGACCGGCAAGCACTATGCGCAGATCACTCATGGCGCACCGTTCGATGTCTTCCTCGCCGCCGATGCGCAGCGCCCGACCCTGCTGGAACAGAAAGGCCTGGCGTTGCCGGGCACGCGCTTCACCTATGCGCTGGGCAGGCTGGTGTTGTGGAGCCCTGCCGGCCAGGGCCTTGAGGCCTCGCTGCAGACGCTGCAGCAGGCACGCTTCCGCCATCTCGCACAGGCCAACCCGCGGCTTGCCCCCTACGGCAAGGCGGCCCAACAGGTGTTGCAGAAGCATGGCCTGTGGCAGGCGCTGCAGGGCCGACTGGTACGCGGCGAGAATGTCGGCCAGGCCTACCAGTTCGTGGTCAGCGGCAATGCCGAGCTGGGGTTTGTCGCCTACTCGCAGGTCCTCTCGAGACAGGACGGACCGGCCGGTTCGCTGTGGATGGTGCCGCCGGAGGATTACCAGCCGATCGCGCAACAGGCGGTGCTGCTGCGCGGCACGGCGGCGGCACGCGCCTTTTTCGACTACCTGCGGGGTGAGCAGGCACGCTCGATCATCACCGCCGCCGGATACGACCTGCCATGATGTTGTCCGAGGCCGACCTCACTGCACTGTGGATCACCCTCAAGCTGGCGGGCGTGACCACGGCCGTGTTGCTGCTGATCGGCACGCCGCTGGCCTGGTGGCTGGCGCGCACGCGCTGTCGTTGTCGCTTCGTCATCGAGGCCATGGTGGCACTGCCGCTGGTGCTGCCGCCGACCGTGCTGGGCTTCTACCTACTGATCGCACTCGGCCCGCATGGCCCGATCGGCGGCCTGATGGAAAGTCTCGGCCTGCCACCGCTGGCCTTCAGTTTCAGCGGGCTGGTGATCGGCTCGGTGTTCTACTCGCTGCCGTTCGTGGTGCAGCCGCTGCAGAGCGCCTTCGCCGCCATCGGTGATCGCGCCATGGACGTGGCCGCCACCCTGCGCGCCTCGCCGCTCGACCGCTTCTTCAGCGTGGCCATGCCGTTGGCGCGTCCCGGCTTTCTCACCGCGGTGGTGCTCGGCTTCGCGCATACGCTTGGCGAATTCGGCGTGGTGCTGATGATCGGCGGCAACATCCCCGGGCAGACCCAGGTGCTGTCGATCGCCATCTACGACCATGTCGAAACCCTGCAGTACGCGCAGGCACACCTGCTCGCCGGCGGCCTGCTGGCCTTCTCCTTCGTCATCCTGCTGCTGGTGTATGTGCTCAACCGGCGCTTCGCGGTGATGCGCACATGAGCATCGAGGCACGCTTCCAGATCGAACGCGAGGGCTTCTCGCTGCACGTCGACCTGCAACTGCAGGCGCGCGGCATCACCGCCATCTTCGGTCCCTCCGGCTGCGGCAAGACCACGCTGCTGCGTGCCATCGCCGGGCTGGAACGTGCGCCGCAGGGTTACCTCAGGTTCGGCGAGCAACTATGGCAGGACGGCAACCGTTTCGTGCCGCCGCACCGGCGCCCGATCGGTTACGTGTTCCAGGAGCCGAGCCTGTTCGCGCACCTGAACGTGCGGCGCAACATCGAGTATGGCCTGCGGCGCGTGCGCCCGGAGGCGCGCCGCGTGTCACTGGACGATGCCATCGAGCTGCTCGGCATCGCTCCCTTATTGCAGCGCCGCCCGACCCAGTTGTCCGGTGGCGAGGCCCAGCGCGTGGCCATCGCCCGCGCCCTGGCGGTCAGCCCCGAGCTGCTGCTACTCGACGAGCCGCTGGCGGCACTGGACGATGCACGCCGCCAGGAGATCATGCCCTACCTCGAGTCCTTGCACCGCGAGCTGGCGATGCCGGTGCTGTATGTCAGCCATGCACGTGACGAGGTGGCGCGTCTCGGGGATCACATGCTGCTGCTGGAGAACGGCCGGGTGCAGGCCAGCGGCCCGGTCGACCAGCTGTTCGCGCGCCTCGACCTGGCGCTGGCGCACGGCCCCGAGACCGAGAGCATGATCGAGGCGGTGGTCGCCGCGCACGACGAGCACTACGCCCTCACCTATCTCGATTTCCCCGGCGGCCGTTTCAGCGTGCCGCGCAGCCGGCTGCCGCTCGGCAGCCCGGCGCGCCTGCAGATCAAGGCGCGCGATGTCAGCATCACCCTGCAGCACCAGTCGCACACCAGCATCCTCAACATCTTCCCCGCGACCGTGGATGCCCTGCAGGCGGAGAACCCATCGCAAATCACCGTGCGCCTGTTGTGCGGCGGCGTGCCCTTGCTGGCGCGCATCACCCGTCGTTCCGCCGACGAACTCGACCTGGCGCCCGGTGCATCCGTATACGTGCAGGTGAAGAGTGTGGCCCTGCTGAGCTGAGCCGTGGCGAACATGCAACTCGATTTCGACCTGCACGTCACCCAGATCCTGGTGCTGTTCGTGGTACTGGGCAGCATAGTCGGCTACCAGGCACCGGCAGAGTACAAGCACCTGCCGGTACTGCTCGGCCTGGTGATACCGCAGGGACGTATTCTGGTGCGCGCCTTCTGGGACTATCCCTCACTGAACAAACCCAAAGCGCCCTACCTGCTGGCCAACGAGCTGCAGGCGGTGCTGGCTGCACTGGCGTGCGCGGCCATCAGTTACCTGGGCTAGTCGGTCACGCGCGCTACCACAGGTACAGGCTCGCCTGTCGCCCCAGCAACTCGATACGCCACACCCGCTGCGCCGGTCCGGCAGCGGCGCCGTAGCAGACATGCAGCGGCAACAGGTGCTCCTCGCGCGGATGACAGTAACGCGCCGCCGGCGCCTGCTCCCAGTCGACCAGGCGCTGCTCGCGCTGCGCCTCGTCCAGCTCGGCGCTGCTGCAGGTCTCGACCAGCCACTGTTCGAAGGCGGCATTGTCGGCGCGGCTTTGCGCCGTCGGTTTGCTGAAGAAGGCGCGCATATTGTGAAACGAAAACCCGGACCCGATGATCAGCAATCCGTCCTGATCGAGCTGGCGCAGGGCGCGGCCGAGACGGATGTGCGCGGCGGCATCCAGGCTGTCGAGCAGCGACAGCTGCACGCAGGGGATGTCCGCCTGCGGATACATCAGCTTCAGCGGCACGAACATGCCGTGATCGAAACCGCGTTGCTCATCCAGCGCGGCCTCGATGCCCTGCCCCTCGAGCACCTGCAGCAGCGACTGCGCCAGCTGCGGCTGCCCCGGCGCCGGGTATTCAATCTGGTAGGCGGCATCGGGAAAGCCGTAATAGTCGTGGATCAGCGGCGGGCGAGCAGCACCGCCGACCGTTGCCAGCGGCGCCTCCCAGTGCGCGCTGATCAACACCATGGCCGAGGGGCGCGGCAGCTCGCCGGCGATGGCCTGCAGGGTGTCGATCATCTGCCGGTGCCCGGGATCCCCGAGCAGCGGCAGCGGGCCGCCGCCGTGCGACAGGAACAGCACCCGTTGCCGTTGCGCGTTCACAGCGCCAGCGCCATCTCGGCACGCGCGGAACGGATCACCCGCAGCGCCGAGCGCAACAGCAGCCACACCAGGCCGAGTGCAACGATGATGTCGGGCCAGCCCGAGCCGGTCAGCCAGACCGCGCCCGCGGTCACGAACACCGCCAGGTTGGAGGCGATGTCGTTGCGCGAGCATTCCCACACCGAGCTCATGTTCACGTCCTCGTGGCGGTGCCGCCACAGCAGCCCCAGGCACACCGAGTTGCCCAGCAGGCCGAGCAGGCTGAACAGGCCCATCACCTCGAACAGCGGCACGCTCGGCTCGAACAGCCGGTAGACGATCTGCGCCGCCACCACCAATGCGGCCAGCAGGATCAGCCAGCCCTTGAACAGGGCCACCCGCGCCTTGGCCAGTGCACCGCGCGACACCACGTACAGGCTCAGGCCGTAGGTCAGGGCATCGCCGAGATTGTCCAGGCTGTCGGCCAGCAGCGAGGTCGAAGCGCCGTACAGGGCCGCACCCACCATCACCAGAAACATCAGCGCATTGATGGCCAGCACGATGCGCAGGGTCCTGCGCTGCTTGTCGCGCTGCACATCCAGCGAGCACCCGCCCTCACAACAACCGCTCATTGCCAGACCTGCCGATGATTGATCACTGATCGGTGCATGATGACATGCTGCCGGCAGCGCTCAAGCCCGCGGATGGCAGGGCAATGGGTGCGACCCGAGCATTTCCCGTCCGCCCCCGTGCTTGAACCCGGACCGGCAAACGGGGAAACTACCGATCCGATCGATTCCCGGATACGGAGCCCGCCATGCGACACCACCTGCCCCTGCTGTTTGTCTTCACCGTGCTGGCACTGCTCAGCGGCAACGCCAGCGCGCATGCGACCGATGGTGTCGCCGGCGGTTTCGTCACCGGCTTTCTGCACCCGCTGTTCGGTTGGGATCACGTGATCGCGATGGTCGCGGTCGGCCTGTGGGGCGCCTTCCTCGGCAGCCCGGCGATCTGGCTGCTGCCGGTGGTGTTTCCCTTGGTGATGGCCTTCGGCGGCGCCCTTGGTGTGATCGGTATCCCCATTCCCTCGGTGGAGACCGGCATCGCCAGCTCGGCACTGGTGCTCGGCGGCATGGTCGCCCTGGCGGCGCGACCGCCGCTGTGGGTCGCCGCGCTGCTGGTTGGCGCCTTCGCCATCTTCCACGGGCATGCGCACGGCACCGAGCTGCCCGGCGCCACCAATGCGCTCAGCTACAGCGCCGGCTTTGTCGTCGCCACCGGCCTGTTGCACCTCGGCGGCGTCGCCTTCGGCCTGCTCACCGCCTCGCCGCGCGGACGCATCGCGGTACGCGCGGCCGGCGGCGCGATCGCCCTGGCCGGCGCCGGTCTGCTCGTCGGCCTGGTGTGAGGCAGGTCGGCGCGCTGCCCTGGCTGTTGGCGGCCGCCCCCGGCAGCGCGCTCGCGCACAGCCCGTTCCAGGGGCTGAGCAGCTTTCTCAACGGCATCCTGCACCCGCTGATGGTGCCGGCGCACCTGCTGTTGCTGCTGGCGCTGGGGCTGCTGATCGGCAAACACGATCCCGCCCGCCACCAGCCGGTGGTGCTCGCCTTCCTGCTCGCCAGCATCGCCGGGCTGCTCATCACCCATTCCGCCGACGTGCTGCTGCTGCCGGCGGTGTTGCTCGCCAGCACCGTGGTAATCGGCCTGCTGGTCGTCGCCAACGTGCCCGTGCACCCGCGACTGCTGCTGCTGGCCGCGCTTGCCTGCGGCCTGATGCTCGGCCTGGATTCCAACCCCGAGGTGTATACCGGCAAGGCGCTGAGCGGCGCGCTGTTCGGCAGCGGCATCGGCATCTACCTGTTGCTGATCTACCCGATGGGCCTGGCCGACAGCATGCGCAACAGGGCCTGGCAACGCATTGGCGTGCGCGTGCTCGGCTCCTGGATCAGCGCCAGCGCCCTGCTGGTGCTGACCCTGCAGTTCGCCCCGGCCTTGAACAGCTGAGGCCCGACCGCGCAACGGACACGCGCCGGCTCAATAATCACCGCGAGCGGCCGTTAACCGAGTAGATGGCGTGATCACCGGCGGCGGGAGTCGGTGGCCCCTCCTGTCGCGGATGATTCACAGCAGCATGCAGACAAAAACCGAAAGCGCCCGGCTCTGCCCCAACGAGGGCATCACCTGCCCGTGGTGGAACGAACTGAGCGAACTGCGCCAACGCGTCGACCAGCTGCAGGAACTGGTGTCGCATGACCCGCTGACCGGGCTGTTCAACTTCCGCCACTTCAGCGACACCCTGCCCGCGGTGCTGGAGAAGACCCGCCGCAGCCTGCGCCCGAGCTGCCTGATCATCGTCGACCTGGATCATTTCAAGAACATCAACGACACCTGGGGTCACGAGATCGGCAATATCGCACTCAAGCGCGCGGCCGGCATCCTCACCCAGCAGGTGCGCATGGTGGACGTGGTGTGCCGTTACGGCGGCGAGGAATTCGTGGTGATCCTGCCGGACACGCGGCTGCGCCAGGCGGTGGAAGTCGCCGAGCGCATCCGCCGCGCGATCGAGCAGACGACGTTGGTGTTCGACGGCGGCGAGCTGAATTTCACCGCCAGCATGGGCGTGGACGTGTACCGCAGCGAAGCGCCGGTCAGCAGCGAGGAATTCATCGACAGTGTCGACAAGCTGCTGTACCAGGCGAAACACGCCGGGCGCAATCGTGTGTGTCACCGCGACTTCGCCGAGGTGGAGTCGGTCACCCAGGTCAGCCAGGACGAACGCGACGCCCTGTTCGAGTTGTTCGGCAACTAGTCAATCCACGTTCGCGGACGACATTGCAACCCGCGTTGCGGCGTAGGGTGCAGAAAGCGAAGTGCATTGCACCGGCATGCGCCGTGCCAGAGCGGCGGGTTGCGCTGCACGCAGCCCAAGCGACACAACAGCAGCGTCACTCAGAACCAGCGCCGCCACTTGAACAGCAACAGCTGCAGTCCGGTGATCACGCACAACAGCAGGACGATCTCGAAAAAGCCCCAGGGATCGTCGGCCAGCGGTATGCCGCCGACGTTGATGCCGAACAGGCCGGTGAGAAAACCCAGCGGCAGGAACACCGCCGCCACCACCGACAGCACATACATGCGAGCGTTCATCTGTTCGGTGAGCCTGTTGCTGAGTTCTTCCTGCGCCACCGCGGCGCGCTCGCGGGCCGCGTCCAGGTCCTCGACATAGCGGGTGATACGGTCCGCCTCTTCGCGCAGGCGCAGGTGATCCATCTCCTCGAACCAGGCCAGCTTGAGCTGGGTGAAGCGCAGCAGCGCATCGCGTTGCGGCGCCAGGTAGCGGCGCAGTGCGATGATGTCGCGCCGCAGGCCGGTCAGCTTGCTGCGCAGGGTGACGCTACCGCTCTCGATCACCTCCCCCTGCAGGGCATCCACATGGTCGTCGATATCGCCGATCACCCCGGCCATGCGTGCACCGATGCGCCTGGCCAGTTGGATCACGAAATCGGCGACATCGTGCGGGCCGCGGCCCTCGTCGATCGCCACGCGCATATCGTCCACCGACAACAGGCGCCGCCGGCGCACGCTGATGACGCGCCCCGGCTCGATCCACAGGCGGATCGACACCATGTCATCCGGGTCGGCCCCCGGGTTGAGATTGACCGCGCGCAGGAACAGCATCACGCCACCGGCCACCTGGGAACAATGCGGACGGGTGCTCTCGGCGAGCAGCGACTCGACCACCAAGGGATCCAGAGCGCTTTCCTCGCGCAGCCAGGCCTGGCTTTCGTCCGCATCGCGGTGCAGGTGCACCCACAGCAGGCCGTCGCCCGCCTGATGGGCACGGATCGCCGCCCAGTCGCAAGGCTGGCCGCCGCCCTGCCCATCCAGCCGGTAGGCCACTATCAGGCCGCTTTCGTCGTTGCCGTTCATCACGCCACCTGTTGAATGGATTCTGCGGGATATTGCCAGAGTGCCGGCAACCCGGATAGCGAACCTTGAGGCGCGCTCAGCCGCTGCTCTCGCGCAGGCGCTTGATCTGGAACAGGGCGCCGCGCTCTTCCTCTTCCAGCGCATCGCGGATGCGGTGGATGGCCCCCTGGTACGCGGGAATGATGTTGTACTTGAGCGCATTCACGCGCTTCTGCGCCTTGCGTTGTTCGCTGATCAGGCGGTACAGAGTCATCTCCACCTCGGCCAGCCTGGCCAGGTGCACACTCGCCTCGGCGAAGGCGCGGCGTGCCTCGTCGAAGCTCGGGTCGGTGCCGAGCAGGCCCATCGGTTGCGGCGGCAACACCTCGGCCTTGACCGAGGGATACTGCACCCCCAGCGCGCGCCGCGGCAGCACCTGCAGGTCCAGCGAGGAGGCGGCCCCCAGGGTCGCCTGGCGGATCGCGCGGTTGCCCATGCGCAGCTGCGCGATACCCAGCCAGTGATAGGCCTCCTTGAGTGCCTGCTGCGCCTCGCTGCGCAGTTGCTGGTATTCGCCGATGTGCTCGTACACCAGGCGCGTCAACAGTTCGCGCTTGCGCTCGAGCAGCGCATGCCCGTCCTGCAGAAACTTCACCTGCTTGCGCAGGCCGAGCAGCGCGCTCTTGGTCGGGGCGACGCGCAGGCGCAACTGGCTCATGCGGCCACCTCGCGGCCGTCGCCCTCCCAGCGATGGTAGTGCGCCAGGTCGGTCTCGCTGACCCGGGTCAGGGCGTCACGCGGGAAGCGGCCGAGCAGTTCCCAGGCCAGGTTGAGGGTGTCGGTGATGCTGCGGTTCTCGTCCTCGCCCTGCCCCACGAAATGCTTGTCGAAGTCTTCGGCGAAGGCCAGGTAACGGCGGTCGCGCGCCGACAGTTCCTCGGCACCGATGATCGAGGCGAGGTTGATCGCCTCCTGCGCCTTGGCGTACAGGGCATACAACTGGTTGGCCACGCGCGGGTGGTCGTCACGCGTGTCGTCCTTGCCGATGCCGTCCTTCATCAGGCGCGACAGCGAGGGCGCGATGTCCACCGGCGGGTACACACCGCGGTTGTGCAGTTCGCGCGACAGCACGATCTGTCCCTCGGTGATGTAGCCGGACAGGTCGGGGATCGGGTGGGTGATGTCGTCCGAGGGCATCGACAGCACCGGCACCATGGTCACCGAGCCGTGCCGGTCCTTGATGCGCCCGGAGCGCTCGTAGATCTCCGCCAGGTCGGAATACAGGTAACCCGGATAGCCCTTGCGTGCAGGCACATCGCCCTTGGCGGTGGCCACCTCGCGCAAGGCCTCGGCATAGTTGGTCATGTCGGTCATCACCACCAGCACGTGCTGGTCCAGGTCGAAGGCCAGGTATTCGGCCGCGGTCAGCGCGGTGCGCGGCAGGGCGAGGCGTTCGATCGGCGGATCGTCCGCATGGTTGATGAACATCACCACGTTGCCGAGCACGCCGGAGTCGGCGAACGACTCCTGGAAGAAGCGCGCGTCCGAGTAGGACACGCCCATCGCGGCGAACACGATGGAGAAGCTGCTCTCCTCGTCGACCAGGCGCGCCTGGCGCACGATCTGCGCGGCCAGGCGGTTGTGCGGCAGGCCGGAGGCGGAGAAGATCGGCAGCTTCTGGCCGCGCACCAGCGAGTTCAGGCCGTCGATGGTGGAGACGCCGGTCTGGATGAATTCGCGCGGGTAGGAACGGGTCGCCGGGTTGATCGCGGCACCGCTGATGCCGCGGCGCACGCCCTGCACGATCGGCGGGCGCTCGTCGACCGGCTCGCCCAGGCCGTTGAACACGCGTCCGAGCATCTGCGGGCTGAGATTGACGGTCAGCGGTTCGTCGAGAAAGCGTACCCAGGTGTTGTGCAGATCCAGATCGTCGGTGCCCTCGAACACCTGGATCAGTACCTCGTCGGCACCTGCGCGGATCACCTGGCCGTTGCGCTGCTGGCCCTGGTGATCGCGGATGCGCACCCGGTCACCGAAGGCCACACCGGGCACCCCGGAGACGCTCAGCAGGCCGCCCTGGGCAGCGCTGGCGCGGCGGTATTCGACATCGCTCATTGCACGCTCTCCTTCTGGGTTGCATAGGCGGCACGGATCTCGGCGAATGCCTGCTGTACCTCCTGCGCGAACTGCTTCAACTGTTCCTGTTCCTCGCTGCGCCAGCTCGACTTGGCACGGCGGATACGCGCCAGCACCGGGTGTTCGGCCAGCTCCTGCACCGGCGCACCCAGCTCGATCAGTTCACGCCCCTGGTCGAACAGGCTCATCACCAGCTCCAGCAGCTGGAACTGTTTGGCCGGCGAGCAGAAGGTGTCGACCTCGTCCAGCGCGCTCTGTTGCAGCACCGCCTCTTTCACCAGCGCGGCGCCCTCCAGCTCCCAGCGCTGCGCCGAGGACAAGGCCTCCGGGCCGACCAGGTTGACGATGCGCGACAGCTCGGCATCGCGTGCCAGCAGCGCCAGCGCCTGCGCGCGTCGTTCCTGCCAGTGGCTGTCGACCTCTTTGTGCCACCAGTCGGCGGCCACCGAGACGTGTTGCGAGAAGCTGTCGACCCAGTCGATCGAGGGGTAGTGGCGTGCGTCCGCCAGTTCCTTGGACAGCGCCCAGAAGGTCTGGATGATCTCCTTGGTATGGCTGGTGACCGGCTCGGAGAAGTCACCGCCGGGCGGTGAGACCGCACCGATCAGGGTCACCGAGCCGCGTCCGCCGGCCAGGGTCTGCACCCTGCCTGCGCGCTCGTACATGGCCGCCAGGCGCGAGCCCAGGTAGGCCGGGTAGCCCTCCTCCACCGGCATGTGACCGAGACGCCCGGCAACCTCGCGCAGCGCCTCGGCCCAGCGCGAGGTGGAGTCGGCGAGCATCACCACGTCGTAGCCCTGGTCGCGGAAATACTCGGCCATGGTCATGCCGACATACACCGAGGCCTCGCGCGCCACCACCGGCATGTTCGAGGTGTTGGCCACCAGCAGGGTGCGCTCCATCATGCCGCGTCCGGTGTACGGGTCCTCCAGCTTGGGAAAGCTCTCGAGCACGTCCACCAGTTCGTTGCCGCGTTCGCCGCAACCGACATAGATCACGATGTCCGCGTTCGACCAGCGCGCCACCTGCTGCTGCACCATGGTCTTGCCGGCACCGAAAGGCCCGGGCACCGCGCCCTTGCCGCCCTTGAGCAGCGGGAAGAAGGTATCGAGGATGCGCTGCCCGGTGATCAGCGGTTCGACGCCATGGTCGCGCCGCGCATACGGCCGTGCTTTGCGCACCGGCCAGCGGTGATACAGATACAGCTTGTGGGTGCGTCCTGCGCTATCGCGCACCCGGCCGATCGACTTGTCCAGCGGGTAGTCGCCCTCGGGGGCCAGGTCGACCAGTTCGCCGCTGACCTTGGGCGGCACCAGGATACGATGGGTGATGGTCTGGGTTTCCTGCACCGTGCCGAGCAGGGCACCGCCGGCAATCTGCTGGCCGGTCTCGATCGCCTCGTCCGGCACGAAGTGCCAGGGCTTGTCGCGATCCAGTGCATTCACGCTGAGCCCGCGCGGGATGTAGTCGCCGGAGATCTGCGCGATCTCCTGCAGCGGACGCTGTACCCCGTCGAAGATGCCCGCCAGCAGGCCCGGCCCCAGTTCCACCGACAGCGGGTGGCCGAGCCCGACCACCTGCTCACCGGGGCGCACCCCGTCGGTCTGTTCGTAGGACTGCACCGTGGCCTGTTCGCCCTGCAGCGAGATCACCTCGCCGACGATGCCCATCTCGCCGATGCGCACCTGTTCGCCGTTCAGGGCGCTGGGCAGGTGCACCTGCAGGATCGGCCCGTTGATGGTCACGATATGGCCCTGGCGTTGTTGCTGTTGTGCGCTCATCCGCTCACCCTGCCTTGCTGCTCACCGGGAAACAGCCGTTCGAGAATCACCCGCTGGATAGCGGCCTCGAGGCGCGCCAGGCGGCCTTCGAAACGATTGTCCAGCTGGGCGCTGTTGTCGGCGCTGCGCAGGCGCACCCCGCCACTGCCCCAGGT
>Ga0272444_10000612_pt1 | contig 37395 bp, 31 predicted proteins | sample SSMForm13_FD_201033 | JGI IMG/M metagenome (GOLD analysis project Ga0272444, IMG submission 201033) | Marine sediment archaeal communities from Little Sippewissett salt marsh, Falmouth, MA, United States - SSM-Form-13 | ecosystem: Environmental > Aquatic > Marine > Wetlands > Sediment ...
TGAGCCGGCAGATAGATTCCGCACCCCGTATTCAGGAGCTTCTTCCAACTTTCAACCATCGATCTCGTATCATCCGCGAAGGGAGGGAACACGGAACCGCTCAGTACGCCAAACATCGTATCGCCGACGATGGCTACCTCGTTATCGATGACCACGCTGATCGACCCCGGTGAATGTCCGCGCGTATGGAGAATGAATCCGGGAAATCCCAGGGGGTCCAATGCAAGTTCTTCGTCGACCAGGATGTCGTAATCGGCCGGTTCGTACCTCAGCCGGGCAAGCAGACCTGTCCTGGCCGCCATGTCGGTCAGAGCCTTCGTCAGGAATATCGATCCGCTGATCGGGGGGTTGTCTCCGTTCTTCAAACAGTCCCCTTCGCTTGCGTGAACGATAATCGACGCCTTGTAGGTCTTCTTGAATATGGCCGCGTTTCCGGCATGGTCGAAATGGCAGTGGGTCAATACCAGAGAAATCGCCGAATCTCTCGTCGCACTGAGCCTTTGAATGCCTCTGTCCAGGCTTTTCCAGCTCTTTTTCAACCCCGCATCAACCAGGAGAAATCTGCCCTCGTTCGAGACCAGGTAGCAATTGCACCGTCCCCATACGACCCGGTGAATGGTAATGCCGCTTTTTGTAATCCAGCATTTCATGGCTGCCCTGCTGCTGCCCGTATCGAACGCATGCTTCTCTCCCGACGCCCGGGTTGAGGGATTTGAGGGATGTCGTTTTCTTACCCCTCTGTGTCCTTTTCGAGAAGCTTTCCGTAAAAATCCGGTCTCCTGTCGGTAACGAGGTCGTTATACTCGTTGACGTTCTTGTCGCGCGCCTCCGCCGGATTGATCTCCACGGTCTGCACTTCCTGAGAATCTTCCCCGGCCCGGGAGAGAATGGTCCCGTCGGGACCCGTGATCTGGCTCATCCCGGTAAAGAGAAGGGATCTGCCCCCTCTCGCCTCGGTCCCGGTCCGGTTCGCCGTCACGGCGAAGACATGGTTTTCGAGGCACCGGGTCTTCATGGCGTCCTGGCAGAAGGGCATCACGAGGTTCGCGGGATGGCAGATCAGGTCGGCGCCCATGAGGGCGAGGATCCGCATCGATTCCGGGAAGAACCAGTCGAAACAGATCATGATCCCTACCCGGCAGAGGCCGATATCATGGACCCGAAACCCCTCGTCGCCGGGGTCGAACCAGAGCTTCTCCTCGAAGAAGAGGTGCGTCTTGCGGTACCTGCCGACGTATCCGTCCGGGGAGACGAGGACGGAGGAGTTGAAGATACGGTCCCCGTCCCGCTCGGCGAGGCCGGCTGCGAGGAAGGCCCCCTTATCTTTCGCCACATCGCACAGTTCCTGCGTCGTTTTCCCCCCCGGCACCTGTTCGGCGAGGGAGGCCGCCTCCTCCTTCGAGGCGAAGACGTACCCGGTATTGAACAGCTCCGGGAGAACCAGGAGGTCCGCGTCGGATCGCCTGATCAGGGAGGCGGCCCTCTCCAGATTCCCGTCGACATCGCCGAACTGCGGCTCATACTGAACGAAACCGGTCTTCATCATCTCTCCTCCTCTTTTCCCCGGCGGAACCGGGCTTATTCGTCAATATCCCGTCCCGTTTCCCTTGTAAAGCAAAAAAAAGAGCCATGACCCGAGGGCCATGGCTCTTTTGAATCAGATATTAGTGTCAGATGTTACAGCATCTCGTAGATACCGGCCGCACCCATCCCGCCGCCGATACACATGGAGACGATCCCTCTCTTCAGGTTCCGTCTCTTCATCTCGTGCAGCAGCTGAGCGGTCAGCTTCGCGCCCGTGCATCCCAGGGGATGGCCGATGGCGATCGCGCCGCCGTTCGGGTTGATATCGCCCTTCCAGTACCGTTCGGTAAGGCCGAGCTCCCTGCAGGAATACAGGGCCTGGGAGGCGAAGGCCTCGTTGATCTCGAACAGCTCGATATCGTCCGTCGTCATCCCGGCCAGCTTCAGGACCTTCGGGATCGCGTAACGGGGACCGACACCCATCTCCTCCGGTTTGTTCCCCGCGACCGCATAATGGGTGAGCTTGGCGAGGGGTTTCAACCCCAGCTCATCCGCCTTCTCGGCGGACATGATCATCGAGAAGGCGGCCCCGTCGGTCATCTGCGAGGCGTTTGCCGCCGTCACCGACCCACCCAGCTTGAAGGGGGATTTCAGCTTCGCCATGTTCTCCATGGTCGAGGGCCATCTCACGCCATCGTCCATATCAAAGACAAAGGTATCCCTGACCCACTGCCCCTTCTTGTCCTTCTTGTACTTCCAGGCGTTGATGGGAATGATCTCCTCTTTCCACACGCCCGCCTGTATGGCCTCGTAGGCCCTGCGGTTGCTCTCCAACCCCATTTTGTCCTGCTCTTCGCGGGTAATGCCGTAGTTGGCTGCGACATTTTCCGCGGTGATTCCCATCGATACATACGCCATCGGGAGATCGCCCCAATCGGGATGCGGGCGGGTTATCCATCCACCCATCGGTATATGGCTCATGGTCTCGCAGCCGCCGGCAATGATGATATCCGACCATCCCGCCCTGACCTTCGCCGTCGCGTCCGCTATGGACTGGATGCCGGAAGAGCAGAAACGGTTGACCGTCATCCCCGAGGTGGTTATCGGGAACCCGGCACCGAGCCCTATGATCCTGCCGAGGTTCATCCCCTGTTCGGCCTCGGGGAATGAGCACCCGCAGACGATATCGTCGACCATCTCGTGTTTGACCTGCGGGACCCTTTTCATCAGGCCCTTGAGAACCTGGATCCCTATCTCGTCTCCCCTGGTCTGGGCAAGACCGCCTCTCTTGTACCGTCCGCCCGGGCTTCTTACTGACTCAACAATAACAGCTTCACGCATAATAATCCTCCTTATCGTCTGGTGCCGCGCAGGTTCTGCGCGGCTCAACGGTTAAATTTAGTTACGAAGCGGCTTGCCCGTTGTGAGCATATGTTCGATACGCTCCTGCGTCTTCTTCTCGCCGGCAAGACTCAGGAATGCCTCCCGTTCCCGATCGAGGATCGCGTCCTCCGTAACGAAGGTGTTCTCCGGGCACTGACCGCCGGAGAGGACCCACGCGATCTTCGTGGTGACGTGCAGGTCATAGTCGGACATATAGTTCCCGTGTTTCATGTTGAACAGGAAGGCCTGCACGATACCCATAAAGTTCTCTCCCAGAACGGGGATCATGTCGGGCTTTTTCCTCTTGAAGGACCCGGCCATCGCCAGGACGAGCTCCTTGGCGTCCCATATCTGGTGCTCACGGTTGAGGCTCAGATTTTCCGTCTTCCGGACGTACCCCAGTTCCATCGCCTCCACCGCGCTGGTGGAAACCGTTGCCTGAGCTATGTTCTGCAGGATCTTCTGATAGATGGGATCCAGGTTCGCAACCTCAACGACACCGGTCGGCAGGCCCTCGGTGCAGCGCACCATCAGTTCCTTGCATCCGCCGCCCGCGGGGAGCAGGCCGACGCCCACTTCCACCAGGCCCATGTATGACTCGCCGCAGGGCTGGCAGCGGTGGCCGTGCATGGCTATCTCGCAGCCCCCGCCCAGTGCCATACCCGCCGGAGCGGTGACGACCGGTTTGTCCAGATACTTCAGTCTCATGTTGGCATACTGCAGGGCGTGGATCTCTTTGTCGATATCGTCCCACTGCCCCTGCTGGACCGCCACAAGCAGGTTAAAGACATTGGCGCCGACAGAGAAGTTCGTGGCATGGTTCGCAACGACCAGCCCCTCGAAATCCTTCTCCACGATATCACAGCTGTCGTATATCATCTGCGTGAGATCCTGATCGATGGCGTTCATCTTGGTATGGAACTCGAGGCATGCCACGCCGTCACCGATATCGACGAGAGAGGCGCCGGCATTTTCCTTGACGACCTTCTTCTTCGCCTTGAGTTCGGGGAGGAGAATAACCCGGGGGTTTTCCTCCATCTTGACGTACCCCTTCTTCTTGAAATCGTAGTAGTAGGTCCCGTCCTTTTTCTTCGCGTAGAAGGTTTTGCATCCCTTCTCCAGCATATCTTTGATCTTCTTGGGGACCTTGAGCCCCAGCTTTTCCATCACCCCGACCGACTTCTGCACACCGACGGCATCCCACGTTTCGAAGGGACCTTTCTGGTGGTTGTAGCCCCACTTCATGGTGTTGTCGATCTGGTACACCGTGTCGGCGATCTCGGGGATCCGGTTTGCCGCATAGATAAAGTTCCTGCAGAGATACTGCCGAACGACATCGGCGGCGGCATCCTTCTTGGAGTAGAAGAGGGCCTTGAGCTTCGCGTCGAATCCGCCGGGGGCCTTTGCCGCCTCTTTGATGGATTCAAAGGCCGGCTTCTCGAAAGGTCCGTACTCCATGGTCTTATAGTCGAGGACCAGCTTGACCTTTTTGCCCTTCTCGTTTTTCGTTCTCTTGTAGAAGCCCTGCCCCGTCTTGTTGCCGAGCCACTTGTTCTCCAGCATCTTGGCCATGAATTCCGGACCCTTGAAGATATCGACCATCTCATCGTTCGGGACCGCTTCGACCAGGTTCTTGTTGACGTGATCGCCGGTATCCAGGCCGACGAGGTCGAGCGTACCGAAGATCGCCGAGCCGGGTCTGCCGAGAGGTTTGGAGATGATGGCATCCATTTCCGGCACCGTCATTCCCGTGCTGACCATGGTGTCGATCGCGTTCGATATGTCAAAGGTCCCGATCCGGTTCGCGATGAAGTTGGGGACATCCTTGCAGAGGACAACGCCCTTCCCGACGACATTCTCGAGGAAATACTTCATGTAGGCAACGAGTTCCTTCTTCGTTGTCTTGTCGGGGATCAGCTCCACCAGCCTCATGTAGCGGGGGGGATTGAAGAAGTGCACGCCCAGGAAACGCTCCTTGAGCTTCGCGTTCATCTTCGCCGAGATATCCTTGATCGGGATACCGGATGTGTTGGTGGCAACGATACAGTCCGCCTTCACGACCTTCGCCAGTTTTGCGAAGAGGTCCTGTTTGACCTTGAGGTTCTCGACGACCACCTCGAGGAGAAAATCGACATCCTTCAACAGGTCGAGATCGTCTTCGAGGTTCCCGATGGTGATCATCGACGCGAGTTTCTTGGAAAAGAAGCTCGCCGGTTTGGATTTGGTCACGCCGGCCAGCCCGTTCGCCGCGAAACTGTTCCGCCACGCCTTGCTCTCCTTTGTCAGACCCTTTTTCAGATCCTTTTCACTCGGATCAAAGGGAGGCACGATATCAAGCATCACGCTCTCGATCCCTGCATTGGCCAGGTGAGCTGCTATCGTAGCACCCATGACTCCCGCCCCTATAACGGCGGCCTTCCTGATTTTATACGGCATATCACTCCTCCTTCGTTAAGTGTAAAACAAGTATCTTGTTTCACCTTTAGTTTGTCCTAGACCACAGCGGATTTTTTGAGACCCGCTATGAATGTCTCTAAACAGCCGTCAACGTTGGAATGAATCCTCTCCTTTCTGGTTTCCTCTTTGCCGATAAAGAGATGAAGCGAGATCACCCCGTTGAGCATCCCCCAGAAGGCATTTCTCATGACCCGTACGTCTCCTCCTCCGAGAAGAAACTCTCCCTTATCAATTCCGTACTGAAATATGCTCTCGGTAACGGAGATTGCCTTGTTTGTTTCGTGGATAATTCTTTGATCGGTATCGGGTGAAAGGTTCAGATTGTCGGCGTGCATCATGAAATTCATCAGGAGTCTGAACAGCTCCCTGTCCTTCAGGAAGAAATCCACGTACAGGTGGGCAAAACCCATCAGGACCTCCGACGCGCTGCTCTTGCCGTCAAATATGGGAAGGACTTCCTTGTGAACCCTCCCGATATCATCCAGCAGTATCTGGGCGCATATTTCTTCCTTGCTGCTGAAATAAAGATAGATCGCCCCCTTGCTCAGTTCTGCCTTCCTCGCGATGTCCGCGATGGTGACCGGCTTGTTACCCTGCCTGAATAACAGCCTCCTGGCAGCCCTGAGGATAGCCCTTCTCCTCTGCCTTCTCTCTTTCTCTCTGCGTCGTTCCAGAACCAATCGCGTCCCCCCATTCACGCGCTTGTTTTAGATGCCATAAAGGCTGGCACGCAGTAATAACAAGGGCTGGCATCTAAACAAAGGTCAAAATATGACCATAGGTCATGCTTTTCATAAGCGATCCGGACCCCGTTGTCAAGGAAAAATTCCGGGGACGCGGAACGGCGTTTCAGCGGGTGGAGGGGAACCCGCGGCGGGCTTGCGTTTCTGGAAATTGAGAGATTGGCCCATTCCAGCGGACTGGGGCCTTTTGTCATGCCTGGTTTCGGAGGGGATCGGTATACAGGGATCGTTGTGCGTGATGAACCAGCAAGAAAGACCGGACAGGGATGCAGGCGCTTCCCTGTCCGGCAATCAGAAGGACCGTCTTTCCCGCTACCGGCAATCCGGGTTTTCCGGGTAAGGCGAGTGAGTGATCTATTACAGAAATATTCTTTTCCGGCGCTTCTTTGTTTCTATGCCGCTTTGTTGCTTCTCGTCCATATTTTCTGTTTCTGGGCGGCCCGTATCAACTCATCCCTGAAATCGGGGTGAGCGATGCTGATTAACTGTTCCGCCCTCTTCCAGACTGATTTCCCCATAATGTTCACCTTGCCGTATTCGGTAACGATAAACATGGGAAGCGACCTCGAATCGGTTACGATCGCGCCGGGCGGCATATACGGCGCAATCCTTGAAATGACTTTTCCGTCCTTGAATGTTCTGGTCGAGGGAAGGCAGATAAATGACTTTCCCCCTTCTGACAGCCATGATCCGTAGGTGAAGTCCATCTGTCCGCCGGTCCCCGAGAGCTGTTTGAAATCAATTGCCTCCGAACACACCTGGCCGTAGAGATCCACCATCAGGGCATTGTTGACCGAAATCTGTTTGTCATTGAGTTTGATTCGTGCAGGATTATTCACTATATCGACCGGATAGGTCGCGCATGCCGGATTCCTGTCGAGAAATTCGTACAGTCTCTTCGAACCCATCGCGAACGTATATGTCATCTTACACTTGTCGATGTTCTTGTATTTTCCGGTAACGACTCCCCGCTCATACAGGTCAACAAACGCATCACACATCATCTCGCTGTGCATACCCAAGTCTTTCAGATCCGAATCGGCGATGATCTTACCGATACAATTAGCCAGTCCGCCGATTCCCAGCTGCAGCGTACACCGGTCCTCCATCTCCTCAACGATAAAGGCGGCTATCGCCCTTTCCACATCGGTAATCGGCATATCCGAGGGGAGAACAGGCAGAGGGTCGTTGTCCGTTTCAACAACATAGGTTACCTCCGAGATATGTACGCTCTCCTGCTCTCCCCCGAGGCAGACCGGAGCACTTTTGTTGACCTCTACGACAATGATGTCCGCTTGGTCACACAGCATACGGTGATAGGAACAGGCCGTGCTGAAGTTGAAATATCCGTGTTCGTCCATTGCCGTGGTCATGATAAAGGCCACCGTAATGGGATATGCATGTCCTTCTCTGATGGTGATCGGACTATTCTGGTACATCCCCGGGATATGCATACACCTGTCTCCCAGGTTTCGATCTGCGTGACTTAAAAATCCACTATGATAAATAAAATGTTTGTATTTAGGATCTACTTTGGCAATTTCAGCCTCACAGAGCGAGCAGACTCCTCTGACCTTGACATCGGTCAGCTCGTCCTTTCTCTGGGCCAAGGCCTTGTCCAGCGACCGGGGGAACATGGCGAAATGGCTGTAACCTACCCAATCACCCGATTTGACTACCTTGACGGCCTCCTCAGCAGATACCAGTTTGCTTTTATACTCACGGGAATAATTTGACCCCAAGATCTTATCCTCCACTTATTCAAGCATTTAAAGCTTCTTCATCTCAACCGCAGTTCTGAATCATTCATTTTCCCGTAAACCGGGGTTTCCGTTTTTCCAGAAACGCGGCAAACCCTTCTTTCGAGTCCGCCGTTCTTCCGGCCCTGATCATGCCCTCCCGTTCCAGTTCGAGCTGCCTCTCCAGAAGCCCGTACAGGGCATGATTGAAATTCTCCTTGATTATCGCATACGATACCGAAGGGCCTTCCGCGAGCTTCCGGGCGATCGCATATGCCTCCTCCTCGAGTTGTTCGGGCTCGACCACCTTATTCACCAGGCCATACTGCAGTGCCTGTTCGGCACCAAACGGAGCATCGAGCAAAAGAAGCTCCATGGCCTTCCCGAACCCGATAAGCCGGGGGACCAGGAGGGTCCATCCCCCGTCGGGGACCAAAGCGATCGAGGTGTACCCTGTCTTGAATTTCGCCGACGAGGCACAGATCCGCAGGTCACAGGCGGCGGCGAGACTGACTCCGGCCCCGCCGGTCACGCCATTGATCGCCGCAATCACCGGTTTCGGCATCCTGCGGAGACCGACTATGACCAGATTCACGAGCTTCAGCCCCTGTCTGAGCCTGTCCGAGGTGTCGGCGGATTCCTTAAACAGGTTTATATCACCACCGGCACAGAAGGCCTTCCCGGATCCGGTAACAATAACCGCCTTGGTATCGCTGTCATCGGCGCATACCTCCACTGCCTTCAAGAGATCGACCTTGAGATCGTCAACCAACGTATTGAAGGATCCGGGCATATTTAGCCTGATGGTTGCAACCTGGTTCGACTTTTCCACGATAACATTATCGGAACTCATCTTCTTCACTCCTCTTTGTAACTCTGTTTCACTGCCGGTACTCGTTCAACCATTTTGTGAGTGCAAGAGTGAATCTCCCCACCGGGAATGGCGGGGAGATTCGTTGGAGCGTTTGCTACAGTCAATAAATCTGAAAATAATAGGGGGGGGGAATATATTTTCAAATTACATGGCACTGTATCCAGCTACCATTCTCTTACTTTTTTGCTTTCTTCGCTGCATAATAGTTCTTCAGGATCTCCAGCTGCCTGGCGCACTCGGCTGTCTTCTGGCCGTGCTTCTCGTACACCGGCTCGACGGCTTTCTTGAAACGCTCGAATTCCTCGTTGCTAAGGATGGTCCTCTCCACATTATGCGCCTTGCAGAAGACGTACGCATCTTCATCGGATCTATCATTCAACTGTTTTGAGTAGTACAGCATCTGCAGGCCGGCAAAATTAACAGCCTCTTGTTGTTCGGGGGTCAAGCTCTCCCACACCTTCTTATTAAATATGACATCGCAGACACCGGGATTAAATATAGCGGGGGTGCTGATGTACTCTGCCACCTCATAAAATTTGTAATCTTTCACACAGTACCACGGGTAGGTGGTCCCATCCACCGTCCCCCGCTGCAGTGCGGTATATATCTCCGCAGGGGCCAGACCGACGGGGGCACCTCCCAGTGCCTGTACGGCATATCCGCCCATACCTCCCGCCCGTATTTTTTTCCCCTTTATGTCTTCCAGCTTGTGGATGGGGAATTTCGTGATGAACCCCTGTGTCCCGACACACATCGGGGCGACATAATGGACACCATGTTTGTCATATATGGTGCGTAACAAGTCAAAGTATCCATAGTTCAAATAGATATCGACCATATCGTCGGTATTTTCCCATGAATAGGGAAGCCACTCACCGGCTGTTTCGGGGATAACACCCGAGAAATAGAGGCCGATGCCTGCAAAAAATCCGTCTATCATCCCCTTCTGCACGGCTGAAAGGCCCTGCTTTGTCTTAACCAACTGACCGGGCCAGAAAATTTTGATCTTCACCTCACCATTCGTCAGCAGATCCACCTTTTCGGCAAAAAACTTGAGATTTATAGAGGTCTGGCTCGTGGGCGGATATATCGTCTGCAGTTTGATAACCTTGGTTCCCGCGTGCGCCGCAACAACGGTCAACACGCAAAGAGATAGAACAACAGCCATAATGACTATACCTTGCATGAACTTCTTTTTCACAGTCCTCTCTCCTTCCATTATGTATTTATTCGTCTTCGCCTAAAACATCCCTTGCCGTCTGTCCCTTTCGTCCCCCCAAATACACTCTTCCCCTTTCATCATTTCTGAGCGACTTCCGACATCCGTCACACCCCGATAAAACGCGTCACAGAGATCATCCTTGCCGCTCTCCCGGCAAGCCCTCACTCCTTAGTGCACTAAGGGGATATAACAAGAATTCGGAAAATGGAATGACCAAATGATGATCTAATAATGACTATCTAATATGGTCATTATTGAGAGGATACGGGTCATGAACGAAGCTTGCCGTTTTTTCCCTTTGAACCGATTTTTGGCGCGGAGGAGCCTTCGGGGATTGGTAATGATACTGAAAGCCACAGGGGTTATTCTCGGATTCACCCCGTAGATTGCACGTGGGCTCATAAGCAGTTTAATCGGGCCGTCGTTTTGCGGGTGGCCCGATCAAACTGCTTGCCAGGCAAATTATTCGTCGATAACTACGCCATAACTGCTTTTGTAGACACCGTCGAGCGCAAGGATATAATCGTCAAGAATAGCCCCTTCGCGGGCAAAGTCAATCTGGGGATCCTGAACAATAGCCATAAGACCCTCCTTCTGACCTGCTTCGAAGTGGCCGGCATATTCGTTGATCTGGCGCATAATAAAGCTGTTGATATCCCTCACCAGATAGCTGAACAGCTGGTCGACAACCATATCTTCAATACCTTCCAACTTGGCTTTCTCGAAAACGAGCTGTCCATAGACAACGACGGCAAAGATCTCAGCGACACTGAGCATAAAATCAGAATTTTTCGCCTGATCCTTGGTCATCGGAGTCTTGTTGTTAAACGCCTTGAGGGCCTCCGCCTGTTCGAGGAAAATCTTGACATTGGGAAGCTCACAGCCCTTGAATGCCTTGCGATAATCGTTGAACTTGATGTCCCTCGCCCTTCCGAAGCCCTGGTCGAACATGCTGGAGGAGTCGTCCTTGATCATCTTACCGTCGGGGACTTCAGGCAGCTCCACATTGTCGTTGAAGTAGTTGTTGATAAACTTAACCGCCTGAGACATGTTGACATGGGCGGTACCCTCGAGACGAACGGCGTTGCCGATCTGGCGAACGGCTGTTTCAGCAAACGTATCGGTCTCATAGGCCTTGGCGGCCATGATGTTATGCATGATGATAACCGCCATTTCGCACTGTGCGCCGGAGCGCGCCTTTTGGATGGGATTGAAGAGCAGGTAGCGGCGGTCCGTCTCTTTGTTGGCCTGACGGAAATAGTCGGCCGCCCTGTAGTTGTACAGTCTGCTCATCAGGATGCGGCTCCATGCCTCCAAAAAGCCCCTCTTGATGTGCGGCATGTCGGTGACTCTCTTGCCATACAGGTAGCGGTTGTGGGCGTGGTTGACCGCCTCGTAGAGCATATGTGTGGCAATACCGACGTTCTTCATGCTCGTCTGTGTTTTCCCGATGTTGATCGTGGAAAGACCCATCGCGAAGGCGGCATCACCGGTCTCGAGGATGTCCGCATCGGTGATGGGATATTCAATCATTTCAAAGTGACCCAGCTGACCCTGGAACATACCGACAACATCTATATCACCGCAATACTTCAGGTGCCGGTCACGACAGTCGACAACCCAGAACGCAAACTCGCCGGTCTTGGCATTTTTACCCATGATACTGATCTTCGGTGCGCGAGAGGAGTTGCCAATGTAGTACTTTGATCCGTTGGCAATATACTTCCCGTCGCCCATGGGCATAATGTTCGCCTCGTTGCTGTACAGGTCGGCGCCGTGGTCTCGCTCGGACATGCCGAACGCAAACGCATGGCCTTCCTTGAGCAACTGTGCCAGTTCTCTCTTCTGATCTTCGTTCTTGCTGATCCATATCGGACCGACGCCAAGCACGGAGACCTGAAGGGTGTACTGATGCAGCCCATAGAAACCGACCAGTTCGCTGGCGGCGCTGATCCGGTAGTGATCCCATCTGGCATCGGCATCGCCGTAACCGGCCGGGGTCAACAGGGTGGCGAATAAACCGGATTCTTTGATAAACTGATACCAATCGGTCGGCATGCGTTTTGCCTTGGAGTCAATACGCATCGAAAAGTTGCCCTTCTGTTCGAAGAAATCCGCGGTGAGATTAAACAGGTCCTGCGTCTTTTTGTCGGCCATAACCTGATCCATCTTTTGCGGATTCAACAATAAATTCTTTTTCATCCTTTTTCACCTCATACGATAGTGTTAGAGCTCCATTTCAGCTCTTTTCCCATTTCATTCCCTTACTTAAAATCAGTAGTTTCCGGTTAGGAAATAGCATCTTAAGAGGAATCATATCTACTCATCTTCGGCGAGAACCGCGCTGTTCCCCACGGGTTATTGCGCAGTAACGGACTGGGTGCCGGGCTAATCCGGTCACACTCCTCAATGAACGTGCGGTGGCGGGATGGCCCTGTCTCAACTCCACAGTGCCGTTAAACCGAGTGTTTAGGGTTCTCTATTTCAGAGATATTCACAACCCGTTCAACCACCCGGTGGGTGCAAGGGTGAATCTCCCCGCACAGGGCGGGGAGATTCGATGGAGTTTTGCTACAACCGATGTAACTGAAAATAAAAGAAGGGCCTCCTCATATTTTCAAATTACACGGAATGGTACTCAGTCCCCGGCTACGAGTTCCTCACATTGCTGATTACTTCTTTGCTTCCTTCTTCGCTGCGTAGTTCTTCAGAATTTCAATCTGCTTGGCACAGTTAGAAGATTTCTGGGCATGCTTTTCCCAGATCGGCATGATCGCTTCCTTGAACCGTTTCAACTCCGCATCGCTGAGGATGATTCTCTCTACATCGTGCGCCTTGCAGAAGACAAACGCCTTTTCATCAGACGCATCATTCAACTGCTTCGAGTAGTAAAACATCTGCAGACCGGCAAAATTAATGGCCTTCTGGTACTCGGGTGCCAAGCCCTCCCACACCTTTGCATTGATCACGATGTCGCAGATGGCGGGAGTGAGTATGCCGGGGGTGCAGATGTAATTCGTTACCTCATGAAATTTGTAATCTTTCACGGTGTACCACGGGTACGTGGTCCCATCCACCGTTCCTCGCTGCAGTGCGGTATATATCTCTACAGGTGCCAGATTGACGGGGGCGCCTCCCAGTGCCTGGACGGCAAATCCGAGCGGGCCTGTCGCCCGTATCTTCTTTCCCTTCAAATCTTCCACCTTGCGGACGGGGAATTTTGTGATGAGCCCCTGATTACCCACGGACATCGGCGTGACATAATACAGACCATTTTCGGCATATATGGAGCGCAGGAGGTCCAGATACCCATAGTTCAGAAAGACATCGACCATATCATCGGTATTCTCCCATCCGTAGGGAACCAGCACGCCAGCCGCCTCGGGGATGACACCCAGGAAATAGTACCCCATGCCCGTAAAGAGAGAGTCTACCATTCCCTTCTGGACAGCAGAAAGGGCCTGCTTTGTCTTGACCAACTGGCCGGGCCAGTAGATTTTGATTTTCACCTCACCATCGGTCAGCAGATCGACCTTTTCGGCAAAAAACCTGAGGTTCACGGCAATCTGGCTCAGGGACGGGAATGTCGACTGCATCTTGATAACCACCTTCGGTTCCGCATACACCGTACCGGCGTTGAACATGCAGAAAGATAAAGCGACTACCATGACTGTTACAATTGATATCAGCTTCTTTTTCATACCACGTTGCTCCTTTTGTCATTCTCTTGTTTGTATTAACGAGGCGCCATGAACGCCGATCAAAAAAGTTTTACTGTCTTACCCGTCGGCACATGGCGCCCCAAAGTAGTTAGAACTTTCGATGCTGTCTGCTCATTGCCCCCCGATAGTGCAAGATCCTCCTTTCACCAGCACTGATATGCAGGGGCTCGTCTGATCCACACATCTTTGATTACTTCTTTGCTTCCTTCTTCTTTGCATAATAGTTCCTCAGGATCTCCAGCTGCCTGGCGCACGCGGCCGATTTCTCACCGTGCTTTTCGTATACCGGCTCGACCGCTTTCTTGAATCGCTCAAACTCCGCGTCGCTGAGGGTGATATTCTCTACATTGTGCGCCTTGCAGAAGGCATATGCCGCCTCATCAGAGGCATCATTCAACTGCTTGGAGTGGTAAAGCATCTGCAGACCGGCAAAATTAATGGCCTTTTGCTGTTCGGGAGTCAAACGTTCCCACACCTTCTTATTAAATATGAGATCGCAGACGCCGGGATTGAACATACCGGGAGTGCTGATGTGACTCGCAACTTCATAAAATTTGTGATTTTCTACGGTATACCAGGGGAACGTGGTCCCATCCACCGTCCCTCGCTGGAGAGAGGTATATATCTCCGCAGGCGCCAGACCGACGGGAGCGGCTCCCAGTGCCTGGACGGCATATCCCCCCATGCCTGACGACCGTATCTTTTTCCCCTTCATGTCTTCCAGGGCCCGAATGGGAAATTTTGTGATGAACCCCTGGGTACCCACACACATCGGGGCGACCAGGTACACGCCATGCTGTTCATATACGGTGCGCATCATGTCCAGATATCCATAGTTAAGATAGATATCGAACATATCATCGGTGTTTTCCCATGAATAGGGAAGCCACTCACCGGCCGCTTCGGGGATAACACCCGCGAAATAGAGCCCGATGCCTGCAAAGAAGGCGTCTATCATCCCCTTCTGAACAGCCGAAAGGCCCTGCTTTGCCTTGACCAGCTGGCCGGGGGCGAAGAGCCTGATTTCCACATCCCCATTGGTCAATACATTGACCTTTTCGGCGAAAAACTTGAGATTCATGCCGGTCTGACTCAGGACCGTAAGAGGATAGACCGTTTGCAGCTTGATGACCACCTTCGGTTTCGCATACACCGTACCGGCACTGAACATGCAAAAAGATAAAGCGACAACCGCGGCTACTAGAATTGATATCAACTTCTTTTTCATACCACTTTGCTCCTTTTGTCATTCTCTTGTTCATCTTCACCATGCGCCATGAACACCGATCCGGAACCCTTATCATCTCATCCGTCGGAGCACGGCGCCCGAAAGTATTTAGAACTTTCACTGCTGTCGGCTCTATTGTCCCCCGATACTACAAGATCCTCCTTTCTCCATTCCTGCCCGCCTTTTCACGCATGGCGCACCCTCCGGCAGAACAAATAATCACTAACCGGCCTCTGTCATCAGGCTCGGCAGCCATGTCGCAATCTCAGGGAATACCATGACCAGGATCAATGCGACGATCTGTATTCCGATAAAGGGCAGTATGGAGCGGTAGATGTCATTCATGGTGATGCTACTGGGGACAACCCCTTTCATAATAAAGAGATTGAATCCGAACGGAGGTGTCAGGTAGCCCATCTCCATGTTGATGACAAAGAGAATTCCGAACCACAGCGGGTCAAATCCCAGGTCAACAATAATCGGCACAAAGAGGGGGCCCACCAGGGTAACGATCGCCGCAGGATTCAGGAACATCCCCATGATAAAAAAGACAACCTGCATAAAGATAATGATCCACCACCGCCAGATATCCAGAGTGATTATATAGTCGTACAGTTTGTCCTGCAGCCCGGCAATGGCCACAAAGTGTGAGAAGCAGGCCGCTCCGATAATAATCCACATGATCATTGCATTTGTCTTTGTCGCTTCGAGGATCGAATTTTTGATGGTTGCCCATGTCATTCGGCGGTAGATCGCCAGACACACCAAAGCGCCGAAGGCGCCCACACCGGCTGCCTCTGTCGGCGTGCAGATACCGGCATATATGGTACCGAGGACCAGGACAACCAGGAGGATCGGGAGGATGACCCCCTTCAGAATGACCAGTTTTTCCTTCAGGGTGAAATGCGTATCGACCGCGGGTCCCATTGCAGGATTAATCCAGCACCGGATAATAACGTAGAGGATATAGAGAATAGCGAGGAGAATACCCGGCAAAATCCCGCCCATAAAGAGTTTCCCGATCGATACCTCGGCTACGCCGCCATAGACGATCATGATAATACTGGGCGGAATCAGGATTCCGAGGGCGCCCCCGGCCATAATACATCCCAGGGTCATAGACTGATTATACCCGCGCTTCAGCATGGACGGCAAAGCGATCAGGCCCATCGTAACGGTTGCGACGGCGCTGATACCGGCCATAGCTGCGAATATGGCACAGATAACGATCGTGCCGATAGCCAGCCCTCCGCGCATACGGCCCGACCACCGGTAGATAACTTCATACATGTCGTCTGCAAGGCCGCTGGCCTGAAGAAAGTGAGCCATCAGGAGAAAAAGCGGGATGGCAATATACACAAAATTTGTCGCCTGACCGAACGAGGTCATAATAACCATCAGGAGACCTTGAGAACCCCATACATACAGGGTCCCTAAAATTGCCAGCCCAGCCATGGTAAAGGATATTGGAAAGCCGAATACCAGCAGGATGGCCAGCAAACCAACGGTAGCTATAGCAAGTAACCAAAGTTCCATTTTTTATTACCTTTCATTGGGAGTGTTATAAACCATGTAAATCCATACCAAACCGTAGTCGTGTAAAGGGTCCCGTATCAGAAAGCGTCCCCTTCACCCGATGCCTTCATATCTTCTATACGGCCCAGTAATCGGGATATAACCTGAATTCCCAGCAAAATCCCTGCAACAGGAACGGTGAGCCAGACCGGCCAGAGCGGCAGGGCAAGCACCGAGTCCGACAGCCGGTTGCCCACTATCGTATCCCATGTCTCCTGGAAGCCAAGCCAAATAAGTAATCCACAGAACAGGAGGGCCAGCGGAAACGTACAGAAATCAACGATACCCTGCGTCTTGGGCGAAAGCTTCGGATACAGGAGGTCCACCCGGACATGCCCATCCTTCAGCAGACAGTATCCACCGCCCAGAAGGGACATCGCGCAAAACAGGTACTGGTTAAACTCCATCGCCCAGAGCGTCGGCGCATTGAAAATATACCGGGATGTCACCTCATACATAACGATACACATCATGATGAGAGAAACGAATCCCATTACGAGCCCCGCCACACTATTCACTTTGTCAAATACTTGTATTAGACGTTTCAAAATAGATCCCCCTTTCCTTCTCCTTTGTATAAATCTTCTGCGGTACAAGCCGGATATCCAGTGTACCGCTTCTTCTCTTTCCCTTGCCGTCAATGACAGATATCCGGGCACCAATTTTACCATACATCGGATATCTCTAAAGACTCTCCTTTGCCTTGGCCAGGATCTCGGTACCGATATACTCTTCCCTCTCGAGCTCCGCATATTCCTCATCGGAGAGCCCCAGAAGTCCCTTAAAAACATATTCATTATGCTCGCCCAGGCCGCAGGGCGGCATCTCGGCACGGTTCTTCCGCGGAGTTCTGGCGTACTTCCCGACATACCCCGTGTACAGGTGGGTACCACACCATTTTTGTGTCTCTTCAATGAAAAACTCACGATCCTTCAGATGACCGTCCGCAAAGTTCATTGCCTCCGTCATGACCGGCCCGGCAGGAACGCCATATGCCTGCAACAGGTACATCGTTTCGTAATTGGTGTACCCCTTTGTCCACTGCGCGATATGTGCATCGAGCTCGTCCTGGTTCTCAAGCCTGCCAGCCAGGCTGTCAAAGCGTTCATCATGCGTCCAGGGAGGATTGCCGGCGGCGTCACAGAATCCCTTCCATTCCTCGTCATTATTGATGGTTATCACCACCCATTGGTCGTCTCCCGCTGCCGGGTAACAGCCCTGTACCGCCGTGGTAAGGCGGTCACCCTGCGGTGACCGCATCCGTCCGTTCGCAAAGTAATCAATCCAGGGCGCAGGCAGCCCTCCCATCGCCGCTTCCGCCTGAGCAACCTCCACATGGGAACCCTTTCCGGTTCTTTCCCTCTCAAGGAGCGCCATCATGGCGGACACGGCTATGGCATGGGAACCCAGATTGTCCATGAGGTATGTCTGCCTGTTACTGAGGAGATGCTCGGGTGCCTCGGAATAGCGGACCAGCCAGGCATGACCGATCGCCGACTCTATGTTTCGGCCAAACCCCTTCCACCTGGTATGGGGACCATCGAGACCGAAACCGGGTGACCGGATAACGATGAGCCTGGGATTGATCTCGTGGAGAAATTCCCATGTGAACCCCAGCTTCGGCGCCGTGGTAGGAGTATTGTTCTCGATAAAGATATCGCTCATCTTGATAACACTCTTCAAAAGTTCCCACCCTTTGGGTCGGGAAAAATCGAGCGTGAAGCTGTGCGTATTCTGGAGGTGACAATTGCCGAAACTGAACCGGTTCCATGGGTACTCTCCATTAGCGCCCCACGGCTTCCGGTCGACGTACTGCATCACCCCTCCGTTTTTATCGTTTGCCCATCTTTTTTCGTTGGGTCGAGCATCCACTCCCCGTGTCATACCGCCGGCATATTGAATCTGCTCCAGCCTGAGCACCTCGGCCCCCAAATCACCCAACAACATGCACCCGAACGGGCCTGACCACGATGCCGTCAGGCTCAGCACTCGAACCCCTTCCAGTGGAAGCTTCTTTCCTCTCTCATTCATTCGATTGTACCCCTCTTAACTATACAAACCACTTTCGACGTCTATATTGCCCCCTGCGCTTCCAATGCCTTGATATCATCATTGGTATAGCCCAGCTTTCTGTAAGTCTCTCCGTTATGCTGTCCCAGTAGCGGCGCGGGCATCCTTATCTTCCACCATTCAGGTTCGACACGAAAGGCTCCCCGGGGATACTTGATACCCCCCGCTACGGGGTGATTAACCTCCACAAAAAAATCTCTCTGCGTCCAGTGCTCATCCGTGCAGACGTCCTCAGGGTTGCTCAGAGGGGTGCAGATCAACCCCTCTTTCTGAAACATCTCCGACCATTCGCTCTTTGTCTTCTGGGAGAAACAGTCACGATAGATTTTCATCACTTCCGGCGAGAGTTCCATGTGGTTGGGGTCCCACCCGGGATCATCGACAAGGTCCGGTCTCCCCATCAAGGTAAGAAACCGTTTGAAGTTCTTGGGCCCGATCGCCAGTGTCACATGACCGTCCTTACACGGCAGCATCAGTGGCACCGTCGACAAGACGCCTGCGGTGGGAGAAAGCCGGCGCGTTATGTCTCCCGTATACTGGTAGGTGAGCAGATTCGCACTCCTCCTCTCGCATCCTGCAAGCTGCGCCTCCATAATCGAGATGTCGATATGATCACCGAGACCGTCCCGTCTCGCCTCCATATAGGCCCCCAGAACAGCGTAGCATGTCTGCATCCCCGTCTCAAAAAGCAGAGAATTGGGCCCCTTGGTGAGCGGCTCTCTGTCGGGGAGGCCCGTCGAATACATTGCACCTCCCATCGCATACTCGATCAGATCCGAGGCCTTGAAATCCCGATAAGGGCCCGTCTGTCCAAAATTCGAAATCGACGCCATAACCAATCGGGGGTTCAGCTTCTCTATCTCATCAAAACCCAGCCCCAGGGCCGACGATACGCTCGGAGCAAAACTCTCCACCAGGATGTCGGCATCCTGAACCAGTTGTGCAAAGACCTCTTTCCCGGCATCCGATTTCAGGTTGAGCGTGATCCCTTTCTTGTTGGTATTGAGATACAGGAAGTAAACACTCTTATTGAGATCGGGGGTATCTCCTACAAACGGCGGTATGTGGCGTGTCAAACTCCCCCTGCCGGGCTTTTCGATCTTGATAACATCCGCCCCATGATCCGCAAAAAGCTTGGTGCAAAAAGATCCGCTGATGTGATTCGATAAATCGAGGACCTTCATCCCCTCGAAGGGTTGCTTATCCATACTATGCTCCTCTTGTATAATTTCCGTTAAGCGCGCATATGCCAACTCTGTAAGCAGATGTAATTGTTGCCGATTTCTGGGCAAACCCTCGTCTTCTTGTAGCAACAGGGGGATATAACAAGAATTCTGAAAATGGAATGACCAAATGATGATCTAATAATGACTACGCAATATGGTCATTATTGGAAGGATAAGAGGTATGAACGGAGATTCTCTTCTTTATTGTTCAACCCCATTTTTTTACGGAGGTGTCTTCGGTGGTTATTAATGGTATTGATCTCAATATGCAGTATCTCAGCGATTTCTTTTGTTGTTTTTCCGTCCTTAACGAGAGAGGCTATCTCTATCTCTCGTGGGGTAAGCCTCGAATGCTTCTGTGCCATCTTCATCAGGAAGGGAGAAAGCACCTCGGTAAGGTGTTCCTCTATTATAGAAAGGTAACCAGCCTGGCTCTTACTGAGCCCCGCCAATCTGAGTTTTTCCAGATAAGGCAAAACCAGTTCATTTATATTACTTATAAACTTCTGCTCTATCTCATTCCGGTCATCTTCCCGGCGCTTCAGCAATACCCGCAAAGCGGTATTCGTTTCTCCCAGATGACTTGACTTTTCTTTTAATTCCTCTTGGACATTTTTCAGCTCCGTTATATCCTGAATCGATTCTATCGCACCGATGACATTTTCATTATGGTCAAACATGAGACTCGATTCAACCCGCAACCACAGGGGGACTCCGTTTCTTTCAACACACTTTTCCGCACAGATAGTATTCCCCCTCTTTTTGAAATACGAGTACTCTTTTTCGATCGAGCTGTCCGGCCGGGTGATAAGATCTATCAGCATAGGCCTTTTTCGTCCGTGAAAGGGAAGGGCGTATTCAAGATCGCCCTTGCCGATCATGTCGGCGGCCGCGACTCCGGACAGTTCGTGCATAAGCCTGTTCCATGCGATTACCTTTCCCTCAGCATTTATCGCAAAGATGGCTACCGGGAGAAAGTCGACAATATCGGAAAGCTGGCGCTCTGATTTCTTAAGGGCCTCTTCCGCATCGACCCGACGGGTTATATCGGTTATAAAATTCAACGCGGCGGGTTTCCCGTCCCATAACGTCTCGACCCCGGAGAGTTCCTCCCACTTGATATTGCCGAATTTATCGATAATCCTGTATGGGTATTTTTCGACCACTTCCCCACGGAGTCTCTTATAGTAGTTTGTCCGTATCCTTTCGTAATCGTCGGGATGAACAATATCCCGTATGTGTTTGTTATACATCTCCTCCGGTGTGTACCCGCGATTCTCGACCGTTTTCTGGTTGATATACTTGTATCGTTCGTCCTGTATGATCGTGATTGCTTCGTGGGAATTTTCGAGGACCAGACTCATATAGTTCATCAGCAGATTAAGTTTTTCTCCCGAATGAGATCGTTTCTCTTCCATCGTGTGTTCCTCTTGGCCGGACCGGTTCTCTTTTTCGTATTCGTCCGTACGCTCTTTTTCTGTCCTGTCCCTGTCTTTCATTGCCACCTTCCGTCCCCGGTTAAAGGGTTTCCGTGTTAAGAAGTTTCTCGTATACCCCAAAAGAAAAAGCAAATCCAACACCATTTCTCGCCCCACCCGGCGACAGGGTCTGAATCCAGAATCACGCCAATGAACTCCGAATGGTATCAAAGTATTCCGGGAATTATGCCGGGGGATTGATGAGATGCAATCGACCGTGGGAAAACAGGCTTCGATGCCACCTGTCGAGGACACGGCGGGCCGAGTCCTGAAAGACAGTAATTTATGTTGACAGAGGAGTCGATAAAGATTATAAGCGACAATTCATTTTTCGATCACACCGCAGTGCGTCCCCATCGTCTAGTGGCCTAGGACACCGGCTTTTCACGCCGGCAGCCGGGGTTCGACTCCCCGTGGGGACGCCATTTATATCCCTCGTGGTCTTCTCCCTCCCCATTCTTCTTTTTTCCTCTTTCCTGTGCTATAGTGGCGACCGAACAATCTTATTCAAGTGGAGCAGCATGAAGAAGCGGTAAGCAGAATCTCCTATCACGGAGGATCCGAGCAGCCATGAAAAAGCCCCTGGTTCATACAAGAAACAGGGGCTTTTTGTGTGGTACTTTTGAATGAAGCCATACGAACAATGAGGAGGATATGTCATGAAAATCAGATTTATTTTTTTGACACTCTTCGTACTGGTGGCCCTATCAGGCTGCGCTACTTCATCACAGCAAAAACCCACTGCAGAACAAGCGGTCTCCCCATCCGCAGAGGTCTTTGACCTGTTGACCGAAGGGCAAGCATCTCCGGTTGCAGGTGGCAAAAAGATCGGCCCTCGACCGGGTTCCGTCTGTATGTTATCCCAAGAAGGGCAGCAACGAGATTCGTATAATTGGGAGGTATGCATCGGAACGACCTGTTGCAAGGATACGCATGTAGTACTCATTTGTACCGAGGGGAAATGGCGTATAAAGAGTATAGAGAGACTTGAAAATTGTCGTGAGACGAACTCCAGAAATCCTCCAAGAGAAACGGAAACAGCTGATTGAAAAAGCACGCAAGGGAAACAACAAAATGATTCGCGTTCAGGATTTCACATTCTACCTGCCCGGTGGGAATACATGACATGGTAACAACAAAAAGGGCCTCGGTAGAAGATGCCGACAGCCTCTTGCCGTTATCGAAAATGTTGTTCGCTGAAATCGGTCACCCATTTCCGACTGCCGATAGCAGTGAGGCCAAGGTTTTCTTTCGGAACCTTTTGAAAAGTAAAGATTACATTGCTTTCATTACCTCTGCGCCTGAGAACCCGGCATGCGCTTTTATCACGCTGAACGAAGGCACATCGGTGTATGCCGGGGGAAGATTCGGTGTAATCAGAGAATTCTACGTTATCGAGGAGAAACGCTCACACGGTATCGGCAAAGCATTGCTTCAGAGTGCGATTGAATGCGCGCAAAGGAACGGATGGAAACGTCTGGAAGTCACTCCACCTCACCAAGAAGCATGGAAGCGGACATACAATTTCTATAGAAGAGAAGGGTTCACGGAAATCGGACCACGGTTAAAACTTGAATGTCTGGCGTAATAACAATATCTTGTTTTGACTCTGCATCAAAACAAGGTGCTTTCCTCACCCACGTGAAGTGATCGTTGGGGAAACATCGATGAAAAGACGAAAAGTGGTCGTCAACGATCTGATGCAGCAGGGGTACGTCTATTACCGGACCGAACCTGTCGGGGAAAACTTTCACCCGGGATTTTCGCCCGAGCTGACACCAAAGCAGATGCTGGGTATGGGGGTCTTCGGCGGGAAATACATGACCGATTGCAGAGAGGAGTTTCCCGGAGACTGGTTTCAACATGCAAAACTCTGTCACGAACGTCACGACCCCGGATTGAACTGGTTCGGAGTCAACGCCTCTCATCCACTATCCGTCTGGCGGGAAAAAGGATGGATCTATCACGAGGATCCCCGGGGATGGTTTCAGTGGTACTGCCGATACTACATGGGAAGAAGATGCCCCGATGATGAACGTCAGATCAAACGGTGGAGAGCGATGACACGGCATGTCGCTCAGATCAGGAAACACTGCACGGGGGGGGACCTGAACTGCCGGCCACGGCAGCGCCAAGCACTCCTGAACTGGGCGTACGACAGCAGGAAGATCTAGCGCCGTGCAATCCGCTTTGATAAACACCAACAATAATCATACCATATGTAAGAAATGATCATGACCGGAAAAAGAAACGGCGGGTGCCGGGAGGCACCCGCCAGACTGGGTTTATTCCCTATCTGACGACGAGGACGGGGGTCTTCGCCCTCCTCACGATCTTCTCCGAGACGGAGCCGAGGAGGATCTCCGCGATGTTGCTCATACCGTTGGAGCCGATCACGATCGTGGAGACCTTCTCCTTCTTCTCCACGTCCAGGATCCCCGCATAGGGGACCGCCTTGGTGATGATCACCTTGACCTTGAACCCCTTCGTTTTCAACCGTTCTTCTATCGGCCGTATCTCGTCCATTGCCCGTTTCTTGAGATTCTTTTCGATCTCCACGATGTCCTTTGTGGCGTACCGAGCGATGGCATCAAACCCCCCTTTATCGATCACATGGAGGATGACCACCTCCTCTGCGCCGGCATCCTTCAGGGATATGACAAAGTCCAGGGCCTTGCGCGCCACATCGGAAAAATCAGTCGGGTACAGTATCTTCTCAAACATAACCGATCCCCCTTTTCACGATTGATGGATTCATAGAAGGTTCCTGACTCAGCAGAAGGCAATCCTGCATATGGTCCGTATGTTCTCTTTTATTACCGGTACGGTCAAGCGAAAAATTTTAGAGAAAGAGCGGTATCTACAGCCGTTTATCATCAATCGGCCGATATGTCCGGGCATGCCTGGCAGGGCACCTCTGCCGGGAACACAGTATGGGTCAATAACCCGTTGACTTTCCATTCACGAACGTATACGAGTAGTTAGGTTTGAAAAACGAATACCTTTAAGGAGAATTTATATGGAACAGGATATCCTGCACAGCGGACCGGCCACGGCATCTCTCGACAGCGGCATACAACTGGTCTATGACACCTTCGGCAACCCTTCTGAGGCCCCGCTTCTCCTCATACAGGGATTGAGCTGGCAGATGGTGATGTGGGACGAGGATTTTTGCAGCGCGCTGGCGGGAAGGGGATACTTCGTCATACGCTTCGATAACCGGGACATCGGGCAATCGACCCACTTGGACCATGCGGGAATCCCCAACATCGGTCGTCTCATAGCCGACCTCGCCGCGGGGAAACCAGTAAAGGTACCCTATCTTCTCTCCGATATGGCGGGAGATTCCTTCGCCCTTCTCGATCATCTCGACATATCCTCGGCCCATGTGGTGGGGATCTCCATGGGCGGTATGATTGGACAAATCATGGGTCTCCAGGACCCCGACCGCGTTCGGTCTCTCACCTCGATGTCATCTACGACGGGAGCGCCCGATCTTCCACCGCCCACCCCAGAGGCATTTAAGATAATCTCGACCCCGCCCCCCACCGACCGGGAGGGGTTCATAGCAAGTTTTCTGACGATGTGGCGCGTAATGAACGGGACCACCTTCCCCTTCGACGAAGAGAGGTCTCTCCGGTATGCCGAGCAGACCTTTGAACGAGGGTTAAGCCTGGCAGGTGTTGCACGTCAGATAGCGGCAATCAACGCCTCGGGGAGCAGGCGAGAGGCGCTACAAGCCCTGATCGTCCCGACGCTCGTCATTCACGGGAGCGACGACCCGCTCCTCCGGGTAGAGTGCGGTATCGATACCGCGAAGGCCGTCCCCGGCTCGAAGTTGAGAATCATAGAGGGGATGGGACACACTCTCCCCGTGCCGGTCTGGGAGGAGATCATCGACTCGATCGCGGATCACGCGCGGTAATTCACCATACGTATCACGGTTCAATACTGCGACACGAGCCGACGCAATAATCGGTCTTGGTGGCTCAAAGGGTATCCGGCAAGACAGATACCAGCATAGCGGGGAAATCACTGAAAGGGGAATACTCTCTTCTTCCCCTTCCCTACCAAACAAAATAAAACTCCGAAAAAAAAGCCGGTGGCGTATTAATCCGCCACCGGCTTGTCTCACGTGCTTTTAACCGTTAAGGAGTCACTGTCCCGCGTCGCCCAAGCGACACGGGGCAATGGTTACCTGCTAGTCTTCCTCTATACCCGCGAGGTATTTCACGAGTTTCTTTCTGTCCTCGATATCGTACTGCGTCGTAATGGCAACCTGCTCCATCACCGGTGATCCCCCACCGTGATAGTTTCCCACATTGACGATACCGCCCGTGGCCGAGCAGAGCATATCACCGAGATAGCGCCAGAACTGCGCGGCACTCTTCGCCGAGACATTGGGGTTCCGCATGACGTATTTCTCGAGCAGATCCTTCGTCTCGGGGTTGACCCAGTCTTCCTCGTGGGGGAAGGTTGCCGTGATTCCGCCTGAGATGTCGCAGAGGATCTCCTGCTCGCGGTAGACGGCCTCGCCGGTCAGGCAGCGGCCGACATTGGCGTAGATCGAATTCGGGATGTAGCTCCCCGGTCCGTAGGGGATGAAACCCACACCGGGCATGTATAGCTCCGGTTTTCCCAGGTCAGAGGCGGTGTAACCAGCCGCGTACCCAAGCTCCGTGGTCAGAATCATCTCCGCATATTTCTCACGGACGTGACCCGCCTTCGCGATACCGTTGTATTCAGCCGCCAGGGCCGCCGTTCCCAGGAGCACATCGCCGATCGCCGGCTTGCATCCCGAATAGCTGTGGCGATGGAAGAGGGCAAAGAGAAGCGCCAGGGCGCCGCCGTGCTGGTATTCGCCGGCAAGGAAGACCCGGTCCCAGGGGACAAAGCAGTCGTCGAAGATCACGTAGGAGTCCGTCGCACCCGGCATAAAACCACGCGGGAAATGCTTCCGCGGCCGCAGGTTGTGGATCGTCACCACCTGCTTCATACCGTCCCAGTCACCGGGAAGAGCGAAGGCTACGGCGTAGTCCTCGTCCTTCGGACCCAGGGCGCGGGTCGGAACCACCAGCACCTCGTCTGCCACCGAGGCCTCGGAGATGTGCAGTTTGCATCCCGATACGATGATACCGTCGCTCCTTCGCTCCTTGATCCGCACGTATGCGTCGGGGTCCGGCTGCTCGTGGGGGCGCTTCATCCGGTCGCCCTTGACGTCCGTCTGGGCACAGCATCCGACCATGTCTTCCTGCTGAAATCGTATCAGCCACTTCTTGAAGTTCTCATGATACTCTGTTTCGCCGGGGTGCACCTTGTCCGCCTCGTAACTCACATTATAGATGGCGTTCGTGGCATCAATTCCCATACACCGCTGGATACAGCCCCCCACCTTCCGGCAGAGAAACCGGGTCATATCCTGTTTCTTGTGGAGATCTTCCGTATTCTGGTGAATGTGGTTAAAGCGGTTAATCGTCTCGCCGGTCAGGTGAGACTTCGCCAGCAGCAGGTCCGCGTTTTCAGGCTTCTGAGCCTCATCGTACGTCGTCCCAATGGTGTTGATACAGTCCATCTGCCGTTCGTCATCACGGGAGATCTTCTCGCCGTTGAAATAGATGTTCCGTTTCATCTTGCCCAGTGCTTCAATGTACTGTTCTTTCGTCCGTAACATACTTGCCTCCTTTTGCATTGCCCCTTTTCAGGGTTGTTTACGATGGTCACCTGAAAAAACCGACAGAGCTTACGCCCTGATGCTCTCTATCAGATGATCGATCATCTTGTCCGCGATACCCCTCTTGATTTCACCTTCGCGACCGAGGAGAACCATCATACTGATCAAAACACCGATCCCGTTGAAGAGCCACGCGATCGGATCGATCTCGATATCCTTCCGAACCGTTCCCTGCTCAAGTCCTTTCTTGATAAGCTCTTTGATGTTGTTTACATACACCTCATGATCATTCTTGATCCGTCCCCCGATCTCCTCGTCGTCTATCTCGGAGACAGCCTGGAAGTGCAGTTTAAGAAGATTCGGGTGTTCCTGTATCTGGTTATAGTACGTGATGAGGAGCCGGCGCAGCAACTTGAGGGCATCGGGTTCTTCTTCGAACCCTTTTCCGATGGTGGTCGCGGTTCGGTGGGAGACGTTCTCAAGGATACTGAGAAACATGACCTTCTTCGATTCAAAGTGCTTGTAGAGCATGGCCTCGGAGACACCCGCCTCGGCCGCGATGTCCGCCATCCGTGTCGCACGGTAGTTCGACTTTCCAAATGCGGTAATGGCGCTTCTCAGAACGAGTCTTTTCCGTTCCTTCGCGGTGAGACGTTTGCTGTTCGCTGCTTTCACAGTGACCACTCCTAAGTAAGTGCTCACTTACCAAGCCGGATATCTTTTGTCAACATTTATTTGGAGGCCCACGCACTTTTTCCCGCAACACATTCTCAACTCCCTCAGAGGCATACCGCTGTGACACCCTCCCTCACATTCGAAAGCATCCGCTACCACGCACGCCCCTGCCGAGCAAACGGTTTTATTGGTGTCCTCCTGATCACGGACCCGTGCCTCTCCTGAGAGGACACGCCGTTTTGGCATTGACACACAAAGACCCTTTCCCGTATACTTTTTTCCCCCTGAAAAACAATCATCTGCAGACAAGGACTCGATATGATACAGATCAATGAGAATTACCTGAAGCTCCAGTCATCCTATCTCTTCTCCGACATTGCAAAGAGGGTCAGCACCTTCGCCGCGTCGAATCCCGACCGGCAGATCATCAGGCTCGGGATCGGTGATGTGACGCGCGCGCTGCCCGGGGCATGTATAACCGCCCTCCACGAGGCCGTCGACGAGCTGGCCTTCGACAGCACCTTCCGCGGCTACGGACCTGAACAGGGGTATGCGTTCCTGCGCGAGGCCATCACCCGAGAAGACTTTCAGGCGGTTGGAGCCGATATCCATCCGGATGAGATCTTCGTCAGCGACGGCGCGAAGTGCGACACCGGAAATATCCTCGAGATCCTCTCCCCCGACCTGATCATCGCCGTCCCCGACCCGGTCTATCCCGTTTACGTCGACACTAATGTCATGGCGGGCAGGACGGGGGAATGGAACAACGGGCGATACGAGGGACTCGTCTACCTCGAAGCCACGGAGGCAAACGGGTACGTCCCGGCGATTCCTGATGAGCGGGTCGACTTGATATACCTCTGTTTCCCCAACAACCCCACGGGGGCCACGGCGACGAGACAGCAGCTCTCTGAGTGGGTCACGTACGCACGGGAAAACAAGGCCCTGATCCTGTACGACGCGGCGTATGTCGCCTTCATCCGCGACGACTCCCTCCCCCGGAGCATCTATGAGATCGAAGGGGCCCGGGACGTGGCGATCGAGTTCCGATCCTTCTCGAAGACCGCGGGCTTCACCGGAACCCGGTGCGCCTACACCGTCGTACCGAAGACGTGCGTCGCCTCTGACGCCGAGGGAAACGCCCGCGACCTCCACTCCCTGTGGAACCGCCGGCATACGACAAAATTCAACGGCGTCTCCTACCCCGTGCAGCGCGCGGCCGAGGCGGTCTACTCGGCCGAAGGGAAAGAGCAGGTGCGGCAGCTGACCGACTATTACCTGAGAAACGCCTCCCTGATCCTCGAAAAGATGACGGGGCTCGGATATACCTGTGCCGGAGGGAAGGATTCGCCCTATATCTGGGTCAACGCGCGGATGGACTCGTGGGCCTTTTTCGATCTCCTTCTCGAGAAGGCCGCCGTCGTCTGCACCCCCGGCAGCGGATTCGGCGCGTGCGGCAGGGGCTATATCCGCCTGAGCGCCTTCAACCAGTATGAACAGGTCGAGGTCGCAATGGACCGGATCGCGGAGGCGGTCAAAAAATAAACGATCTCCAGGAAAGGGGCGCTCTCTTCCGAGACGGAACCTGTCGACACCGGGATCGTGACATATTATCACTTGAAAAACAGAGAGGAATAAGAGAGGATATTATCCGTTAGAAATCCCGGAAACGCAATCCTGTGACCAGCAAGATCAGTGGGCCTCTTTCTCTTCTCCTTCTCAACGGCAGGTCCTTCGGAAATTTTCCTGCGCGATGTGCTATCCTCTCGATACCTGCTATGGAATGGATCATGTAATCAAATTGTAACAGAGCCGTCATATACCCGTAACAGGCATGGTGTATTGTTCCTTCCAATATCAAGAAAAATGGAGGAAAATAACTATGAAGAATATGACGAACAACATGATGAAGGTACTGGTGGCGTGCTGTGTGGCCCTCTGCCTCGTCGGCGGACATATCGCCTTTGCCGATGAATCCATCGTCATCAAGGGCTCCACGACGGTTCTCCCCGTCGCCCAGGTCACAGCCGAGGCGTACATGAAGGCTCACCCCGGCGTCAATATCTCGCTCTCAGGGGGCGGATCCGGGAACGGGATCAAGGCCCTGATCGACGGTTCGACCGATATCGCCACCTCGTCCCGTAACATCAAGCCCAAGGAGGCGCAACTCGCGCAGACAAAGAGCGTCTCCCCCGCACCGCACCGTATCGCCATCGACGCCATCGTCCCGATCGTCCACCCCGACAACCCGGTCACCGATCTGTCGATCGAGCAGTTGAGTCTGATCTACCAGGGAAAGATCAAAAACTGGAAGGAGGTCGGAGGGAAAGACCTGAAGATCGTCGTGGTGTCGCGGGACACCAGCTCCGGCACCTATGAGGTGTGGGAGGAAAAGATCCTCCACAAGGCGAAGGTAACCCCGCGGGCCCAACTCCAGGCATCGAACGGCGCGGTTATCCAGACCATATCGAGGAACCGGTACGCGATCGGGTACATCGGTCTCGGATACCTGAACGCGAGCGTTCGGGCCCTCACGGTAGGCGGCACCGAAGCGGCCGCCGCAACGGCTCTTTCGGGCGCATATCCCGTCGCTCGCCCCCTCCTCATGTTCACCAACGGCCAACCGACCGGGACCGTTGCCGACTTCATCACCTTCGTCGTGAGCAAGGAGGGACAGGGTCTTGTCAGGAAAGAAGGCTTTGTTCCTCTTTTCTAACAGACCGCACCAAAAGACTGACCGGGAGGGAACCGATCGACACGAGGAGGTCCCCTCCAACGCGATCCTGCCGGGAATGGCACATGTCAAGAAAAGTAAAAGAGATCATCATAAAGAACGTATTCCTCCTGTTCGCCCTCGTATCGGTGGTGATTCTCGCCCTTATTATCATCTTCCTCTTCGTTGAGGGGGTGCCAATCTTCGGCGTGGTATCCGTCACGGATTTCCTCTTCGGCATGGAGTGGTACCCGACGTACGATCCCCCCGAATTCGGGATATGGCCGCTGATCGTCGGGTCCTTCGTCGTCACGCTCTTCGCCTCGCTCCTCGCCGTCCCGCTCGGCGTCCTCTCGGCGATCTACATCGCCGAGATCGCGCCCCCCCTGATCAAGGAGATATTTAAACCGGTCGTCGAACTGCTCGCCGGTCTCCCCTCCGTCGTCCTGGGGTTCTTCGGGATGGCGGTCCTCGCTCCCTGGATGCAGGAGACCTTCGATCTCCCCACCGGACTGAATATCGTCAATGCCTCGCTCGTCCTGGCGCTCATGGCCGTCCCCACGATATCGAGCATATCGGAGGACGCCCTCTACTCGGTCCCGCAGGAGTTCAAAGAGGCATCGTACGCACTGGGGGCGACGCGGTTCGAAACCATCGCGCGGGTGATCGTCCCCGCAGCCCTGTCAGGGATATCGACGGCGGTGATCCTGGGGATGGCCCGAGCCATCGGTGAGACGATGGTGGTCCTCATGGTTGCCGGCGGAGCGGCGGCCATCCCCGAGAGCATCTTCGATTCCGTCAGACCGATGCCGGCCAGCATCGCCGCGGAGATGGGGGAGGCACCCTTCAGGAGTGATCACTATCATGCGCTCTTCGCGACGGGGGTCGTCCTCTTCTTCCTCACGCTGGGATTCAACCTGATAGCCGATTACGTCTCACACAGATTCAAGGAGGTCGGGTCCGCGACGTTATGAAGTGGCGCTATCTGAAACAACAACTCTTTTTTCTGACCGTCCGCCTGTCCGCCCTGGTCATCGCGGTGGCGATCGGGGGGTTTCTGGTGTATATCTTTGTCAACGGAATCGGAGCGATCAACTGGGAGTTTCTGACCCAGCCCCCCCGTGACTCGATGACAAAGGGGGGGATCATGCCGGCGATCCTGGGAACCTTCTACCTCACCGCGGGGGCCATCATCATCGCCCTTCCCCTTGGCGTTGCCTCGGCCATCTACCTGAGCGAATACGCGAAAGGGGGGACGGTAATCAGGATCATCCGGGTCGGTGTCAACTGCCTGGCCGGCGTGCCGTCCATCGTTTTCGGCCTCTTCGGCCTGGGGCTCTTCGTGGTCTTCTTGAAATTCGGTTCTTCTATCCTCTCCGGCGCGCTGACCCTCGCCTTCCTGATTCTCCCGACGATCATCGGGGCGGCGGAGGAGGCCCTGAAGGCGGTGCCGCAGACCTTCCGGGAGGCATCCCTCGGACTCGGCGTATCCAAGTGGCAGACGATTCTGAGGATCGTGCTCCCCAGTGCGCTGCCGGGGATCCTGACGGGGTCGATCCTGGGGATCGGACGGGCGGCGGGGGAGACGGCCCCGATCATGTTCACCGCCGCGGCATTCTTCACGGCGAAACTGCCCCAATCGATCTTCGACGAGGTGATGGCCCTCCCCTACCACGTGTACGTCCTGGCGACGGCGGGGACCCACATCGAGGAGACGAGGCCCCTGCAGTACGGAACCGTCCTCGTCCTGGTGGCACTCGTCCTCGGCATCGACCTGATCGCGATCGTGATACGGAGTTATATGAGAAAGAATAAAGGGTGGTAGCGGTGAAAAGCGACAACGTCATAGAGACGAAGAATGTCAACTTCTATTACGGCGATTTCAAGGCGCTGACAGATGTCACGATGGACTTCGAACGGAACCGGGTAACCGCTCTGATCGGACCGTCGGGATGCGGCAAATCGACACTCCTGCGGCTGCTTAACCGGATGAACGATCTGATCGCCGGGACGCGGGTCGAAGGGAAGATTGTATTCGAAGGGATAAACATCTACGATCCGGAGATCGATCCCGTCGACATACGCAGAAAAATCGGGATGGTGTTTCAGAAGCCGAACCCCTTCCCGAAATCGATCTTCAACAACATCATCTACGGACCCCGGCTTTCGGGGATACGGGGCAAGGCCGAGATGGAGACGCTCGTGGAACAGAGCCTCAGGCAGGCCTCCCTGTGGGACGAGGTCAAAGATATCCTCGGGCAGTCCGCTATGATGCTCTCCGGGGGACAGCAGCAGCGGCTCTGCATTGCCCGGGCCCTCGCGATGAAGCCGGAGATCCTCCTGATGGACGAGCCGACCTCGGCTCTGGACCCCATCTCGACGGCGAAGATCGAAGAGCTGATCGAGGAGCTGAAGAAGGAATACACGATCATCATCGTGACCCACAACATGCAGCAGGCCGCACGGATATCGGACTACACGGGGTTCTTTTACCTCGGAAAGCTGATAGAATATAGTCCCACGGAGAAGCTCTTCACAACCCCGGCGGTCAAGCAGACCGAAGACTATATTACCGGGAGATTCGGCTAACGAACGACAGGGGGGAGAAGGCATGGAAGAGAAGACACACACCAGTATCCACTACGAAAAGGAACTGCAGGAGATCAAGGAAACCCTCCTCTACGAGGGAGGTCTTGTCGAACAGGCGATACAGCGCGCCGTCCGGTCCCTCCTGGAGCGAGACTCCGATCTGGCCCGCACCGTCATTGCCGACGACGAGCAGATCAATGCCCTCGATGAGAAGATCGAAAGTGCCTGCATCCGCCTCCTGGCGCTCAGACAGCCAGCCGCGAAGGATCTACGATTCATCGCCGCCACGATCAAGGTCAACGGTCACCTGGAACGGATCGGGGACATCGCGGCCAACATCGCCAAACGAGCGGTGGACCTGAACAAGGTGCCCCCCGTCAAGCCCTATGTCGATCTCCCCCGGATGGCCGATATCACGCGAGAGATGGTCAGGGAAAGTCTCGACGCCCTGGTCAACGAAGATTGCGAACTGGCCTGCGAGGTGAGGGAGAAGGACGAGGTCGTGGACAACCTGAACGAACAGATATTCAGGGAGCTCCTCACCTTCATGATGGAGGACCCCAAGACCATACACCGGGCCCTCATGATCACCCAGATATCAAAGAATCTGGAAAGGATCTCAGACCACGCGGAGAGTATCGCCAAGATGGTGATCTACATGGTGACGGGAAAGAATGTACGGCACCTCGGCCCCGGAGAAGGGCTCTGAGGAAGGGTGAACCCATGAAAAACAACTTATTCTACAAGGTCTTCGGAACCTACCTCATCATCACCCTGGTCGCGATGGTGACCGTGGGGGTATACGCGACCAGGCAAATCAAGGCCCGGATCACGGAACGGGTTGAAGGAGATCTCACCTCCTATGCCCGCCTGATCGATCTGGGCTTCTCGGAGACCGAAATCGATCAGACCATACAAAGGCTGTCCGCCCTGTCCAATGCCCGGATCTCGGTGATCGACGCCGGGGGGGTCGTCCTCGCGGACTCAAGCGGAGGGATCTCCGGGATGGACAATCACCTGAACCGCCCGGAGATCCAGGAGGCCCGCGTCAGGGGGAAGGGCAGATCGGTGCGGTTCAGCCGGACCCTCGGAGTGGACACCCTGTATCTCGCCTTTCCCATGGGAGAGACTCCCGAGATACGGGGGTACATCCGACTGGCCCGCCCCCTCGTCGAGGTCAGGCAATCCGTCCGGAATATCACCATCCTGATCCTGCAGTCGTTTCTGATCGTCGGGGCCCTGTCTTTCCTCATCGCCTTTATCTTTACCTCCCGGCTGGTATCGCCCATCCAGGAGATGGAGCAGTTCACGAAACGCCTGCGAGACGGCGAAGAGACAGGGAGTCTGATGATCGGGTCGAGCGACGAGACGGGGCGGCTGGCCAGGAACATCAATTACCTCGTAGCGGAACTGCAGGAGAAGATCCGGTTCGCCGATGAGGAGAGGGGGAAACTGGAGGCGGTCTTCTCCAGCATGGAAGACGGCATCCTGGTCCTCGACACCCAGGACAGGATAGAGACAACGAACGACACCGCCGAGAGGATCTTTGCCTTCCGTCCCGAAGAGGTCGTCGGCAGGACCCTCCTCGAAGCGTTCAGGAATATCCCCCTGCAGCAAGCACTTGACCGTTTCAAGAAGGCCGGGGCATCCCTCTCCCAGGAAATTACCCTGGGAGAAGGAGATCTCACGGTGCTGGATGTCACCCTCTCACCGGTCCAGGGGCTCCCGCCGGGGGAAGAGAAGACGATGATCGTCCTGCGTGACGTGACCCGTCTGAAGAAACTGGAACGGGTTCGCGCCGACTTCGTGGCCAATGTGACCCACGAGATCAAGACGCCCCTGACGGCCATCCTCGGTTTTATCGAGACACTGCGGGGAGGGGCCATCGACGAAAAAGAAACGGCAAAGGGGTTCCTCGAAACGATTCAGAGGCACGCAGAGCGGCTCGACCGCCTGGTGGACGATCTGCTGACCATCTCCGACGCCGAACTGGGAGAGATGAGCTTTCTTTTCGAATCCGTCTCCATCGATGGTATCATTGAGAATATCCTCCCCGTTATCGAACCGGGGGCGTCACAGAAGGGAATCCGCATAGAGAAGGACCTGCCGGACAATCTCCCGCCCATACGGGGCGATCGGGACCGGCTGCATCAGATCGTTCTGAACGTCCTCGATAACGCCCTCAAATTCACCCCCGAGGGGGGGGCGATCTCGATACGGGGCGTCGACGGAAAGGACGGCACAGTCTCCGTCACAGTCGCTGACACCGGGGTCGGCATCCCGAAAGACGAGATCCCCCGCCTGGGAGAGCGATTCTACCGGGTGGACAAGACCCGCTCAAGGGAACTGGGGGGAACCGGCCTGGGTCTGTCGATTGTGAAGCACCTCATAACGGCACACGACGGACGGATGGAGATCGACAGCCAGGTGGGCAAGGGGACCATCGTCTCCCTGATCTTCCCCGTCTTTCGTGAAGATATCGTTGCCTGAAAAGAGTATGATTATGTCTGAGAAGATCCTGGTCGTGGATGACGAGAAGGACATCGTCGAGCTGATTGCCTACAATCTCGAGCAAGAAGGGTTTGCCGTCGTGAAGGCCTACAACGGGGAGACGGCCTTGGAGGAGATCCGTACCCATAAACCTCACCTGATGATCCTCGACCTGATGCTCCCCGGAATACAGGGGGTAGAGGTGTGCAGACGGATACGCAGCGATCCGGAACATGCCGCCCTCCCCATCATCATGCTCACGGCAAAGACCGGAGAGGTGGATACGGTCCTCGGCCTCGAGGTGGGGGCGGATGACTACGTGACGAAACCCTTCAGCGTCAAGGAACTGATGGCCCGCGTGCGATCTCTCCTGCGAAGATCGACCATGGAGAAAGAGGCCGGCAGGAATGAGAGGTTCGACTACGGAGATCTCCACATCGACTGCGGCTCTCATCTGGTGACGGTCAAAGGGGAACCGGTCGATCTGAGCCCTACCGAGTTCAGGCTCCTGAAATTCCTTGCCCTGAACCCGGGAAGGGTCTATACAAGAGACCAACTCCTGGACCGGGTGTGGGGGGACGAGACCTTTGTGGAACCGAGGACCGTCGATGTCCACATCAAGCGGCTCAGGGCGCGGATAGAGGAAAACAGGGCCAGGCCGCGGTACGTTCTCACCGTACGGGGGTTCGGATACAAATTTACCGATATCGCATAGATCACCATACAGAGTCCCTCCCTTGAGGTCTCTACCGACGAGACACCACATGTCCCTCTTTACGAAGAAAAGCACCATCCTTGTCACCTGTTCAAAGGGGGTTGCCCCCTTTCTGAAGGAGGAAATCGCCGCCCTGGGACTGCCCGCGCGATCGGCGGGAATAGCGGGCATCGAGACGAGCGGCACCCTCGAGGACACCATGCGGCTCAACCTCTGCGTACGCACGGGACAGCGGGTCCTCTACCTCCTCCAGAGCTTCTCCGCTCGAACACCTGAGGATCTCTACCGGAAGATGGCCGCGATCCCATGGGAAGAGTACCTTCCCAGAAACGGGTATGTCTGTGTGACCTCCTCTGCCGACAACCCCTCCGTCAAGGATACCCGCTTCGTCAATCTGAGAGGGAAAGACGCCGTTGTCGACCGGTTCTATAAAAAGTTCGCCTCCCGCCCCGACTCGGGGTCAAAGAGAGACCGGTCGGTCCTATTCATCTACTGGAAGGCCGACCGGTGCAGCGTCTACCTCGACACCTCGGGTGAATCACTCTCCCGCCGGGGCTACCGGAAGATCCCCCTCTCAGCCCCGATGCAGGAAACCCTCGCGGCGGCGGTGATCCTGGCCACCCGGTGGGAGGGCACAGAAAATTTCATCAACCCCATGTGCGGGAGCGGGACCCTCGCCATCGAAGCCGCCCTCATCGCCATGGGGAGAGACCCGGGCTCCCTGCGCCCCAACCACGGATTCATGCATATAGAGGGATTCAGCCGACCGCACTGGAGAAAGATGAAGGGACTGGCGGAAAAGAGGAAAAAGGGGGCCCCGGGGAGGATCATCGCCACGGACAGGGACCCGCGGGCGGTCGAAGCGGCCCGGAAGAACGCCGCCGCCGCGGGGGTGGACCACCTCATCGAGTTCGGGGTCTGCGATTTTTCCGAAACGTCGGTCCCCGAGGGCACGGGGGTGGTCGTCCTGAACCCGGCGTACGGAGAGCGGATGGGAGAGATCAGGCAGTTGGAAGAGACCTACCGGAAGATCGGGGACTACTTCAAACAGGAATGCACCGGGTACCGCGGGTATATCTTCACGGGAAACAGGGATCTGGCAAAAAAGGTGGGGCTGAGAGCGAAGACTCGGGCCCCCTTCTACAACAGCAACATCGAATGCAGACTCTTCGGGTATGATCTGTATAGCGGCTCCATGAAAAAATCGAAGAAAACGGCATAAATCTCCTGACAAGTGCTGGACACAAAGGGGGACATTGCAGTAATCTACGGGGCAGCAATCTAACCGTTACCGCGCAGAG
>Ga0272444_10000615_pt1 | contig 37222 bp, 29 predicted proteins | sample SSMForm13_FD_201033 | JGI IMG/M metagenome (GOLD analysis project Ga0272444, IMG submission 201033) | Marine sediment archaeal communities from Little Sippewissett salt marsh, Falmouth, MA, United States - SSM-Form-13 | ecosystem: Environmental > Aquatic > Marine > Wetlands > Sediment ...
CGGCCGGGCTGGCCGCCGAAGGGATGCGGCCGGTGGTGGCGATCTACTCGACCTTCCTGCAGCGGGCCTACGACCAGATTCTGCACGACGTCTGCATCGATTCGCTGCCGGTGATTTTCGCACTGGACCGCGGCGGCATCGTCGGCGAGGACGGCGCCACCCACCACGGCCTGTTCGATTTGTCCTTCCTGCGCAGTCTGCCCAACATGGTGGTCATGGCCCCCAAGGACGAAAACGAACTGCGCCGGATGCTGGTGACGGCCCTTTCCCACGACGGACCGGTGGCCTTCCGCTATCCCCGGGGAATCGGCGTGGGGGTGCCCGTGGAAAAAGACGACACCCCGCTTGCGATCGGCAAGGGGGAGATCCTGACCGACGGCGATGACCTGCTTCTGCTGGCCATCGGCCGCGGCGTGCAGGAGGCCCTCCAGGCGCGCGAGTTACTGGCCCAGGACGGCATCGCGGCCACCGTGGTCAACTGCCGCTTTGTCAAACCCCTCGACATCGATTTGATTTGCCCTTTGGCGGCAAAGGTCGCCAGAATCGTGACCGTCGAGGAGAACATGCGTCAGGGTGGGTTCGGCAGCGCCGTCCTGGAGGCCCTCGCCGACAGTGAGTTGACCGGTTTTACGCTTCGGCGGGTGGGCGTGGCGGACACCTTCGTGGAGCACGGGACCCAGAAGATTCTGCGCTCCCGCTACGGCGTCGATGCCGCCGCCATTGTCGCCGCGGCCCGTCAACTGCTGGAAAGCAGCCCCCGCCCGCGAAATGCCGCCATTTAGAAAGCGCGCCGATCTTCTGCTGGTGGCCCGCGGACTTGCCGCCACCCGCCAGCGCGCCCGGGAGTTGATCCTTGCGGGCAAGGCTACGGCTGACGGCTTTCCGCTGACCAAGCCCGGCTCTTTGCTGGCGGAATCCGCCGTGCTGAAGCTCAAGGGCGAGGGGCTGGCCTATGTCAGCCGGGGCGGCCTGAAACTGGAAGCCGCCTTGGAGGCCCTCGACTTCCAGGTCGCCGGCAAGTGCTGCCTGGATGTCGGCGCCTCCACCGGCGGCTTTTGCGACTGCCTGCTGCAGCGCGGGGCCCGCAGGGTCTATGCGGTGGATGTGGGCTACGGCCAGCTGGCGTGGAAACTGCGCGAGGACCCGCGGGTGGTGGTCATCGAGCGCACCAACATCCGCCACCTGACGCCGGAGCGCATTCCCGAGGCGGTGGATCTCGTCACCATCGACACCTCCTTTATCTCCCTTCGGATCGTGGTGCCGGCGGCACTGCCGTTTCTCGCCAGCCGGGGAGACATCCTGGCCCTGATCAAACCCCAGTTCGAGGTCGGCAAGGGGCGTGTCGGCAAGGGCGGCGTGGTTCGCGATGCCGGCTTGCATCAAGAAGTGATCGCGTCGCTCACCCGCTTTTTCCAGGGCCTGGGCCTCAGCGCAGCCGCCGTCATCCCCTCCCCCATCCTCGGCCCCAAGGGCAACCGGGAGTTTATCATCCACCTCGTCATACCGTGACGCGGCGGCCGTCTCAGGCCCGCAAAGCCGCTTGTCCTGTGGCGTCTTGTCCAAAAGTCGGGGTTGATTTTTTCAGGTCAACCGGATAGGAGTTGGCGAATTGGGGCTACCCCGGCCTTTTCCAACCAAAATTTCGGAAGTAGAGAGGAGCTTAGATGAGTGAAATGGCGGACAAACTGAGAAACGTTGCCCTTGTGGGCCATAGCGGTTCCGGAAAAACCTCGCTTGCCGAAGTGCTGCTTTTCAACAGCGGGGTCATCAACCGCCTGGGACGGGTGGAAGACGGCAATACCGCCATGGACTTCGAACCCGAGGAGTTGAAGCGCGGTTCGAGCATCAGCAGCGGGTTCCATTCATTCCTCTGGAAAAAGCGCTCCGTGTGCCTGATCGACACGCCGGGCGACATGAATTTCTTCACCGACACCAAGTTTTGTCTCCAGGGGGCGGACGCCGCCCTGGTGGTGATCGACGCTGTCGACGGGGTCAAGGTCCAGGGCGAGCAGGCCTGGGAACTGGCGCGCCAGTTCGGCATGCCGGTGGCAATTTTCGTCAACAAGCTCGACCGGGAGCGCGCCGATTTCGCCCGAGCGCTGGAGGACGCCCACAAAAGCTTCGAAGACCCCAAACCCATCGTCATCCAACTGCCCATCGGCTCCGAGGCCGATTTTCGCGGGGTGGTGGACCTCATCGGCATGAAGGCCTATCTCTATGACGATCAGGGCAAGGCCACGGCGGCCGACATACCCGCTGAAATGCAGGATCAGGTGGAAACCGAACGCGAGGCCCTGATCGAAAACGTCGCCGAGGCCGACGACGAACTGATCGAACGCTACCTCGAGGGTGAAACCATCTCCGATGATGAGATCCGCGCGGCTCTCCACAAGGGTCTGATCAGCCGCACCTTCAGCCCGGTGCTCTGCGGCTCCGCCACCCGCTGCATGGGAATCGACCTGTTGCTGGATTTCATCGCCGCCAGCATGCCCTCCCCTCTCGCCTGCGGCCCCCGCAAGGGCCTGGATCCCGTAAGCGGTGAAAGCGTGGAGCGCGCACCGGAGCCGGATGCGCCCTTTTCGGGGTTCGTCTTCAAAACCATCGCCGACCCCTATGCCGGGCGCCTGTCGATCTTTCGGGTGGTTTCCGGCAAGCTCTCGGGCGACGGGACCCTGTATAACGCCACCAAGGAGTGCCGTGAGCGCTACAACCAGCTGCTGACCATCGCCGGCAAAGAACAGAAGCCCATCGGCGAGGCGTGCCCCGGGGCCATCGTCGCCTTTGCCAAGCTCAAGGAAACCACCACCGGCGACACCCTCTGCGACGAAAGCGCCAAGATCCAGTTTGAATGCGTCAAGCCCCTGCCCACCCTGATCTCCTTTGCGCTGGTGCCCAAATCCAAGGGGGATGAGGACAAGATTTTCAGCTCCCTGACCAAACTCCTGGAAGAAGACCCCGGCCTCAAGGTCGAACGCAATGCCGAGACCAGCGAGATCCTGCTCTCCGGCATGGGACAGGTGCACATCGAGGCCACCATCGAAAAATTGAAACGCAAGTACAACGTGGAGGTCAACCTCAACACCCCCAGAATCCCCTACCGCGAAACCATCAAGAAAAAGGTGCGGGTGCAGGGCCGCCACAAAAAGCAAACCGGCGGCCACGGTCAGTTCGGAGACTGCTGGATCCAGATGGAGCCCCTGCCCCGCGGCGAAGGGTTCCAGTTCGTGGACGCCATCGTCGGCGGCGCCATACCCAAAACCTATATCCCCGCCGTTGAAAAAGGCGTTCAGGAGTCGGCCCGCAGGGGGGTTTTGGCGGGGTTTCCGTGCGTGGACTTCAAAGTGACCCTGGACGACGGGTCCTTCCACGCGGTGGACTCCTCCGAGATGGCCTTTAAGATCGCCGGGTCTCTGGCCTTCAAGAAAGCCGCCGAGGAAGCCAAGCCCGTCTTGCTGGAACCCATCATGAGCGTGACCATCACGACCCCCGACGAATTCATGGGGGACATCATGGGGGACCTCAACGGGCGGCGCGGACGGGTGCTGGGCATGGACAGCGAGGGCAAATATCAGGTCATCAAGGCCCAGGTTCCCATGGCGGAGTTTCTCACCTACGCCCCCGATTTGAACTCCATGACCGGCGGCCGGGGCCTCTACACCATGGAATTCTCGCACTATGACGAGATGCCGGCGCAACTGGCCGAAAAGGTCATCGAGGCGGCCCTCAAGGAAAAGGGGTAACCCCCCCTTATCCGCTAAAAACTATGGAGGCCGCCGTCGGCGTGGGATTTTGACACACCGGCGGCGGCCTCGTTTTTGCGGCCCTTCTTCCCTGCCCCGTGTTCAGGGTGCCAGCCCGTGCGGAAAGCAGCAGCGCCCCGGCGCAAACCCTTGCCAGAACGCCTCCCGCAGCGAATCGAACAGCACGCGGTGGCCGCGCCCGGTGGCTTCGCCGGAGGGGCAGCCGGGGCGGTGGAAGCGGCGGGAGCGGCTGTTGCCCACATAGCGCCGCCCCGTTTTCTCCGGCAAGACCCGCCAGATGCCGCGGCCGGCCTGCAGCGCCTCCCGCTGGGCGTCCAGCAGGCGCTGGCGGTAGCGGTTGTTGGGGCTTCGGTAAAGGCAGAATGCGAGGCCCGCATGCAGCAGGGCCTCGTTGACCATGATTCCGTCCTCCAAAAAAACGTAGGCCAGGTGACGGTTGTAGCGGTCCTGCCGCTCACGGTCATACTCCAGGCGCACTTTCTGGTGCAGGACGAGTCGCCGATTGAATCTGCGCGCCGCCTGGGCAAAAGGCTCCGAGCGCTCGCGGGCGCCGCCGATTTCCGGGGCGTTGATTCCGATGTAGCGCACCCGGGTCCCGCTCTCCAGCACCACCGTATCGCCGTCGTTGACCTGCCGCACCCGCTCCCAGGCGCCGGCGGCCGCAGCACCGGGGGCCGGCACGAGAAGCACCAGTGCGCACAACAGGCCGAGAATCCCCCGGGAGCAAGCCCGCAGGCGCTCAGGAAAGCAGGCCGGCATCCAGCTCACAGTGCGAAACGGCGCTGCGGTCCAGCATCCGCGGAAGGCCGCCGCGGGCCGCCGGCACAAACCCCAAACTCTGCTGCCAGACCTCGTCGTCTTCCATGCAAAAATAAACGCACGCGTCGGGTGCGGCCTCGCGGATGGCCCGGATCACAGCCTGGTAGAGGCGAATCCGCAGCGGTTTGAAGTAGCGCAGCTTGCCGTCCAGGCCGGGGATGAATTCGCCGGTGAGAATGCGCGAATCGGGGAAGCGCTGGCGCAAGATGGGTTTCAGCTCCGGCATGAAGCGGAACGTGCCGATGCTGATCCAGACGATGTGGTGACTGGCGACATGGGCAAAAATCTCCGCCACCACGGTCTGGTACTCAGCTTCACAGCCCGCATAGATCACCATCGGATCGAAATGGAAGGCAACGGGGTAGCCGTGCGCCGCCGCCCGGGCGGCGGCCTGCAGCCGGGCCTCGAGGCTGGCTGTGCGGCGCTCTTCGGTGGCGATCACCCGCGGCGTGTTGACCGACCAGGCGAGGATGGTTTTTCTGTTGTGCGGCAGCTGAAGCAGATCGGAGATGGCCGCGGTTTTGGTTTTCAGTTCCAAAACGGCACGGTTCTGGCCGGCAAACCGCATCACCAGGCCCTGGGAGAGGCCCGTCCAGGGCTCCCAGATCAGGCTGTCGGTGAACTCGCCGGTGCCGATCCGGCTGATGCCGGGTCGTGCGAAGGTCTGCGCCAATTCCCGCAGCATGTCGTCGTGGTTGAGGAAAAACTGCAACAGCGGCGGGTGAAAATAGGATTGCAGAATGCAATACGAACAGTCCATCACACAAAAGGTGGCGACGTGCAGAATTTGGTAGCCGCAGCAGGTATAGCAGCGCGTGCCGGGGCATTTGCGTATGAACGGCCCGCGGTTGCGGGTCAGCAGGAGCACCTCTTTGGCGGCCTGAACCGGATCGGCGGCGGCGGCCACCTGCCCGAAAACCGGTCCGGGGTCGCTCACCGTGCGGGCGGGAATCCCCAGGTGGCGCTGGATGCGCCCGACCAGGGGGTGGCCGGCAACCGCAGCGTCGATGAAGAGTTGGGAAATGGGCAAGCGGGAACCTTCAGGGTACCAGCAGATCGCAGACCAGGGCCTCGGCGAGGTCCATGTCGATTTTACTCATGTTCAGCACCAGGTCGTAGTGCTCGGGGCGATTGTAATCCACCGCGTTAAAGAGCCGCAAGAGCTTGCGGCGACGGAGGTCCTCCTTGGTGACCGCTTTCCGGGCGGCTTCCTCGGAGAGCTGGTAGCGGCGCTTCATGAAGTCGATCCGGTAGGCCAAGTCGGCGATCAGCAGCACATGGTGCGTGTCGGGATAATCCTTGAGAATGAATTGGCCGCCCCGGCCGACGATCACCAGGTTGTCGCGCTGGGCGATCTGAGGGACGATCTGGTAGAGGAGCTTTATGTAAGCCTTTTCATCCATGTACTGCCGTTGGGTGTCGAAAATATGGTCGATCAGCTTCGAGGACACGAATCCGGCCATGAAATTGGACAGGCTGCCGCCGCCGTCCTTGACCAGGGAATTGACCCAATCCTTTGAAACCGCAGCCTTTTCGGCCACCTTTTCGATGATCTCCTCGTAAATGAAGTCGTAACCCAGCTTTTTGGCCAGTCGTTGGCCCAAGGTGATACCGCCGGCACCAAACTGCCGAGAGATGGTGATGACCGCCATTTTGTACTCCTTTCACGGCAAGAAGATCGTTTTTGACGATCATAGTCAAAAAGGCCCGGGCAGGTCAAGCCGGAATGCGGAGTAAAGACCCGACTACAGTCTGCCGTGCCTTTAATTCGTGCTGTTCGTGATTATGGTGAAGGTATTTCGGCGCCTCTACCGGAATGGCAACTGTCTTGGAGAGTGCTGTCCGCTGAGGGGAAAAAAGGGACGTCAAATCGTTCCCGATTGCCAGACGCGACCTGAGAGGAGGACCACACCCGGATGACCGACATGCTGGTCAAACTCTACCACCTGCCCCCGCTGGCGCCCGTTGCGGCTCAACTGGCGGACGATGGGGTGGCGCTGCGCAGGCCGCTGGCTTGCGAGAAACACCTTGTAACCGTTTGGTTCGCAAACCTCTTTGGCGCCGGCTGGGCCGGCGAGTGCGAGACGGCATTCAGTCGGCTGCCGGTGGCGTGTTTTATCGCCTCCCGCAAGGGCCGCATCCTGGGCGCCGCCTGTTACGACTGCACCTGCCGGAATTTTTTCGGCCCCATCGGGGTGGCCCCCGCCTGGCGCGGCCGCCGGATCGGCGGCGGCCTGCTGCTCTGCTGTCTGCACGCCATGGCCGCCGACGGTTACGCCTACGCCATTATCGGGGGCGCCGGGCCCCAGGCCTTTTTCGCCCGCTGGGTGGGCGCGGTCGTCATCGACGGCTCAACCCCGGGGATTTACCCCGAGCCGCTGACACCAGGGCCGAAGAATCACCCGGCTTGAAGCGCGAGGATTCTTTTATGCCCTTTATCAAACTGCCGGGACTGCCGGGAAAAGTCTACGTCCCCAAGCCTTCTGCCGCTCCCCGCCAAAAGCATCCCTGCCCGGACTGCTTCGCCTGTCAGGAATGCTCTGAGGACCGTTGTCGGGTCTGCCGCTGCGACGCGGCCCGCAAGAAAAAGGGCCTGCCGTCCGACGCCCCTGCCCATCCCAACGACGAGAGATAAATTCAACCGCAGCCCCGATCGAGCTTTTTGGCTGTTGTTTTAAAAGGTTGGCGCCAGTCGCCTGGCATGCTATGGAAAGCACTGGCCCAAGCGGTCGTCCGGATTCGGGGTTCGCCCCACCCGCACTCCCGGTCCGCACCGTTTTGATCAACCACCAAGGACAGCGCCTCCACCATGGCCTCTTTTCACTTATCCGATCCATTGCTGCGCCGCCTGCTTTACGCCCTTGTCATCATGGCGGTGATCGCTTTCGGTTTTTACACTTTCAGCCTTCTCAAGACCGTTTTGGCGGTGGCCGCCGAGGTGCTGGCGCCGTTTCTGGCCGGACTGCTCTTGGCCTATATCCTGGCGCCGGCGGTGGTTGCCCTCCAGAACCGCCTGGGCTTAGGCAGAATCATGGGGACGCTGGTCCTTTTTCTGCTGGTGGCCTCAGCCGCGGGTCTGCTGCTGGGAATCCTGATCCCGGCGGTTGCCACAGAACTGATCGCCCTGTTCAAGCTCTTGAAAACGACCCTGCCGGATCTGCTCAAGAGGCTCTCCCAGCGGGCGCCCTTCCAGGTCGATGATGCGCTGGTGCGATCGATCCAAAACTATATTCTCTCCCTTGAAATCAGCTTTGAGAAACTTGCGGGCCTGTTGCTGCCGGGGCTCAAAACGATGGCCACTGAGGGCTTTGAAACCGTCGGCCAGGCCACCCGGGGGCTTTTCAGCGGAATCGGCTCGGTGGTCGGATTCTTCTCTTTCGTGATTTTCGTGGGCATCATCAACTTCTATCTGATCGTGGATTGGGAAAAGATCGGCCCGCTGATCCGCAAAATGGTCCCACCCCACCGCCGGGAGCGTTTTTTCGAGGTCCTTCAAAAGATCGACCTGGCCATGGGGGGTTTTTTACGGGGTCAGCTGACCGTTTCGGCCCTGGTGGGTTCCATGTTCGCCGCAGGTCTTTTCGGGATAAGCCTGATGGGGTTTCCGGCCCTGCGCAACTACTGCCTCCTGATCGGCACCGCCGCGGCCATCGGGGGCTTCATCCCCTATCTCGGACCCATCATCGGATTGACTCCGGCCGTGCTGATCCTGCTGCTGACCATGGGCGTCGACTGGAGCACCAAACTGTTGACCTTGGCGTTGCTGCTGGCGCTCTTCTCCCTGATCCAGACCATCGAAGGCTTTGTCCTGCAACCGCGGATCGTCGGCAAGGGCGCCGGCCTGCATCCCCTGGTGGTGTTGTTCGCCCTGATACTCGGTGCGCAGTTTGGCATCGGGGGGATGATTGCGGCCGTCCCCCTGGCCAGCGTTGTGCGGGTCTTGATCCTGGAATTCTACTGGCTGCCGGTGGAGCGGCGGGAGGCCATGCTGGCAACTGAAGCGGCCGGAAACCGGAAGGTGCCCGCCACCCGGTCAAAGGAGGTGTAATGGACTCTCAGGCGTGTGTCACGGTCAACCTCAGACGCGGCATCTGGCAGGCATTTGAAGCCATTGCCGCCCAGCAGGGCAGCGATCCCATCGACTTGATCGACAATGTATTGATCGACTACATTGTCGATCACGTGCCGGATTGCCGCCGCTATGAGGATCTGATCGACGAAAACGACTTTATCAAGCCCCTGCCCGACTGCTGCCGCAGGTGAAGGGTGCGCCCGGAAAATCGAGGAGTTGTGCGATGCAGCTGCGAATCGACCACGTTGCCCTGGCCGTTCGGGACTATACCGCGGCCAAAGCGTTTTTTGAACGAGTGTTCGGCGTCCTCCCAGGCGCCGGCGCACCCGACCAACGCCTGGGCTTCAGCTGGCGGGTGTTTTCTCTGGGGGACCTTTCCCGCCTGGAAATCCTCGCCCCGCTGGGGACCAAAAGTTTTTTGAAAGAATTTTTGCGAACGCGCGCAGGCGGTCTTCACCACATCACCCTGCAGACCGACGACATCCATGCCGCGCGGGCCCACCTGGACCGCTGCGGCGTGCCCTATTTCGGATTCAGCGACGCGGACCCCGACTGGCAGGAGCTCTTTATCCACCCACGGGATGCTTTCGGGGTGCTGATCCAGGTGGCGGCGTTTGAACCCGATGCTTTTCTCGGGCCCGAGACCAAGCTCCCCCCGGGGAAACGGTGGTCTCTGACCCTCACCGCCGCCGGCTGCCGCCTGGAGGTGGCCCATCCCGGCGGCGGCAGCGTCGCACTGGAACTCGATCCGGCGGAAATCGACGCACTGATCGCCGACCTGCAGCGGCACCGCAACGGGGGATGAGCGTTTAGAGTGGGCTGCTGGGGGCGCAGTTCCGCCTTTTCACGAGTTGGCGGGATGGTGGACATAGCTGTTTTCTTTTGCGCGCCGATTTGATATGAAAGCTCGTCTTCGCCATATTTACGCAGCGCGCTGCGATCAAACCGGAATCGGTTCGAAGAAGGGGGTGGCATGAAGGACGGTTTGGACGTGATTATCGTCGATGATGATCCGGACGTGTGTGAAGTGCTGGCGGATATCATCAACCGTTTTTACAAGTGGGGCAATGTCTTCGTTTTCACGGATGTCAACGAGGCGGCCATTTACTGCATCAACCGGGACATCGGGATCGCCATCCTGGTGGTGGATGTCTACCTCGGCGAAAAAACCGGTTTCCAGTTTCTCGACACCATCTCCACGCGGTTTGCCACCGCCCACGAAGACACCATCATGATCACCGGCCACGCCAGCGACGATGTGGTCGACATGTGCGTCGCCTCAAACGTCAACCATCTGCTGGAAAAGCCGGTCCGCCCCTTTGCCCTGCAACTGGCGGTGCGCGCCATCACCTCAAAATATCTGCGATTCGCCAAAAAACTGCTGGAAGACGAATGCTATTCGCAGGAGTGCGTCAAAATTATCCAGTAGCCGCGGCCCCTCATGGCGGGGTCGCGCGGTAGAGCACCACGGCGGAGCGCCCGATTTTCTTCAGCCGGTAGCCCTCATTGGCGATCCGAAAACCTTTCCGGGCCTGCGCCCGGGGGATGCTGTGGGCATACACCCTTTGGGGATCGAGTTCGGGCAGCACGGCGTCGATGCGCAGATTGCCCCCCTCATCCAGACCCCGGAAGGTCACGCGGCTGCGGCCGATGGTAACCGGACGGTCGCGGTGCAGCACCCAGACCTCCAACTGCCCAGCTGCGGGGGATCGCGGCGGGGAGACGTCGGTATCGTTTCGAAAAAGCCGCTGCGACATCTGACGGGGGTTTGGTTCAGAAACCCCAAAAAGCGTCACCAGCCCGTAGAGGCCCGCAAAGGCCAGGATCCCGGCGCCCGTGAAGGCGGCGAGTTGAAGCCAGGCTGATGATCGCATCTCCCGCATGGCTGCCGGTTCCTCCGCTAGACGCCTTTCCGATTGAACGTTCCCTGTTGTAACCCGCTGTAGAAACTATAACGGCCTGCCAGAGCGCCGTCAACAGGCGCTCCCGAGGGCTGATGCCCCTTCATCGTGGTTTCCCCCTGCCGCGGCTTGTGGTATGGTTTGAAAATCCTGCGCCGACGGGGGGCGGCGGCGGAGCCGGAATCGGTCTCCTCAGCGCTTCGTCTGGCACTACAGTTTTGACCCAGAGGGGGGGCTCATGGCCAGAAGATCGCTCTATTGGGCGGACGCCTATGTTGAAAAAAAATTGTCGGCCAAGGAGGCCATCGGCCGAATCCGGCCGGGAACGCGGGTCTTTATCGGCTCCTCCTGCGGTGAACCCCAGCATTTGGTCAAGGCCCTGGCGGAAGCCTCGAACTTTTTCCTGGATATTGAAATCATGCGGCTCCTCACCCTGGAAACCGCGCCGCTTTCCATCATTGCGGACGATTCCAGCGGGCGCAACCTCAACATCCGCTCCTTTTACCTGGGCTCAGCGGCCGCAGCCAATATCAGCGAAAGACGCCGCTTCATCACGCCGCTGAACCTTTCGGCCATCCCGCGGCTTTTCAAGAGCCGGGGCCTGCCCATCCACACGGCCCTGATTCAGGTATCCCCCCCCGACGATTTCGGCTGGATGAGCCTGGGCGTGGCCGTGGATATCACCCTGGCGGCAGCCCAGTCCGCCGATTGGGTGATCGCCCAGGTCAACCCCCGCATGCCGCGGGTTCTCGGTCAAAGCTTCATCCACGTCAACGACGTTGACGTGGTGGTCGAGCACGAGGAGGAACTGCTTACCATCGGTGAGCTCCCCGAACTGGACACCGCCGACCAAATCGGTCGGCTGGTGGCCAGCCTGATCGAGGACGGCTCCACCATCGACATTTGTTTGGGCGCCACCCCCCACGCGACGCTGATGGCGCTTTCCGAAAAAAACGACCTGGGAATCCACTCCCAGTATCTCACCGACGGCATGATGACCCTGGTCGCCAAAGGCATCATCACCAACCGCCGCAAGGGCTTCAACGACGGGCAGATCGTGGCCAGCAGCGCGGTGGGGACCACCAATTTCTACGAGTTCCTCGACGACAACCCGTCCATCAATTTCTACCCCTCGGATTACGTCAACAATCCCGGCATCATCGCCCGCCACAACCGCATGGTTTCGATCAATATGGCCATGGCCATCGACCTGACCGGCCAGGTGGCGGCGGACGCCCTGCCCTACAACCACTTTTCGGGGGTCACCGGCATGGTCGATTTCATGCGCGGCGCGGTGGCCTCCAAGGGCGGCAAATCCATCCTGATGATGCCGTCGCGGCACTTGGCCACCCACCAGAGCCGCATCGTCCCTCAGCTGCAGGATATGGCCGTGGTGGTGCCCCGCGGCGACGTGCATCACGTCGTCACCGAGTATGGCGCGGTCAACCTCTTCGGTAAAAGCCTGCAGGAAAGGGCCATGGCGATGATCAGCATCGCCCATCCGGATGATCGTGAGGCACTTTTCCGGGAGGCCCAACGGCAGGGGCTGCTCGGGCCGGAACGCACCCTGCGGGAAACCCTGCAGGGCGTTTACCCAGTCCAGCTGGAGGAAAAAATCGAAGTCGGCGGGGAAGTTGTCACCATCCGGCCGGTCAAACGGGTGGACGAAAGAAGGCTCCAGGAACATTTTTACAACCTGGCGGAAGAGGATATCATCTCGCGTTTTTTTCATCTCAAGAAGCGTTTCGGCCGCAGCGAAATGGAAAAAATTTTCGAGATCGACTACGTCAAAAACCTGAGCGTCGTGGCGCTGGTGGGAGAGTTCGGCTTCGGGCGGATTATCGGGGTGGGGGAATACCTGCTGGACCCCTCCAGCAACATGACCGAGGTGGCCTTCACGGTCCAGCGCGCCTACCAGGGCAAGGGGATCGGCCGGCTGATCATCAAGAAGTTGGCCGAAGCGGCGCGGGAAAACGGCATTTCCGGGTTCGTGGCCTACACCGCGCCGGAGAACAAAAAGATGATCAACCTCTTTCACAGCCTGCCCTACGCGGTCAAAAGCACCTTCGAGGAAGGCTTCCTGGTTCTCACCAGCCGGTTCGACAGCCCCAAGAAGGCCTAATGCCGGCAGGCCCTGGCCTCCGGGAGGAATTTCAGCATGCCGATGGCACCCGAATACCTGCAACCGACGGCCATCCTTGACAGCGGTCACCCCGAGGTGCGCCGCTACGCCCTGGCGGCCGTGGGAGATGCGCGAGACGATGCCGCCGTGGCGGCGGTAAGGCTTTTCTACGCCGTCCGGGACGACATCTGGTACGATCCCTACGTTGCCTTTTACCGCGCCGAACACTATCGCGCCAGCAGTGTGCTCAGAAGCCGCCGCGGCTTCTGCATCAGCAAAGCCGGTCTGCTGTGCGCCCTGGGGCGGGCCTGCGGGATCCCCTCGCGCTTGGGTTTTGCCGATGTTCGGAACCATCTCGCCACCCGCGAGTTGATCGCCCGCATGGGCGGCGACCTGTTCGTCTACCACGGCTTCACCGAATTTTACCTGGGCGGCAGGTGGATCAAGGCCACCCCCACTTTCAACAAGGAACTCTGCCGCAAGCACCGCGTGGCGCCGCTGGAGTTCGACGGCCGCACGGATGCCGTCTTTCAGCCTTTCAACCTGGAGGCGGCCCAGTACATGACCTATGTGCGCTACCACCCGCCCCAGGCCGACATCCCGCTGGAGGCCATTTTGGCGGCCTGGCGGGCGGCGTACGGCGAACAGCGGGTGGAGAGTTGGATCGCGGCCATCGAGGCCGCAGGCGGGCGCTCGGCCCAGGACTTCAGCCGCGAGACGGTCTGGCGGGGTCCCCAAAACAGTCACGGCTAAACCGGGCCGGGCTGCGCGCGGCCGGAAAGGGGTAGATGCTCTCGGGGGGATGGACCCAAAAAATTGCGCTGATGCTGATGGCCTGCGGGTTTCTGGTCTTCGGGATTGGGCTGCTGATCGCAGCCTACGATCTTGAAAACCCCCTGCACTTCCTGATGACTTTTTTTTCAGCCAATTTGATCATTCTGATCAGCGCAGCACTTCTGGTGGGGTTTGGCTTCCAGATCCGGGCGGGTCTGCTGGCCGTCCGCCGCGATCGGAAGGCGGGATCACATCAAGGGTCGGCCGCGATGCGGCGGGTGGCCGTCGAATCGCCCATGCTCGTTGATGAAGGTATTGAGAATCCAGCTGATGATGCTGATCAAAAGGCTCCCCAGGAGGGCGGCCCAGAAGCCGGCCACCGCAAAGCCGCCGATCACCCCGGAGGCCATCATCAGTAAGATCGCGTTGATGACAAAGGTGAAAAGCCCGAAAGTGACCACGTTGATGGGAAGCGTCAGCAGAAACAGAAAGGGCCGCAAGAAGATATTGAGAACACCCAGGATCGCCGCAGCGAAAAAGGCCGAGAAAAAGCCCGTGACGTGAATGCCGTCCAGCAGATAAGCGGTCAGCAAAATGGCCGCCGTCAAAACCAGCCATCGCACCAGTACACCGATCATGATCGATCCCCTCCAGACGGGATGGCGCCCCGGGCATGCCTGCCGTGGGGTGGGGTCACCCCGCCTGACCGTAGCGTTTCACCCCCTTGAGCGTTTCAGCGACCCATACCGCGGCGGATAGTGCCAGGGCGGTCCCCTTGGGCGGCCAACCGCTGCCGCGGGGGGCCGCCGCCCGCAGCGATGCGATCGCGGAAGCCGTTTCCCACTCCCCCGCCGGCACGTGCAACCGGTTCTCGGCCGCCACGGCCGCCAGGCAGTCGGCCAGCGCGCCGGGGCTCACCAGGTAGTTGTGCCCCAGGCAGATCCGGTGGTAGTCCAGCTTTTGCCAGTGCGCCACTTCACGACAGATCACACAGGTCACCGGCAGGTTTCGGGCCCGCAGGTAATCGGCGGCCGCGGTGGCGTCGGCTGCGGGCGCCAGCACAATTCGGGGCAACACCTGGACGTGTTTGGCCGGGCGGCGGTCCTGGCTGAAAACCCGTTTGATAAAGGTGTAGCGGCGGTCCTCGAAAATTTCGCGCACCCTTGCGGCCAGCGCCTCGAGCTGCAGTTCCGGCAAGGTCTCGACAACCGTTTCGATGCGGTAGTGCCGGCGCAGGTTTTTATAGGTCTGCTCCAACAGGACCAGGGTGTTGGGGGCGTCCGCGGCGGCCCAGAATACCCCCAGGACAAACATTCAGCGGCCTCTTCGGTTTGCGGCCGCCGGGGCCTGCCCATCGACGATTCCCAGCAGCCCCGCAAACTCCTGGAGCCTGCGCTGGTCCATGATCCCCAGACGACCGGCGACACGCGGGGCCATGATGGCGAAGGTGCCCTGGGAGCGGGCGCAGGGGCGACCCTCGGGGTCACAAATAACCCCTGCCATGCTGGCCTCCCGGCCGTCGGCGACGCTCTGGACCGACCCTTCGGCCCTGAGCTGCTGGCCGACGCAAAGCGGTTTGAGAAAATCGACGCGGATCGACTTGGTCAGGATGAAGCGTTTGAGAAGGTAGATGGCCGACCAGCTCATGATCTCGTCGAGAATGGTGGTGATCACCCCGCCGTGAACCAGGTTGTCCCAGCCGCAGAGGTGCTCGGGAACCGTCACCCAGGAAACCACCACCTTTTCGTCGGAGTAAAACTTCATTTTCAGGCCGTAGGGGTTGCGCGGCCCGCAGCCAAAGCACAGGTGGTCGCTGCGATTGGGGACGGGTTTCATGCCGGAAGGTATGTTGTCCATGGGCTTTTCTTTCGGGGCGGTGGGTGTCGTCTCCATGTTTCCTCTACTAATAAAAATTTCAGGGATGGGCAAGTCCTACGACCGATCCGCTTCCAATACCGGCCTGGTGGGATCGGCCTTTTCGTTGCCCGGGGCCTGTTTAGACGCCGTTTGCGGTTCTTTGCGCTTGACTTCGGCAAAGAGATCGCACAGATTGCCGCCATCATGGCCGTCAAAGCAAGCCAAGCGCCCCGATCACCCCATCCGCGCCGTCAGGCGCGTGCCCACCAGGAGCCCTTCGAACGTTGAAGTCCAGTTCTCCCAAACGGCGCCGCGTCCTGCGACGGTTGGTGTTGACAGCCGCTATCCTGGCTGCGGGAATCGGCCTGATCGCCACCGGCGGGCTGCTGTGGCTGCAGAGCGGCACCGGCCAGGGCTGGCTTCAGGCGCGCATTGACCGGGTCATTGGGGGCAGCCTGGGCTGGGAGCGCCTGCGTATTTCCCTTCTCGGCGGCCGACTGGAACTCTCGGGGCTTCAGCTGCGCGACCCCGCCGGAGCGCCTGTGGCCGGTTTGCGCCACCTGCTGCTGGTGCTCTCCTGGCCGGCGCTGCTGCAGGGCACGCTGCAGATCAACAGCTTCGACCTGGAAGCCCCGTGGGCGGACCTGGAGGTCGACAGGGACGGCCGCCTCAACCTGGCGCACGCCCTGCGGCCCACGGAAACCGACGATGCCGCCTCCCAGGTCGAGACCGGCGGCGGCCTGCCCCTGGACATCGCCGTCCGGTTGCTGCGTTTGACCGGCGGCCGGGTTTCGTTCACCTCCGCTGCGGACAAATCGAGCGCCACCCTCGCCGACCTGAACCTTACCGCCGAAGGGCGCTGGTCGACCCAGAGCGCCGCCCTGAGCGTGACCGCCGGCGCCCTGCGCATCCAACGGCCCGACATGAAAACCGGCCTGGACCGCTTGACGCTTGAGGCCAGCCTCGAAAACGGCGCCCTGGCCCCCCTGCAACTGACAGCCGCCGCGGGTGCCTCGCGCCTGGCCCTGGTGGGAAGCCTGCAAAACGTGTTTTCCGCCCCGCGGATGGATCTGCGCCTGGACCTCGATCTCGTGCTGACGGAATTGCTGGCGGGCTGGGCGTCGGCGCCATCTCTGGACGGCCGTCTGGCCGGCCGCCTGACCGCCCGGGGGGATCTGCAGGACCCGGATCTGAATCTGAATCTGGTCTGGAAAGACGCTCTTTTGGCCTCGTGCCGGGCGGATGCCGTGCGCCTCGGGGCGAAGCTGCAAGACCGGCGGATCTTCCTGCAGGAGCTTGCGCTCGCCGCCGGCGAGGGCAGCCTAAGGATTCAAGGTGAGGCGGATCTCCAGAAGGCCTTTCCCCGCGGCAAATGGCGCGCGCCCGGGGCGCTGGAGGCCGTCACCTACGATCTGGCCCTGGAAAGCCTGGGCCTAGAGTTGGAAAAAGTCTGCCCCTTGCCGGGAATGGCGCGCGGCCGTATCGACGCCACCCTCGCCTTGAGCGGACGGGGCCTGGTGGGCAAGGGGCTTTCGGCGACTGCAAGCCTGCAGGCCGAGGTCCGGGACCTTGGGGCGGCACCCGACACGGCCCTGCCGGGTGCAAATCTCTCCCTGGAGGCCGCCGCCCGCCTGGAAGGCAGCCGCGTCACCCTCAGCAACCTGACGGCGACCGCGGATGACGTGCAGCTTCAAAGCGACGGCAGCTTGGATCTGGACAGCCGGGCCGTTGCAGGCAATCTCAGCCTGCGGGCGCCGGATTTGGGTCCCGTGCTGGCGGCCTTCGGTCGGACGGGGGCCGGGGGGGCGCTCAACATCGACGGCCGGTTAACGGGCACCCTAAAACGGCCGGCGTTCACTTTCCGCGCCGAAGGCGAGGCGCTGGCCTTCAGTCCCTTGCGAATAGGGCGGCTTGGGCTGGCGGCCGAGCTGGCCCCCAGCGGGATGCTGACCATCCGCGAACTCTCCCTGAAAAACGGGGGAACACGCCTGCGGGGCGCCGGCACGGCGGGCCTTTTCGACCCCGAACGCGGTTTCTCCCCCGACCTGCCCCTGGACCTGACGCTGACCTTCGAGAATTTGGCGCCCGAGGATTTTTGGGATCGCCCCGGCACCAGTGGCCGCCTGCAGGGGGCTCTGCGTCTGGACGGGCGCCTGGGAAACCCGCGGGCCGCGTTGTCGCTGGCGGGCACGGATGTGGCTGTTGAAAACATCCGGCTGGGCGACCTGGACGCCGCGCTGCGGTTTGAAGCGGGCCGCCTGCAAATCGAACGCCTCGCGGTCCGCAACCGGCGCTCGGCCGCGTCGGCCAGCGGCAGCATCGACCTCCTGGAGGTGGCCTCGGGCCGCTGGCGGGAGAATCCGCCCCTGCAGTTGGCGGTCACCGCAGATCCTCTCCAATTAGAGGATTTTATCCCGGGGCTGACCGGCCGCCTCTCGCTCGAGGCGCACCTGGCGGGCAGCCTGCGCCGCCCGCTGGGCACCGTGATCCTTACGGGTGCCGATATCGACAGCGGCTACCAGAAATCGCCGGAGCTTTACGTCGATCTCCTGTTTGAAGGCGAGCGGGTCCACCTGAAACACCTGGAGGCCGCCGTCGCGGACGGGCAAAACCTGTTTGCCCGGGGATGGCTTGGATACGACCGGTCGTATGCGCTGGAAATTGACAGCGACCGGATCGCCCTGAAGCACATCGACTTGCTGCAGCGGCATTTTCCCGCGGCCGAAGGCCTCGCAGCCCTCAAACTGAAAGGCGCCGGCACCCTGAAGGCCCCCCGCCTGAATGGAGAGTTGGCCGTCACCGACGTTCGCATCGGGGGCAACCCCGTGGAGGACCTGCGTTTGAACCTCGGGCTGGAAGAGGGTCTGGCCCGGGTCTCGGGCCGTCTCAACTTTGATCTGGCGGCCAGCTACGATTTGAATACCCAGCAGTTTGACCTGGAGGCATTTTTCCAGGACACGGCCATCGCGCCCTATACCCGCATCGCCGGTTGGCCCGATGTCGTGGGTCGCCTCAGCGGCACGCTGACGGCTCGCGGCAACCCCCGGCGGATCGCGGGGATCACCGCGGCGGCGGACATTTCGGATCTTTCCCTGGCCTACCGGGGCATCCGGCTGGTGAGCGCCGAACAACTGCTCTTTTCCATGGCCGACGGCCGCGTGCGGATTCCCCGCAACCGGTTGAGGCTGCTGGAGAACGGCTGGCTGGAATTTTGGGGGCAGGCGGACATCCGGGGTCCGCTGGACTTTGAAGGGTCCGGGTTTCTGCCGCTCCAGGACCTGGCGCCGCTGGCGCTGGATCTCGGCGCTCCCCAAGGGAGCCTGCGGGTCCAAAGCCGCCTGGGCGGAAGCCCGGCGGCGCCGGAGCTCCGTCTGGAGACGGTCCTCAGCGATATCGGCTGCGACCTGCCGGGGCTCGCCACCCGCCTCCACAACCTCAACGGCACGCTGCTGTTGACGCCCGAGAGTCTGCGCATCGATGGTCTCAAGGGGATGCTGGACAGCGGAAGTTTCGAGCTGGCTGGGGGGTTCGATCTGGACGCCTTCACGCCCCGCCGGGCGGACCTGCGACTGACCGCCAAGGCCCTGCCGCTGGCGGTGCCCGACACCCTGGAGCTGCTCCTAAACGGCGACCTGCGACTTTCCGGGACCCCTGAGGCTTCCAGCCTGCGCGGGACCCTGACCCTGATCGAGGGCCTCTACTACCGCGACGTCAACCTCAACCCCCTTCAACGACTGGAGCGCCGGCCGGCCCCGGCCCCGGCCCCTGCCCCGACGCGCCGCTTTCCCTACCCTTTTCTGAAGAACCTGGGGCTGGACGTTGCAGTGACCTACCGCAGCCCCTTCGTGGTGGACAACAACCTCGCCTCCCTGGAGGTCACCCCGGACCTGAGGATCCGAGGCACCCTGGAGCGGCCCCTGATGGACGGCCGCATTCAGGTGCCATCCGGCACGATCACCTACTACCATCGGAGCTTCACGGTGGAAAAAGGGGTCGTGGATTTCGTCAGCCCTTACCGCATCGAACCGCTGGTGGCGCTGGAAGGCGAAACCCAGGTGCGCACCTGGCGGATTCGTCTGGCGGTTTCCGGTCCCCTGGACAACCTCCAGTTCACCCTGACCTCCGATCCCCAGGAATCCGATCAGGACATCCTCTCGCTGCTGCTGGTGGGCAAAACCACCGGCGAGCTGGTCTCCGGCGAAGGCGGCCCCAGCGCGTCTCCCGAACAGCTGCTGGCGCAGCTGGTGGCCGGGAGGCTGGTGGAGGAGGTCAAGGAAACCACCGGCCTAGATCAGCTGGAAGTCGAAGCCAAAAGCGAGGGTGAGAGCGGCGCGAATGCCGAGACCAGCATCAAGGTCACCGTGGGCAAGGAACTCTCACGCCGTCTGATGGTCCGCTATGCCACCCAATCCCGGGGAGGTGAGGTCGTTCAGCGCGCCGAGGCCGAATACCGGCTGCTGGAATATTTCCTGTTGACGGCCTTTCAGGACAACCTGGGCGTTTTCGGGGGCGCCCTGTCATACCGCCTGGAGTTTCGCTGATGCTCCGGCCCGCACCGATCAAACCGTGCCCGGCGCGCGCCCGCGGTCCCCTCGCCCCCGCCTGGCGGCTGCTGGGATCGCTTGCGCTCTGGGCGCTATGCTCGCTGGCGGCCTCTGCGCCGATGGCAGCCGGGCCCCCGGATGAGGCCGGTGCGACGATAGCCGATGTGGTGCTCGACATCCGCACGCACCCCGGCGACCGGACGGACTGGCAGGACATCAGCCGCAGCCTGGTGCGTCTGAAAGCCGGCGACCGCCTGAGCGCCGCCGGACTCGAGGAGACCCTGGCGGCCCTGGCAGCCAGCAACCGTTTTGAAAACATTCACGCCGACACCGTCGAAACCCCGGCCGGACCGGTGCTGACCTTCACCCTGACCCCCTTCCGGCGCATCAAGGTTATCCACATTCAAAACGCCGCGCCCCTGTTTGCGCGCGACATCCGCAACCGCCTGAGCCTCCGCGCCGGCGGCCCATTTCCCGAGGGCAGCCTGGCGGCCCAGGCGGCAACGATCGAGGCGCTTTACCGGGAGGAGGGGTTTGTGGCGCCGCGGGTCGAGGCGGAAACCCGCCTGGACCCGGCTGACGGCCTGTACGAGATCCGCTTTGTGGTCCACAAAGGGGCCTGGCAGCGTTTGGGGGAGCTTTCTTTCGAGGGCAACCGCGCCTTTTCCGCAGACCGGTTGAAACTTCGCATGCGCGTCTGGCGGACCAGCCTGCTCGTGGGCAGCGCGGCGCGTTTCATTGAAAAAGACCTGACCGCCGACGTCAAGCGACTGACCGACCGCTACCGCGCCCGCGGCTTCGCCGACTGCCGGATCACCCCGCTGCTCACCCGGGACGCAGCCGGCGGCGTGGTGGATGTTCTCCTGAAGGTTGACGAGGGACCCCGCTACCGGGTGGAATTCGACGGCAACCAGGCCTTCGGGGATCGGACACTCAGAAAAGACCTGGTCCTCTTCGAGGAGGGAAACCGCAACAATCGCGGGGTCCGCAAAACCGTCCGCAACATCCGGCAGCGCTACCAACAGGCCGGATACGCCGATGTGCGGGTCAAAACCGAACAGACCACCGGCAGCCGCGAGGGGCGGCCGGAAGTCCATCTGGTGTTTCAGATCCTCGAGGGGCCCCGCACGCTGGTGGGCGACATCACCATAAAGGGCAGCCAAGCCCTGACGGCGGAGGCGATTCGTCGCCAGATGGCTACCCGGCTGAAAAAGCCGTTCGTGCCCGCCACCCTGGAAAACGACATTGCCACGCTGACGGAGCGCTTTCTGCGCCTGGGCTTTGGCCAGGTCGCAGTTTCACCCCAGCTGACCTTCAGCCCCGACCGCCGCTCGGTGGCCATCACGCTGGAGGTCGTCCAAGGGCCCCAGCAGCGGGTGAGCGAAGTCGAAATCACGGGTATTGACGCCCCCTTGGTTGCCCAGGCCCGCGATGCGATCGCCCTGCATCCGGGGGAGCCGTTTCGGCGCTACATGCTTCAAAGCGACGAGAATGCACTGGCCGCGCTGATTTCGGAAAAAGGGTTTCCCCACGTGACGGTTGCCAGCAGCGCCACCCCGGACCCCGATGCCACCGATCTCAAGCTGCGCTACGCCGTCGACCCGGGGCCGGCAGTGGTGAACGGTCGAATCCATTACGCCGGGAATCTGCGAACCCGCCCAAAGATTCTCGACCGTGAAGCCGGACTGCGGCCCGGCGCGCCGTTTTCTCTGAAACAGGCCACTACGGCCCAGCGCAACCTGAGAAATTTGGACGTCTTCAACTCGGTCCAGTTCACCACCGTGGGGCTTCGCGAAAAATGGGAAGAAGTCGAATTTTTTGCGGATCTGGAAGAAAAAAGACCCTATTTTTTCGAATTGCGGGGGGGCTACCAAAGCGACTTCGGCTTGTTCGCCGACGCCCGGGTGGGAGACCAGAACCTTTTCGGCATGAACCGTCGGCTCAGCCTGGGCGGCCAGATCAATCAGACCGGCTACCGGGCTGAGTTGGAACTTCAAGACCCCAACCTCTGGGGCACCGGTGCGGCCGCCGCCCTGGGCCTGTACACCGAGCGCATCGAGGAGTTCAATCAAAACTTTGAGACCCGCGCCTACGGGGCCGTTTTGGGTTTAAACCGCAAATGGTTCGAAAACTGGCGCACCGGGGTCGGCACCCGGCTCGAGCGCCGGGAGCAAATCGCCACCGGTGACGGTGAAATTACCGACACCTCCGTTATACTGGGCCGGCGCACCCTGATCGTCACCACCCCTTCACTGCAGTATGACAGCCGGGATTCCTTCATTCGCCCCCGCAAGGGCCTTTTCGCGAACCTCGCGGTGGACATTTCCAAAGGGGTTGAAAAGCCCGAAGACGATTTTCTCAGGTACCGCGGCGAGGGCCGCGCTTTTTGGAGCCCACTGACGCGCCTGACCCTGGCCGGAAGCGCGCGCCTGGGCTACATCGCACCCTACGGGGACAGCCGCGATGTGCCCGATGATCAGCTCTTTTTCCTCGGCGGCATCGGCGACGTGCGCGGCTTTGAGGAGAACCTGCTGCTTTTTGACGCCAACGGCGATGCCGTGGGGGGGCGCGAAGCGCTTTCCGGCAGCCTTGAGGGGCGCATCGATTTAGGTCTGAACTTTGAATTGACCCTCTTCTATGACATCGGCCGGCTGAGCGACAGCGTGGGTGCCGTGGGCGAAGGCGGCTGGCGCGACAGTGTCGGCGCGGGGGTGCGCTACGTCACCCCCATCGGCCCAATCGGCTTCCTGTATGGCCACAAGCTCGATCAGCGCCCGGGGGAAAGCTCCGGCCAGTTTCATTTTTCCATCGGCTACTCGTTCTGACAAACGCCTCGCCGGGACCCCGGCGCCCGCCCCAGCGGCTTTGGGGGGACCGCCATCACAATTCTTGAAAAATACCACCGAGCGTGTCAAAATCGCGATCAGGCTTGGGATGCCGCGCCCGCCGCACACGCCGAGGACCGGGTGGCGCGGCGGCGAGGCGCACCTGCTTTGGGTGTAAAGCGCGAGGGGGGGAGGAAGATGGCGCCCTACCGGATCATTCTGGCCGATGACCATGCCATGCTGCGGGAGGGCATCGCCAAGCTCATCAACGCGGCCAAAGGCCTGCAGATCGTCGGAGAGGCCTCCGACGGTTTGATGCTCCTGAAGCTGATGCACCACACGACGCCCGATATGGTCATCCTGGACGTGTCGATGCCCGGTTTGAGAGGCATCGAGGCGGCCCAGGAAATCCGCAGAACCTATCCGGCGGTGGCCATTTTGTTTCTGAGCATGCACAAGAAAAAGGAATACCTGCACCTGGCTTTGGCCACGGGCGCCAAAGGCTATATCCTCAAGGAGGATTCCGGCAGCGAGCTGATTCAGGCCATCGCCGAAATCCGCAGGGGAAAAACCTATCTTTCACCGCTTTTCATGAAGGATGTGCCCGCGGATTTCATCCCCATCGAAGGCGGCGCCCCCCCCTCCCCCCAAGAGCCGCTGACGGCCCGCGAAAAGCAGGTCCTGCAGCTGATCGCCGAGGGCAAAACCAGCAAAGAGATCGGCGCGCTTCTTTTCATCAGCATCCACACCGTCCACAGCCATCGGAAAAACATCAAAAATAAATTGGATCTGAGAAAAAATGCCGACCTGGTCCGATACGCCATGGAGAAGGGGTACGCCGATGAATGACAAGGGTCCCACCGTTAAAAAAAACCGCAGACCACGCGGCCGTTAGGCCTCGGAACATCAGAGCGCCTATTTTCACGCCATGTTGCGCTGCTTCTGGGTGCGGTCGAAAAACTGTTTGAGCTTTTTCTGCGCGCGGCCGTAGACCGTGGTGGCAGGGTAGTTGCCAAAGCGGTTGGGCTCCCCTGCGGGCATGCCGGTCAAAATCGCAATCCCCTCGGCGGCGGTCTGGATCGGGTAGATGTGGAAGCGCCCCTCGCGCACCGCCTCCACGACGGTGCGCTTGAGCATCAGGTTCTGAACGTTGCCCGCGGGGATGACCACCCCCTGATCGCCGGTGAATCCCTTGAACTGGCAGACCTCGAAAAACCCTTCGATTTTCTGGTTGACCCCGCCGATGGACTGGATGCGCCCCTTCTGGTTGACCGACCCGGTCACCGCAACCCCTTGTTTCAAAGGCACCCCCGAGAGACTTGAAATAATAGCAAAAAGTTCCGCCGAGGAGGCGCTGTCGCCGTCCACCCCGGCGTAACTCTGTTCAAAGGCGATGCTGATGGTGAGGCTCAACGGATAGCGCTGGGCGAAGGTGCGGCCGAGGTAACCGGTCAGGATCAACACCCCCTTGTCGTGGGTCCGACCGCTGAGGTCGGCCTCGCGCTCGACATTGATCACGTTGGGGGGGCCCAGGTAGGTTTCGGCGGTAATGCGCGCGGGGCGCCCAAAGGAAATTTCGCCGATCTGGTTCACCGCCAGACCGTTGACCTGCCCAACCGCGGTACCGCTGACGTCGATTAGAATGCTGCCGTCGGCGTAAGCCTCGTGGATCTTCTCCTCGTAGAGGTTGTAGCGAAAGCGGTACTCACTGAAGGCTTTGACCACCTGAGTGTCCGTGACCGTCTCGACCCCCTGGCGGCGCGCCCAGTAATCGGCCTCCTTCAATACACCGATCACCTGCCCGAAGCGCAGTGAGAGTCTGCGTTTGTTGGCGGTTGACTTCTGACCGTATTCAACGATGGCCGCAACCCCGGAGGGGGTGAAAGGCAGCAGCCGCTCCTCGCGGCAGACGCGCCCAATGAACCTCGCATAGAGTTGGACCGTCGCTTTGCTGCGCTCGACCTCGTCGTCGAAATCCGCTCGGACCTTGAAGATCCGGTTGAACTTGGAATCGTGGTTCTGGAGGGCCTGAAACAATTCGTAGCCGCCGAGTAAAATCACCTTGACGTCAATGGGAATGGGCGCCGGCCTGAGGCCCACCGAACCCAACAAGGGGCCGGCGGCCAGGTCCTCGATGTGGAGTTGTTTGTTCTGCAAGGCGCGCTTGAGGCCGTCCCAGACGTGGGGGTTGAGCAGCACCTGCTCCATTTCCATAATCAGCGTTCCGCCGTCGGCCGCCAGCAGCGAGCCCGGCTTGACCATGGTGAAATCAGATGTCAGGGTGCCCATCAGGGCGCGCTTCTCGATCCGGCCAAAAAGATTCTGGTAGGTGGGGTTTGATTCGAAAATCACCGGTGCGCCGCGGGCGTCGCTGCGGTCCACGAGAATATTGATATCGTAGCGCACCAGATCGTCTGGCGCTCCCGGCTGGGGTCTTTCGTCCTGGCCGTCCGCCGCCCCGCCGGCAAACAGGGCGACATTCTCGACGATGTCATCCTGCAGCTCCTCCAGAAAGCCCAGGATTTCGGCCAGGCCGCGGTATTCCTCCTTGAGGATGCCCAGCCGGTTACCCACCACGAAACGCGTCACCTCGGCGGTCAGTTTTTCAATCTCGTTTTGAAGCGCTTGCTTCAGGCGCCCGATCTCCTTGCCGGTGGTCTCCAGTTCGGTTTGCACGGCGGCAATGCTCTGCTCGATCTCCGTGCGCCTTTCCTCGGGCAACTGGAGAAAGCTTTCCTGGGTGGCGGGCTTGCCGTCAATGATGGGCACCGGGATAAACCCCGAAGGGGTGCGGCTGATCTGGAGCCCGTGCGCGACCGCCAGCTTTTCCAGCTGCTCCAGCAAGCGGGTCCGGTTTTCGGCGTAGTTTTTTTCCAGAGCGCCCTTGCGCTCGAGATAGGAGTCGTTTTCCAGCGCATTGGGAAGGGCGATCTTGAGGTCCTGGACCACTCGGCCGATCTTGCGGGCGAAAAAGACCCCCTGCCCGGCGGACATGCGGATGGCGCGCGGCCGGTACTCGTCCCTGAAGTTGTTGACCATCAGCCAGTCGTCGGGGGTGGGGCGGTTAGCCGCAAAACGGCGCACGAGGTCCTGGGTGATGGTGGACTTCCCGGTGCCGTCGCGACCGGTCACAAAAATATTGTAGCCCGGGCTCGCCATTTCCAGGCCGAAGGCAATGGCCTGAACGGCACGCCGCTGCCCGATGACCTCATCCAGGGGCTCCAGTTCGGCCGTGGTCTTGAAGTCGAAAAGGTCCGCATCGCAGGCACATCTCAGATCGGCTGCCGCCAGTTCGCGGGGATCGGTCATACGGCTGTCTCCTGGACCAAGGGCTTTGGGGTCTGGGTCACCCCTTGGGGCGCTATCGGCTGCCGTGACCCTCAGAACAATTCGGTTGGGAATTGACCCGGCTGTCAGCTCGAATACGGTGGCCGGTTGAGAAAAATAAAGATGAAAATCAGCGGGGTGCTCGGTGGTTCAAGCTCCAAGCCTATAAAAAACTTTAAGTTTTTATAGATAGGATACTGAAATTTTTTAAGGTTTATCCTCATGTTTTCGATTGGAATGTTCTACGGAGCTGATCATGGTCGCAAGGGTGTCAATCGCCTCCAGGATTTTTTCAAACTCTCCCGGCGCCATGGCTTCGAAGCGCCTCACCAGCAAATCCCGCAGCGGATCCGGGGCGTTTTCGATGAAGGCGGTGCCTTCGGGGGTCAGCCGAACGTGGATCTGGCGCCGGTCGCGGCTCTGGCGCACCCGCTGAACGAACCCGCGTTTCTCCAGGCGGTCCACGATGCCGGTGACGGTGGAATTGTTGAGGTACAGAAATTGGGTCAACGCCCCCAGCGGCAGCGGCCCGCGTTTGTGGATCTCACGCAGGCAGATGAGCTGCGGCACCGTGATCTGATAGTTTTCCTGAATGTACTTGGAGTGAACCGACAGGGCGTGGGCGATTTGCCGCAGTCGCGTGGTAAGGTGCAGGACAGGATCGATCATGGCGGCTTTGGGTCGTTTGGCTCGCAAAGGAATGGAAAGGCCCCCTAAAGAACCGCTGTTCAGCCGGGGGCGGTCAATGTTGACGATTCCGCAAAAAGTCCAATCTCTGCGTTGCGCTGCATCTCGAGGTCACTGCGGCGTACCATAAATGCCCCTCTCGCCTCTAGTTTTGACCGTCGCAACTTGATCTTCTCTCACCTCCAACCCAAATTTCGACTTTTTACCGGTTCGTTGGCCTTGTGCGACTTTCTTATGCCTTGGCGCCGAAATCGTCAAGCTAAGAATTGCCTCCCTTTCGCAGAAGAAACCGGCTGAAAACCCATTGGTTGACATGCAACCTGATCCGCGGTATGATATTTCTTGCTGAAAATATGCCTACAGAAAAATTTAACCCTGTCGATATTAAACTACAAAGGGGGGATGTTTTATGAGTGTCAAAATTCCTGAAGATCTTTTTTTTGACATGGTCGATCTGCTGGTTGCGCCCAAAACCCTGCTGCCCGCCCAAGGCAACTGCGTGCTGGCGCTTGAAAACCGCAACCGCGTTCTCGATCGCTTGCTCGCTATCCGACGCGCGGTGGTCCTCCCGATCGGACAACCATCCTCCGCAGATCATCAGTTCAACTAGTTTGTCCGCCCGATCTTCCGGCCCCAGCGCAGGGTCCCCCAACCCGGCAGAACCCACGTCCGAGCATTAAACGCCAACGCCCCATGGCAGCCCGGAGAGCGTCCCGACGTTCCTGCGCCGGCAGCCACCGCCACTCCCCGATAAAAGAAAATGAAAGTTCAGGAGGACAACCATGAACCAGACCAAGTCCTTTTCCCATCCCACCCTGCGCCTCTATGGCGTCAAATCCCTGGATCGGATCGCCCCCCTGCGCGACCAGCACCCTGGGCTGATACGGGGAATCCAGACAGCCGCAGCGGTTTTTCCGTTCCGCGTCAACAACTACGTCATCGACGAATTGATCGACTGGGAGGCTGTCCCCGATGACCCCATTTTTCGTCTGACGTTTCCCCAGCCTGAAATGCTGGATTCCGTCGACCGACGGAAACTTGAAACCCTCTTGGCGCAAAACGCCCCCGCCGCTGCCATCGGTCAGGCCGCGCAGTGCATTCAAATGCGGCTCAACCCCCACCCCGCCGGTCAGATGGCCTTGAACGTGCCGGTCGAAAACGGCCGGGTGTTTGCCGGCATGCAGCACAAATACCCCGAGACGCTGCTGTTTTTCCCCAGTCAGGGGCAGACCTGCCATGCCTTCTGCACCTATTGTTTCCGCTGGGCGCAGTTTGCCGGGATCGACCGCCTGCGCTTTGCCAACCGCGATCCCCGGCAGTTGGTGACCTATCTTGAGCGCCACCCCGAGGTGACTGATGTTCTCTTTACGGGAGGCGACCCGCTCACCATGAGCGCCAAGGTGCTGAAGACCTATATCGAGCCGCTGCTTCGGCACAGACCGGGCGGCCTGTCGACGATTCGCATCGGTACCAAAGTCCTGGCCTACTGGCCCCACCGCTTTTTGACCGACCGCGACGCCGACGATCTGCTCTCCCTTTTCTCCAAGGTGACTGCCGGCGGCCTGCACCTCGGCATCATGGCTCATTTCAGCCACCCCCGGGAGTTGGAACCACCCGCCGTGCAGGCTGCCGTTCAACGCCTGCTGGAAACCGGTGCAACGCTGCGCTGCCAGGCGCCCCTGATCCGGCACATTAACGACGACGCCGACACCTGGGCCCGGATGTGGCGCACGCAGGTCAGGCTGGGGGCGATACCTTACTACATGTTTGTGGAGCGGGATACCGGCCCCAAGGAGTACTTCAAGGTGCCGCTGGCAAGGGCGTACCGAATTTTCACCGACGCCTACCGGCAGGTGTCCGGCTTGTGCCGAACGGTAAGGGGACCGTCCATGTCGGCCACCCCCGGCAAAGTGCTGCTGGACGGCGTTACCATGCTGGGAAGGCAGAAGGTGTTCGTGCTGAAGTTTATCCAGGGGCGCAACCCCGAATGGGTCAACCGGGTCTTTTTTGCCGCCTACGACCCGCAAGCCGCCTGGCTGGACGACCTCAAGCCGGCCTTCGATGCCGACCGGTTTTTTTACGAGCCCGAGTTAAAGCGTTTGAAAGCCCTTCAGGCAGCGGAAATGGCGGGCCTGGCTTCGGAAGCAACCACAACCTCGGATCTTGAGTGGGCCTAGAATCCTTGCTGCTGGGAATTCTCCCGGCGCCGCAAGGCCCGAAAACAGTCGGGCCGCCGGGGCTGGCGACCGTGTGTTTTCAGAGTTCCTTCATCCACGGTGGCTTGCTATGCTGCCGGCGGAACGACTCGTAGGTTGTGTTCAGAAAATCCTTGTAGTTTTCGTAAAGCCCCTTGACCACGTAAACCACCCGCACCCGGTTGGGGCTGTTTTTCTGCAGCTCGATCAGGGTGCCCCCCTTCTGCCAGAGAACGTGGGGGGCATTGGTGGAGAAGTATTCACCGGTGAGGTCCCGCTTCACCAGTTCGTATTTGTCATCCAGGTCCTCCATGGTGACTTCAAACAGGTTGGGGTCCAGCACGACGATGAGGGCATCGAGAACGGCCTCGGGGCTGAAAAACAGCAGCAGGCTGCGAACACCCGCCATCTCCTGGGGGGAAGCTTTCAGAAACGTGTTGTGCCCCTGTCCCGCCTCCTGGGGGCCTATCTCGCGGAACTGTTTTTTTTCGTACTCCCGGAATTCCCATTGGCGCGTTTCAAGCATCGCCCGCGCCTCGGCATAGGTCGCCTCGCCGATGGCCAGCCCGAAGGGACTAACCGTCTCGGCGCCAAACCCCGCAGCAACCCCCGCCAGGGACAGCCCAACCCAAAAAACCAGCGCAGCAACGGTTCGCAGCAGCATCCGATCCTCCTCGGCCCGGCGCCGGGCCCCTCAAAGCCACTTCTTGCGTCGAAAAAAAACCAGCATTCCGGCGGCGGTCGCCACCACAACCCCCCAGAACCACAGGTAGCCCCATGGCCATTTGAGTTCCGGCATATACGCGAAGTTCATCCCATAGATGCCGGCAACGAAGGTGACCGGGATAAAAATGGTCGCGATGATGGTCAGCACCTTCATGGTCTCGTTCATCCGGTTGCTGATCGTTGAAAGGTAGATGTCCACCATCCCCGAAAGGACATCCCGATACGATTCGATCGTGTCGATCACCTGAATGGTGTGATCATAGACGTCCCGCAGAAATACACCGGTCGCCTCGGTGATCAGATCCATCTCCCGCTTGCTCAGACTGTTTAAAATTTCCCGCAGCGGCCAGACCTGTTTGCGGAAAAAAATCATCTCACGCTTTATGTCGTGCAGTTCCTGGAGCATTTCGTGGGTGGGATAGGTCAGCAACTCCTCTTCAATGTCCTCGATTTTTTCACCGAAAGTTTCCAGGATGATAAAATACTGATCCACGATTGCATCCATCAGGGCGTAGAGCAGGTAATCGGCCCCGCTGCGGCGGATGCGGCCCTTGCCTTTTCTGAGGCGCTCGCGCACCCCGTCGAAAACATCTCCCAGAAGCTCCTGAAACGACATTAAATACCGCTCCCCGAGAATCAGGCTGACCTGCTCGGCGCGGATGTGCCGGTCGGCCGGGTCGTAACGAAGCATTTTGAGGACCACGAAGAGGTAGTGATCAAATTCTTCGGTCTTGGCCCGCTGGCCGGTGTTGACGATGTCCTCCAGGGTCAGGGGGTGGATGGCCAAAGCGTTGCCGATCCTTTGGATCAGGTCGAGGTCCTGCAGCCCGTCGATGTTGAGCCATGAAACCGTGGGGTGGTTCTTGAAGGGCAGGACGGATTCGATTTCACGAACTTCCTTTTCCCGCAGGTCGCTTTCCTCGTAGACAATAAGGTGGATGCGGCTTTCCGCTTGGCCTTTTTCACCGATATGCACCAGGGTTCCCGGTGGCAGGCCGGCTTTTTTGGATGCTTTTTTGATGGCTCTCGTCATTTGTAATCCTTGGGTGCCACCGGGCCAGGAGAGCGTCGCCAGCCGTCCAGGTCATTTTTCCAAAGCTGTTGCAAAATACGGGTGAATTTGTATAATTTAAAATTATGAAAATTTTCCGTCAAGGCAAATAAGCCCTATTCTGCCCCTCGACAAAGAAAACCCCTACCCGATGCGGATCCACCATCAAACGGGACAACCAGGGAGCCCCGACATCGTCAAAGATGGCGCCCGCCAAAGAGCCATGAAAAAAAATATCGGCTTCATCGGCACCCGTTTTGCCGGAACCGACGGCGTTTCACTGGAGGCCAGCAAGTGGGCCGAGGTCCTGAACAGCCACAACGGGCACCGCTGCTTTTGGTTCGCGGGCGAACTCGACAAGCCGGCAGAGCAAAGCCTGCTCGTCGCCGAAGCCCATTTCCACTATCCCCAAAACCGATGGATCAATGAGCGGGTCTTCGGCCACAATGTGCGCAAGGCATCGGTAACCGAAACCATCCACGCCGTAAAATCGCTTTTGAAAGTCCAGATCAACGAATTCATCGAACGTTTCAAGATCGACATCCTCATCGCCCAGAACGCCCTGACGATTCCCATGCACGTGCCGCTGGGGGTCGCCCTGACCGAAATCATCGCCGAAACCCAGATGCCCACCATCGCCCACCACCACGACTTTTACTGGGAGCGCAACCGCTTTCTGATCAACGCGGTTGGGGATTACCTGCGCATGGCCTTTCCCCCCAACCTGCCCAACATGGCCCACGTGGTGATCAATTCCTCGGCCCAGGAGGAACTGGCCCTGCGCACCGGGATCTCATCCTCGGTGATTCCCAATGTCCTCGATTTCGAAAACCCGCCGGTAACCACCGACGAGGACACCGTCGAGTTCAAAAAATCCATCGGGCTGGCCCCCGAAGACATGATCATCCTGCAGCCGACGCGCATCGTGCAGCGCAAGGGAATCGAGCATGCCATCGCCCTGGTGGAGGAACTCAACGATCCCCGCTGCAAACTGATCATTTCCCACGAGGCCGGTGACGAGGGGATGGAGTATTTCGAGTGGCTCAAAGGCAACGCCCAGGAGCACAATGTCGACCTGCGCCTGCTGAAGACCAGCGCCCTGGACGCGTCAACCCCCGAACGGGAGCGCGCGGCCGCCCCCCACTCCCTCTGGGATGTCTACCCCCACGCCGATTTCATCACCTACCCGAGCCTTTACGAAGGCTTCGGCAACGCCTTTCTGGAGGCGGTCTACTTCCGCAAGCCGCTGTTGATCAACCGCTACACGATTTTTATCAAGGACATCGAACCCCGGGGCTTCGACCTGGTGGTCATGGACGGCTACCTGACGCGCAGGAATGTGCAGCAGGTTCGCGAGATACTGGCCTCGCCGGCGCGCCGCCAGCAAATGGTGGATCACAATTACGCCATTGCGGCGCGCCATTTTTCCTATGCGGTGCTGCGCAAACAGCTGAACTACCTGCTGATGAACTTCTTCGGCGTGGAAAACTGAACCGCTGCGCCCATCCAGCCCGGCTCAGGGCAGCCCCAACTGCAGGCTTGAATTACCGGCCCTTTCTCCCTCGGGGGAATGGGAGGGAAGAAGGTGCCAGTCAATTGCGAAACCAACCCCATATTTCGACCCCAGCGGCCTTGGGCAGATTTGCGGTTCTCATCAGCCTGCTGATCCTGGCCGCCTGCGGGGTGGCCCACTCCCAGGACGCCCAATCGGAAAGACCCGATTTCTCGTCCCTCAAAAAAACCGCTCAGGCCGCGCTCCAGGCCGAAAAGAATGCCCTCGCCAAACTCGAAAAAAGCTACCCGGACCAGCAAAAAGAGATTCAGGACCTCTCAGGCGAGATCGACTTCAAGAAAATTGAACTCTCCACCATCGGCAACCTGCTCCTAACTCCCGCGACGCGCATTGAGGACCTTGAAAGAGCCTGGGGAGAAATTCGCGCCACCATCGAACAGCTGGACAGGCGTCTGACCGGCTTAAACCAAAAACTGGACACCGTCGTGAGGCTCGAAGAGCAGGTGGCAGAGCAGCGGACGCTTGCCCAGCAACAGCTCAATGCCCTGAAAGCTGAGGACCGGCGCGCCCCCGAGGGGCAGGCCCTGATCGGCGACATCGAAGCCCTGATGCACAGCCAGAAGCAGCGTGTGTCCATCCTGGCCGAGTTGCAATCCGGCTACCGTGAGGTGATCGCCGGACTCACGCAAACCCGGCAGGCGTTCAACGACCTGAACGAAAAATTCGGTCAGGAGATCCGGACCAAAAAGCGCGCGAACCTCTTTCAGCGAACTGTCAATCCGCTGATCAGCCTCGGCTGGAAGAACATCGGCGGTGAACTGGCGCTTGTGGTTGAGAGGTTTCGCAAAATCGCCTCATGGGAGCATTGGCTGACGCTGTTGGGCTCGCTGCTGGCAAGCAGGGGACTGTTGCCGCTAACCGCCGTGGTGCTCTATCTGCTATCCCTTATCCTGATTCTGCGCCTGCGGCGTTTCTGCCGGTGGCTCAGGGAAAAACCTTTCAGCGCCGAGTATCCCTGGCGTCGCATGGTCATCCGGCTTTTGGAAGGCAGCCTGCCGCTGCTGGGAACGCTGGTTTTCTTCTATCTTTTCTTTCACGCCCAAAAGCTCTTTGAAACCCTTCCGGTGCTCCAGGCAACCTTCTATTTTCTGCTGACACTGCTTTTCACCGGTTGGGGGCTCGGTTTCATTCGCCTGCAATCCCGACAGGACCCCCCGCTGCTTCCCACCGCCTGGCTGCCGCACCTGAAACGACTCCTGCGACTGGTGCGCATCTTTGCAGCGGCCTACTGGCTTTTGGATGGGGTGCTCGACTCCGGGGAGGTTCTCAAAACCTTGACCCGCATCGCTTTCGAGGCCGCCCTTCTGGTCTGGGTCTTTCGATTCCGGCCCCAATTCAGGGCCCAGCCCATGCCGGCGGTGGCCCCGGAGCTGTGGCAGAGGCTCCTTCGCCCGACGCTCTCGGCGCTGGCCTACATTATTTTCATCGGCGGGGTGGTTCTCGAGCTGGCCGGCTACGGTGCCCTGGCGCTCTATTGGTTCACCTCCTGGGGGAAGATCGCAGCGACGCTTTTCTGGGGGGTGCTTTTTTTCCTGGTCCTGGGGGAGTGGGACCAGCGGTTCTACCACAGGCCCGAGGAGGACGATGCGCCCCAGCAACGGAAAGCCCAGCCCTTTCGCTGGGCCGTTTTTCAGCTCTGCTGGCTGGTTTGGGGCGGCCTGCTGGCGGTGTCGCTGGTCCTGGCCTGGAGCGGCACCCAGGCTGTTTTTTCGGGGCTTTTGCGCGTACTGCGCTTTCCCATCACTTTCGGGTCCTTCAGTTTTAACCTGATGGGCTTTTTGACAGCCGCCCTGATCCTGTTTTTCACCCATCTGCTGGCCCGCTTGTGCCGCCACCTGATGTCCACCCGGGTGCTCGCCCGCAGCGGGCTGGAACCCGGCCTGCAGAATTCGGTGATCAGCATCACGGTCTACCTGGTGTGGGGTTTGGGGGTGCTGGTGGCGCTGAACGCCTTCGGCGTGGGCGGCACATCCCTGACCGTGGCCTTCGGCGCCTTGAGCATTGGGCTGGGGTTCGGCCTGCAAAACATTTTCAACAATTTCATCAGCGGCATCATCCTGCTTTTCGAGCGGCCGATCCAGGTCGGCGACGCGGTGGAAATCAACGGCACCTGGGCGGAGGTCAAAAAAATCAACTTTCGCTCGACCGTCGTGCAAACCTACGACAACGCCTCGCTGATCATTCCCAACTCGGAGTTCATCAGCAGCCAGGTGACCAATTGGAGCTTCCGCGATCTCAGCCTGCGCATCAAGATCAGCGTCGGGGTCGCCTACGGCTCCGACACGGAGCTGGTCCGCAGCAGCCTGCTGGAGATTGCCAATCGAACAGCCAAGGTGCGCCCCTATCCCCGCCCGGATGTGCTCTTCACCGATTTCGGGGACAGCGCCTTGATCTTCGTGCTGCGGCTCTGGACCGACGTGGACAGCATGCTCAGTGTCGGCACGGCCATCCGCTTCGAAATCGACCGGGTCTTTCGCGAGCGCAAGATTGAAATCGCGTTTCCCCAGCGTGACGTTCACATTCGCTCCTGCGTCCCGGCGCAGCCCGCAAATACCTTCAGCGCCGACGGACTAACCCCGGAAAAAAAGCCACCCGCCCCACCGGCCGACCCCGGGATCAAACCAAAAACCGTCTGAAAAACCTCGCCGGGAGGCGAATTCGGGAAAATTGGAAACAGAAACCGGGCCCCACGCTCCCGTGAGGCCCGGTTTCTGTTTCGTATTCAGGTTAAGCCGCTTGGCTTTGAAACACGATGGCGCCGTTTTCCTCAACGGCCCGAACATGACTGCCGGGGCCGACGCCGCCCTCCAGAATGGCCAGCGAGAGCGGATTTTCCAGGTATTTCTGGATGGCCCGTTTGAGCGGTCTGGCCCCGTAAAGCGGATCGTAGCCTTTTTCCGCCAGGAGTTTTTTGGCTCCCTCGGAGAGCTCCAGGGTGATCTCACGCTCCGCCAGCCGTTGGCCCAGCCTCTGAATCTGGAGATCCACGATCCGGGCGAGCTGTGCGGGAGTCAGGTTGTGGAAGACAATGGTTTCGTCCACCCGGTTGAGGAATTCCGGCTTGAAGGTGGCCCGCAGGGCGTCCATCACCCGCCGCTGCATCTCCTCGGGCCGGGTCACGCCGAGCTCCTGGATCCACTGGCTGCCGACGTTTGACGTCATGATGATGATGGTGTTCTTGAAGTCCACCGTTCGCCCGTGGCCGTCGGTCATGCGGCCGTCGTCCAGAATCTGCAGCAGGATGTTGAACACCTCGGGGTGGGCTTTTTCGATTTCGTCGAACAGCACCACGGTGTAAGGCCTGCGGCGAACCGCCTCGGTCAGGTAGCCGCCCTCCTCGTAGCCGACGTAGCCCGGGGGTGCGCCGATCAGCCGGGCCACGGAGTGCTTCTCCATGAATTCCGACATGTCGATGCGCACCATGGCCTGGTCGCTGTCAAAGATGAAGGCCGCCAGGGCTTTGGCCAACTCGGTTTTGCCGACCCCGGTGGGTCCCATGAAGATGAAGGAGCCGATGGGCCGGTTGGGGTCCTGCAGGCCGCTGCGCGCCCGCCGCACGGCGTTGCAGACCGCTGTCACCGCCTCGTGCTGGCCGATGACGCGCTCCCCCAGCCGGTCTTCCATGCGCAGCAGCTTCTCGCGCTCGCCCTCCAGCATCTTACTCACCGGAATCCCGGTCCACTTGGCGATCACCTCGGCGATATCCTCGTCGTCCACCTCCTCCTTGAGCATTTTGCGGTTTTCCTGAAGGGCCGCGAGATCCTGGTTGGCCTTCTCCAGCTGGCGGCCCAGTTCGTTCATCCGGCCGTAGCGGATCTCGGCCACCCGCGCCAGGTTCCCCTCGCGTTCGGCCTGCTGGGCCTCCACCCCGAGCTGCTCCTGGGCCTCCTTGATCTTGCGAATGGCCTGAATCAGGTCTTTTTCGTTCTGCCAGTGGGCCTTCATGGCCGTCATTTCCTCGCGCAGCTCGGCGGTCTCGGCTTCCAGTTTCGCCAACCGCTGGCCGGAGGCGGCGTCGGTCTCCTTTTTCAGCGCTTCGCGCTCGATCTCATTCTGGGTGATCTTGCGCTGGATCTCGTCGATTTCCAGCGGCATGCTGTCGATTTCGATCCGCAGTCTGGAGGCGCACTCGTCGATCAGGTCGATGGCCTTGTCGGGCAGAAAGCGATCGGCGATGTAGCGGTCCGACAGGGTTGCAGCGGCCACGATGGCGGAGTCCTTGATGCGGACCCCGTGATGGACCTCGTATTTCTCCTTGAGGCCGCGCAGGATCGAGATGGTGTCCTCGACGGTGGGCTCCTGGACCAGAACGGGTTGGAACCTGCGCTCCAGGGCGGCGTCCTTTTCGATATACTTGCGGTATTCGTTGAGGGTCGTGGCCCCGACGCAGCGCAGGGTGCCCCGGGCGAGCGCCGGCTTGAGCATGTTGGAGGCATCCATGGCCCCCTCGGCGGCGCCGGCGCCCACCAGGGTGTGCAGCTCGTCGATGAAGAGCACCACCTCACCCTCGGCGCGCTCTACTTCTTTCAAGACCGCCTTGAGACGGTCTTCGAATTCACCCCGGTATTTTGCGCCGGCGATCAGAGCCCCCATGTCCAGCGCCACCAGCCGGCGGTTTTTGAGGGTTTCGGAAACGTCCCCCTCCACGATCCGCTGGGCGAGCCCTTCGACGATGGCGGTTTTGCCCACCCCGGGCTCCCCGATCAAAACCGGGTTGTTTTTGGTGCGGCGCGAGAGAACCTGAACAATGCGCCGGATTTCATCGTCGCGGCCGATGACCGGATCCAGCTTTCCCAGGCGCGCCAATTCGGTCAGGTCGCGGCTGAATTTGTCCAGGGCCTGATACTTTTCCTCCGGGTTAGGATCCGTAATGCGCTGGGCACCCCGGATGTCCTTCAGCACAGTCAAAATCATCTCGCGGGTGACGCCGCTGCGCCCCAGGATCCGCCCGGCTTGCCCACTCTTGTCGTCGGCCAGCGCCAGGAGAA
>Ga0272444_10000617_pt1 | contig 37100 bp, 38 predicted proteins | sample SSMForm13_FD_201033 | JGI IMG/M metagenome (GOLD analysis project Ga0272444, IMG submission 201033) | Marine sediment archaeal communities from Little Sippewissett salt marsh, Falmouth, MA, United States - SSM-Form-13 | ecosystem: Environmental > Aquatic > Marine > Wetlands > Sediment ...
CGATTTTTACAGCCGGGTATTTGTCTTTAAAGTACTTGTTATTTCCGAAGCCCCGCTCGAGGGCCAGCGTATGGCCTTTCAACTGATCTTCATCGGCAAACAACGTTTCACCTTTGCGCGCTATGATAACGTGGGGGATAACCATATAGGAGGAGGTAAAATTGAGAAAAGCCTCTCGATCAGGTTTGGGGGTAACGTCCATAAGCGCGTCAATGCGTTTTTCTTTTACGTTTTCAAGATTATTTTTGAATTGTCCTGCAACTATCTCCACATCGATCCCGGCCCGGTCCGCGAGTAAATTAAGGATATCCACACCGATGCCGACAGGTTTCCCATCGGCTCCCGCAAAGTTGAGGGGCGGCCAGGCCTTCATCACCGCGACGGTGATCCCGGGATGCTCCTGCAGCCAGGCCTCTTCCTCCGGCGTATAACTCCGCCGGCCGGCGACAGGAACCTCGCCGCTTTCCAGACTGGCCCATCTCCTTAAAATTTCCATGGCTTTCCCCGGTGGAACAGCTTCGATAGCCTTGTTGAGAATGGACACCATTTCCGGCCAGTCGTTGCGCACGCCGAACGCAAGTTTTTGAGGACCGCCGGGGAGCGGAAAGGCAACCTTGAGGTTTTTCAATTGCAGTTTTTTGATAATGTGATTTGAGGCGGCGAGATTTCCGATAACCGCGTGGATTTCGCCATTGGACAAGGCCAGCATCGCCTCCTGCGCGGTAGGATACAAAATTGTAGAGAGAGTATTTTCTCTGGCCCATCCGTGATGCGAACTATTCTCCTGTACCCCGACCGTGAACCGTGCAAGTTCCTCATGTGATGCCGGGGCCACCCCGCTTTTTCGCGTAAAGACAACACGGGGAAATGACAGGTACGATTTGGTAAACAACAGATACTGCTGACGTTCTGTATTTTTTCCAATGCAGGGCAGAATATCGACTTCATGCTTTCTGGCTTTTTCAATTATTTCAGTCCATGGCAGCCTGTCTTCAGCCTTCATGGTGATGCCCAGCATCCCTTCGATCAATTCAACGTAATCTGCGGCTATTCCGATGTAATTCCCTTTTTCGTCGAATGATTCGAAAGGCGCAAAACCGCGGTCTATACCGAGCCTGATAACCGGATGCGCTTTAAGCCATTGCCGTTCTTTTTGAGTTAAATTGAGCTTCGGATTCCCGTTTTTCTCGACATCTTCCGCTTTCGCCTCTCCAACGGTCATAGGGATCATAAGCGAAACCAACAAGAAAAGGCTGAAGATAACTGTCAGCTTCCGATCAATATTACGTGAAACCAGAAATTTCCATTTGTATTCCCGAACCGGGATTGTTCGATTTCTTTTGAATGTATTTGAGGGAGGATAATGGTCCGGGATAATGTGTTGGAATACGAAGCCCTTCAGTCTACGGGATACAACGGACACAAATGAAAATACCATGATCATCCCCCCCATTCGACAATCAGACCCTAAGCAAAGTACCCAACGGCATGTGCTGCAAGGCATTTAATGTTGGGCAATGTAACATCTTGAATTAATTATTTTTTAACAGCATCGAGATTGAATTACTTTTTAATTTTCTGGATCTCCTCCTCGACCTCCTCAGCTCCCTCCGCATAGAATTTCTCTTCGTCAGGGGCCAGCTCCCTGAGAAGCCTGAGAAATTCCCCCGCATGAACCCGCTCCTCGTCAGCGATATCTTTCAGAACCTCAATGGCCAACTCGTTGTCTGTTGACTCGGCAAGCTGCATATACAGCTGAATCGCTTCATATTCCGCCGCAATCATAAAGCGTATCGCTCGAATCAGTTCCTCGTGAGTCAATTTACGATCTTGTGCAAGCCCTGAAAATGGACTACCGAAGTCCGGCATACCAATACCTCCTTATGGTAGATTCCTTACATACAAGGTGCAATATACCAAATCAGGCAATTCACTGCTATCGTTTTTTAATCGTTCAAGAGACGGTGAATATAACAACGGCGTATCATTTAGAGGGCATCCCGAGTGCATGCCGTACTTATTTATCAATTCCGTTTCGGCAGCAAACTGCAAAGATAGTGAGCGATAAAGGTGAACAGGTCACCGCCAGGGTTAGTATGCCAAGCCTCCGATTCCTTTGAAGAAAGAAGAAAACGTTTTTCGTAAACACTATGGTGTTCGATCAATCTTTCCATGGCCCAACGCGATAATTCATTCAAGTCATTTAGACAATATCATGAAAAAACACAGAGCCTGCAACACTAATTGAGGCATAAGACAACTAGAACCACAGAAATGCGGAAGTGAATTCCGGGGATACGAAAAACAGAAAAACAGGGACACTTCCCTGTTTTTTCATTGTTAGTCTGTCTTTTTCCTAAAAATGGGGAAGTGTCCCTGTTTTCCCTGTTTTTCTGTTTTTCCCAAAGAATTATAGGCTCTCCATTTTAAAGAGTTGACCACCGGTCGGCTTTGCCTTATTATGTTCACAAATCAGAGAAAATAAACACGCAAATCCCGAAACAGATTGTGTTACCATCCAACGGATGGCAGATACAGCGTTTCCGGATGTGCGGCAACGATCAACCGGCAAGGAGGATAGTACATGGCTACGGAAATCACCGCTCAGGAGCTCGACACCGGGCAATTTATTAATGAAAAGGTCGAAGATATCACGAAAACGGTTGGGGACGGTATGGCGATCAATGCCCTGTCGGGAGGCGTCGATTCATCTGTCGTCACGATGATCGGGCACAGGGCCCTGGGGGATCACCTCCGAACCGTTTTTGTCGAAAACGGCCTCATGCGCGAGGGAGAAGCTCAGCAGGTCGTGGATTTTTTTCGGGATCTCGGCGTTACCGTCGAGGTAGTCGACGCACGGAAGGAGTTTTTCGACGCGCTGGCCGGGATCACGGACCCGGAAGAAAAACGCGAAGCGATCACTCAAACTTTTTATCGAAACGTTTTCGGACGCATCGTCAGGGAAAGCGGAGCGAAATATCTCCTTCAGGGGACTATCCTGACCGATATCGATGAGACCGTGGCGGGAATAAAACGACAACACAATGTCTTTGAACAACTGGGGATCGATCCGCAGGAGGCTTTCGGGTATCACATTATTGAACCGCTTATCCAGCTTCGCAAGGACGGGGTCCGAAAGACGGGAGAAGCCCTCGGGCTTCAACCCGATCTGTTCGATCGTATCCCCTTCCCCGGTCCGGCCCTCGCGGCACGGGTGATAGGAGCCGTGAATCCGGAGCGCATTGAAACGGTCAGGAAAGCGAACGCCGTTGTCGAGCGAATACTGAAAGACACCGGCGCCTTTCAGTATATGGCAATCCTCCATGAAGACCGGGTAACCGGGATGCGAGACGGGAAGCGTGATTTCGGGCAGCAGATCGAGGTGCGCTGCTGGAACAGCGTTGACGCGCGAACGGCAACCCCGACGCGTCTTTCGTTTGAAGTTCTTGAACAGCTCGCCGATGAGATTATCGGCTATGTCCCCGGTGTTGTCAGTGTCACGTACAACATTGCTTCAAAACCACCTTCAACGATCGAAGCGATCTGACGGAATTCGGGGGACACAAGGAATTCGGGGGGAATTCGGAATTCGGGGGACACAACACTAAATTATGACAGGAGAGTGTCAGGCTTCCTACTATACATTGGTATGGCCTTTCGGGAAAGCAAAAAACCATCACCTTCCCCGACAGTGAACAGATACGCTACACCTGCTACCCCGGATCGAACCTGATCGAAACGGCCCTGCGGGGGAAAAATCATGAGTGTGTACAAGGCTCTTACAATTATTATTTTGTTTGTTTCTGTTTTTTTCGGTGGATTGAACGGCCTATGTGAGGCCGACCCCGGCATCCGTTACGGAGGACAGTATTACCCCGGAGAGTTTGTTCTGAAGGGTGATCCGGGATTCTGGGAAAAATATGGCTTGAAGGTTCATCATATTCTTTTCAGTTCCGGCGCGGAGAACAATCAGGCTCTTATTTCAGGCAAATGTGACATTAATTGCGGCTCTGACAGCAAGACGGTGGGACTCTTCAATGCCATGGGAGACAGAGTCATCATAATCGCGACTATTCAGAAGGGTGACCGCTATTCAACCATTGTCAGTGTCGATTCGCCATATAAGAGATGGGAGGATCTCAAGGGAAAGGCCGTAGGAACGCGTCTGGGAACGGGGGCCGAACAGATACTGCGGCGTTATTTTGGTCAGAAGAAAAATCTGTCCTGGGAGGACTTCAACTGGGTGAACATGAAGGTGGAGAACATGATCGCGGCCCTCCAGAGCGGCAGTATCGAGGCCTTTACCGCCTGGGAACCCACGTGCGCTATTGCAGAGGCACAGGGCGTCGGACGGGTTATGAGAACCTATGGAGATGTTTCTCCGGTGCCGGTCGCATTGCATACCACAGTCGATTTCGCAAAGAATCATCGCCCGGAAATCGTGAAGTTTCTTGCCGCCCATCTCGACAAGGCCGATTTCATCAGGAATAATCCCGATAAAGCGGCCGAGATTGCCGCGAAGGCAGCCGGATCACGCGGGTATACTGTTCCGGCCGATGCCTTTAAGCGGGTTTTCAAACGGATTGATTTTTCTCTCGATATCGATGACGATATCGTGAGCGCGATACAAAATACCGGCCGGTTCCTCTACGGGCAAAAGAAGATAACCGGCATTCCTGTTATCATATGCGACGGAAGCTTCCTCGAAGAAGCGAAGAAACTCCGGGAAAGAAAGCAGTAAAGTAAACGGCTTGCCCTCTCCCCGCGCGGAGGCAGAGGTGATATAAGGTTTCTCAAATGGAGTTTAGAAAATACTTTCTTCCTCTGATTCCCATCCTCGGATTTTTTCTTCTCTGGCAGTTTCTGGCCGATCATCATTTGATCAACAACGCCCTCTTCCCTGCACCGTCGGCTATCTGCACGGAGCTGATACTCCTCTACAAACAACAGATAGCGGGCAATTCGGTTCTCATGACAAATATTGTTATCACCTTGATTCGCCTTCTCTATGCGGCGCTGATGGGTATGATCACGGGCATACTGGCAGGGACACTCATGGGTCTCAACAGGCGGTTCTATCGTTTCTTCGATCCCGTTATCACCTTGATTATGCCAATCCCGGGCATTGCAATGGCGCCGATTTTCATCATCTGGATGGGATTCGGTGATCCTACGATCATCACCGTGGGGGCCATCGCCACCTTTTTCCCGGTTGCCTGCAATACCTGTACGGGCGTGCGCAGCACCGACATGCAGATGGTCCGGGCCGCTCGCATCATGGGGGCCTCGAACATCACTATACTGACAAATGTTTATCTGCCATGGGCCGCCATCTATATCTTCACCGGGATCAAGCTTGGTCTGGCCCGGTGCTGGAGGACCGTCATCGCTGTCGAGTTCATCGCGGCGGCAAACTGGGGTCTGGGATACATGATATGGGACGCGGCGGAATACCTCAGGGCCGGTCTTGTGTATGGCGGCATTATTCTACTGGCGCTGATATTTATTACAATCGAAAAAGGGGTTATCGGACTCTTTGAAAGGATGACAATAAAAAAGTGGGGAATGGTGAGGAACTGACAGAAAACCGGAACACCGGCATGACGGGTTCGAGAAAACGTGCGCTGAAAGAGAAGATCTCTCTTTTCGCTCATATTCTCTTTCCCTTTCTTATCATTGGCGTCGTCTGGGAATTATCCGTCCAGCTCAGGTTCATCGATTACCGGATACTACCGGCTCCCTCCATGCTTTTCGGGGAACTTTACAACCTGGTATGGGTGAAAAAAGCGCTGCAGCAGCACCTGTGGCACAGCTTGTACCGTCTCTTCATCGGATACATTACAGCGGTAGCTGCGGGGCTTATTATCGGCACCCTTCTCGGCTTGAACCGGGTCCTGCGGGATATGTTTTCCCCCGTACTGAGCCTCCTCATTGCCATCCCTACTATTGCCTGGATACCCGTTCTTCTGATCACTATGGGGCTGGGTGACAGGACCGTTATCACCGCCATCTTTCTTGGGGGTGTCTTTGAAATCACTTACAGTACCATCGCAGGTATCCGTTCAATAAAACGTCAGCAGATTAACGCGGCGCGGATCATGGGGATTTGGGGGATCAGCCTGTTCTTTCAGGTATATTTACCGGCATCGTTGACCCATATACTACCCGCCCTGCGGCTGAGTATCGGATACTGCTGGCGAGCCCTGATCGGGGGAGAAATGCTGTCGGCCATGATCTCCTGGGGTATCGGAAAAATGATCTATGAAGCCCGATTCTGGAACGACATAAAGGTCATGTTTGTGGGACTTCTGGTCATCGGACTGTGCGGCATACTTCTCGATCGCCTGTTTCTTAAGAGGCTGGAGCAGAAAACGCTTGAGAAATGGGGCATGCTCAGCGAAGGATAATCTATGAACAGTTATTCGGAGAAGATACACATCAGGAATGTTCGGAAAGTGTTCGGCAAAGGGGCGAAACAGGTCGTCGCGCTTGATGATGTGAATCTGGATATTCCGGAGAATAAGTTCACTACCATCGTCGGCCCGTCAGGCTGCGGAAAATCAACCCTCCTGTACATGCTGGCCGGTTTCGAGAAACCCACGGGCGGTGAAATGTACCTGAACGGAAAACCGATAGACCGCCCTGCGCCGGATCGGGGATTCGTCTTTCAGGATTTCGCGCTCTTCCCGTGGCGAACCGTACTCGGTAACGTGACCTTCGGGTTGACGAGCAACGGGTACAGCAAACGGGATGCCCGTGAGCGTGCCATGCAATACATCACCATGGTGAATCTGGCCGGTTTTGAACATGCTTATCCGCATACGCTCTCGGGGGGAATGAAACAGCGGGTCGCGATAGCCCGGGCACTTGCCTATGATCCCGAAGTGCTGCTCATGGACGAACCCTTCGGCGCCCTCGACGCGCAGACCCGCAAATACATGCAGAAAGAACTGGTCAATATCTGGAGCGAACTGAACAAGACCGTTGTATTCGTTACCCACAGCGTGATAGAAGCTGTTCATCTCGCCGACATTATCGTGGTGATGACAGCGCGGCCGGGGAAAGTCAAGGGGATCGTCACAGCCGACATTCCACGCCCCAGAGAATCCACCGGCAACGAGTTTCTCGCTTTAAGAAAAAAGGTCCTTGATCTTCTCGAGGAAGAGGTCCGGAAAGAGATTAAAATGGACAACTTGTAACCGGGCCTGCCTTGCCGTCATTGATAAAATTTATAGAACTTTTGGGAAAAATCCGGAACAACAAAACAGCAATAAACGATAGATTATTCCATTATGACACTGAATCAAAAAAATGTACTCCTCGTCGACGGGTTAACTCGAGCAGGATCAGCGATTGCCAGGGCATTAAAATGTTCCGGTGATTTTCGAATCGATGTTGCAGTGACTAAAAGAACCTTTTCAAACACGATAAGGAGAATGATTGATTTTCATCATATAGACAGTATTCACCCTGTCGGATGCACTCTTTATGACAGCTCTTTCTCCGATCGATTAATTGACATCGTAATCCGGAACAATACGGATATAGTCATACCCACCGGTTCTTCACCCGTTCTCATTTCAAAAATCAAGCCACAGCTTGAGAAGCTGTGCACGGTTTTAATCGAAGATTACGAAAAGGTGCTCACCTTTCATGATAAAAGCAAAACGACCGCCATCGCGAAACGTTCGGGTGTCCCCCATCCGGCTACATGGTTGCCGCAAAACGTTGGGGAAGTAAAAAAGCTTGCCGGGGAAATCACTTATCCTCTCGTTATAAAGGCCCGCAAAGGTTCCGGTGCCAGGGGAGTCTGGTATGCCAGCAATCGATCGGAACTTATTCGTCTTTACAGCAGGGCGACCGGTCGACATAACATCGGCGATGGTTTTCTGCACGACAGTTCCCGTCCGATGCTGCAGGAATATATACCGGGGAAACTCCATGACGTGACCGCTTTCTGTATTAATGGTGAAATGAAGTTAGGGCTTACTCAAAAAAGATTATTGACGAAACCTCTGTCAGGCGGCAGGGGTATCGTAAATGTAACCACTAAAAACGAACAACTGCTGCACTATGCCGGGAAAATCATCGACAGCGTGAGATGGAACGGTGTCATTCTTATGGATTTTATCATCGATGATCGCGATGGACAGCCGAAGTTGCTCGAAATCAATCCGCGGTTCTGGGGCACAACAGGGTTGACGATAAAGGCAGGGTATAACTATCCGTACTACCTTATTCTCGATGCGTATGGCGTGAAGATTGATTATCCTTCAGATTATGAAAAAGGTCTTTACTGCAGGTGGCCCGTACAGGAACTTTTTACCGTTTTTGAAAAGCCTTTCGATATGCGGGTTGTTTCAGATCGCTTAAAAGGATTTATCTCGCGTTTTAGATTGAAGAATTGTACATACCAGTTTTAAAATCAGTATTTTCCCCGAAGAATACCACCAAAGAAGGACTGAAAGGGATGTTACAGTGTTTGAAAGGGTAATTGAATCCAACCAGAATGATTTATTCTCCGGCATCGATAACGCCCGAAAGTATGCCGAGGGTGCAAAGAAATCTATGGTGAGATACAAAGCATTTTTGGCAAACCTTCAGTCTCTGGATATTAAAGGCAGATATCTTGAGGTTGGCGCAGGACCCGGTATTTTGACAGTCGAGATTGCACGCACTTACCCTGAAGTCGAGATAACCGCTGTAGAACTATTGCCGGATATGGTTACGGTTGGGAAAGAATATGTCGCTGAAAACAGACTGGATGATCGTATTACATTTGTTGCAGGTGATGTCGAAGATGAAAATTTCATGCATTCTTTAGGGACATTCGATCTGGTATATTCTACTTATTCGCTTCATCACTGGACTGCCCCCGGACAAGCGGCAGCTAATCTATATGGCACGCTTGATACAGGTGGAATGCTGTATATATATGATCTGAGAAGAGTCTGGTGGCTCTACTGGATTCCGATTAAAAATGGTTTTTTCAATTCCATAAGGGCGTCATATCTGCCGGACGAAACCCGGGTAATGCTCGCGAAACGGGGCATACAAAATATAAAGATACAGAAGGAATTTCCGTTTATGAATTCAATTTTCGCAAAGAATGATGCCGGTGTTAAAATCATCGAAAGGATTTAGCGGCGTATGTTTATCGAAACTATTCATCCACGTTTCAGCGAGGTTAATGTTGCCGGCCATATCGGATTTACCGTATTGCCGGCATGGTTCGAGAAAGCTGCCGAGAACGTGTATAAGATGTTCATGCCGGAGTTGAAACTTGATAGATCCGGACCTGTTGTTGTCAGATTTGAGATGGAATGTCTCAGGGAAATCAACCATACTCAAGAGGTGAAAATCAAAACCGAGGTACAAAAGATCGGCGGTTCATCTTTTTCCCTTATCCAGCATCTGGAGCAAGGCAATGAGATATCGGCAATTTCCAGGATAACCCTGGTGTATTTCGATTACGAACAGAGGAGAGCGTTACCGATTCACGACTCACTGCGAACAGCACTTGAAGAACACCTCGAAGGGCAGTAAAGTGAAAAGATGGTAAGATCCACAGTAGGCGACATGCCAGGAGCTGTACTCCTGGGGGGAGCCCGTATCGTTCCTCCGGTGGCCCGGAATCTAGCGAGGCATGGTGTGAAAGTGTGCTTTCTAAACAACGAGGTATGCGAAGCTCGGTTCTCGCGTTATGTGAACTGTTTCTTGAGATGCCCGCCGCCGGAGGACGAAGAAGCCTTTGTTGAATACCTCGTAACGATAGCAAAACAAAAACAGATGGAAGGATGGGTACTCTTCGTATCCAACGACGAATACCTGAGAATATTCAAACATTACAGATCACTGCTGTCCGGATACTATACCGTAACAGTACCTCCGTGGGAAATCATCAGGTTTTTTTACAACAAACGTCTGACGTACTCGCTTGCGGAAAAAATCGGCATCCCCATCCCTGAAACATACCAGCCGGAAACACTGGATGAACTTCTTTCGCTGGATATCGATTTCCCGGCAGTGCTTAAACCGGCCGTTACTCATCGCCTTCTTTCAACCGTCCCGCACAAAGCGTATCGTGCCGATAACAGGCGGGAGCTGCAACATTTGTATGAACGGATGTGCCGACATATAGGTTCATCGAATGTTATTGTGCAGGAGTACATCCCGGGAGAAGCAGGGGTATTATTTTCATTCGCGGGGTATTTTAAGAAGGGCCATCCGGTTGCCGGCCTGTCGGCAAAGCGACTGCGGCAATATCCTTCAAATTTTGGCAAGTTAAGCACATTTGTGGAAACGGTTACCAACCCGGAACTTGAGAAACTTGCAACACAACTGCTCTCCTCCATAGGGTACACGGGTCTTGCCGAGGTCGAGTTCATGTGGAATGAAAACCACGCTCGTTTCGAATTGCTGGAGGTCAACCCCAGATTCTGGGCGTGGCACGAACTCACACTGGCAGCGGGCCTTGAACTTCCCTACCTTGCATTTGCCGACGCTATAGGGAAAGAAATATCGTTTGATACCGCACGTGACGGCACGAAACTCATACATCTTTTTACCGATATATATGTTGCCGTACAGGAAATGTATCTGGGGAAACTTACCGCCCGGCGATACTTCGCATCACTTCGGGGCAAACCTTCTGTTGCTCTCTTTTCTCTCAAGGATCCGCTCCCCTTTATGTTAGAGGCATGCCTCCTGCTGCACCGGGCACTTCACAAGCTGGCATCCGGTAAAACGGGGATTTGAAAAATTACGCCGAGAAGAATGAACGGTCATAGAGAAGTATGACTGCCTTTTACAGTATGAGGTCATTTTTCGATTACAACCGAACTGTCATAGATGAAGAAGGAATACAATGGACATTCTCAAGGCGGCGCTAAAACATGAGGTCTTCCCTGCGTTAGGGTGTACCGAACCTATTGCGGTAGCGTACGTAGCCGGCATTGCCGCTCGCGAAGCCGGAGGGGAAATCGAAAAGATAGAGATACGGGTCGATCCCGGTGTGTATAAAAACGGTTTTGCCGTCACCATTCCTAATACAGGAGGAGAAAAGGGCAATCTAATTGCCGGTGTTCTAGGATCCCTGATTAAAAAACCTGAATTAAAAATGGAAATTCTGAAGTCCGTCAGCGAGGAGATGATATGCCGGGCCAAAGAATTGATTCATACAGGAAAAGCAACGATCAGTTATGATCCGTCAAAGACCCGGCTGTATATTGAAGTTGTTGTCAAAACAGAAAATGACTCTGCCAGGGCGGTTATAGAAGGCTCTCATATGAATCTGGTTCGCCTGGAGAAAAACGGTCAAATCCTTTTCAAGAACGACTTCAGGGAAAACAGCCCTGTCGATCTTAAATACAAACAGGTTTTGAAGAATATGAAGATATCCGAGTTTATCGGTTTGATCCGTGACATGGACGATGAAGATTCTGATCATATACAGCGCGGCATCGATATGAATCTGAAGGCTTCTCAAGCAGGGCGCAAGCTCCGGAAAGCCGGTTATTATATTTCCGAATCGGTGAAGAAGGGATATCGCTTGAACGATCTTTCCTCCTCCACCAGGGTGCTGACTACTTCAGCCGCAGATGCCAGAATGTCCGGCCTCGATGTTTCGGTGATGTCCAGTGGAGCGTCGGGAAACCAGGGAATTGTCGCTATACTGATCCCCTACAATGCCGGCAGATATTTCGATATTGAAGAAACAACGATTATTCAGAGCATCGCCCTGTCCATCCTGATAAACAGTTACATACGATGTTTTACCGGTGAGCTGTCCCCGCTTTGCGGATGCGCGATCGCGGCAGGAGCCGGTGCGGCCGCTGCTATCGTCTATCAGCACTACGGAAAAGACATGAAAAAGATTACCCTGGCTGTCAATACTATCATAAGTGATTTGGGGGGCATGCTGTGCGATGGCGCGAAGGAGGGATGTGCTTTCAAGATAGCCACTGCCACCGATTCGGCAATTCGTTCAGCGTATATGGCCATGAATGATTATGGCATTACCCCAATGGAAGGGATAGTCGGAAAAACAGCGGAGGAAACAATCTATAATCTGGGGAGAATAAGCACACGGGGTATGGCAAAAGCGGATGATGAGATCCTTAAAATAATGATCAAAAAGACTTCACAATCCTGACATTCGGACACATGATCAATACAGGCTCGCGCTCACAGGCACACATATACTATGGTCCTGCCGATTAAGCAGGTAGTAAAAATTTTTCAATGAATCTAATCCTTGTCAGGCAGTTTCAACCCCAGAGATTTTATCTTTCTGAAAAGAGTGCTCTTGTGGATGCCTAATTCGTGGGCTGTCTTCAGACGGTTCCAGTTGTTTCTCCTCAGCGCGTTTGTCAGGAATACAGCCTCTACATCTTTGAGGCTTTTCATCTCCATGTTGTCCGAATGACTTGCGATACCGGACCCGCAGACCGGTTCGGGAAGATGAGAAGACATAATCATCTTCGACTTGCACATTATGAAGGCGCGCTCAATAATATTTTCCAGCTCTCTTATGTTACCGGGATAATCGTATGACATCAGGCAGGCAAGAGCTTCATCGGTAATTCCATCGATAGCTTTGTTCTGGACAGAGCAGAAACTCTCGATAAAATGATCAACCAGCAGCGGGATATCCTCTTTTCTCTCGCGCAGCGGGGGAAGTTTCAGCTTGAGCACATTGATTCGATAGTAGAGGTCTTCCCTGAATTTTCCCTGTTTTACCATCTTGAAAAGATTTCTGTTCGTTGCGGTTATTATACGAACATCCGCCTGTTCGCTTTTCACCGCACCGAGTGGTTCATAGGTCTTTTCCTGCAGCACGCGCAGCAACCGTACCTGCAGAGCCGGTGAAATGTCCCCTATCTCATCAAGAAATATCGTACTCCCCTCGGCACGTTTGAACCGTCCCGGTTTATCCTTTCGTGCGTCGGTAAATGCCCCGGCTTTATACCCGAAAAGTTCCGATTCAAGTAACGTATCCGGCATGGCGCCGCAGTTTACAACGACAAGCTGTTTCTTTCTTCGCGGGCTCAGGTTATGTATCGCTCTCGCGAAAAGTTCTTTCCCTGTTCCGCTTTCTCCCTCAATCAGAATGGTGCTCAGACTGTTCGCCACATCCGGAAGGATAGTGAACAGTTCATACATCCTGTGATTCTTTGAAATGATATCTTCGAAGGTATATTTCTGCTCGATCTTCTTACGCAACTCTTCGACAAGACTGATATCTCTGAAGGTCTCTACCGCACCAATGCTTTTCCCGTCCGCGTCTCTCAACAGGGCGGTGGATATGCTGATGGGAATCTGTTTCCCTTCCGTGTTTACTATATTCACAACCTTGTCTTTTATGGATTCTCCCGTTGCCAGTGTATTCCTCAGGGCGCAATCCTTTTCACATATATCGGCTTTCAGGACATCTTTGCACAGTTGTCCTATGGCATCTTCACGCGCCACACCCGTTATCTCTTCGGCTGCCTTATTGAACGAGGTGATACGCCATTCGTGATCTACGGTAAAAACGCCGTCTGTTATCGAATCGAGTATGATGTCCCGATATTTGATGTCGTTCATTGATACAAATATCCTTTGTTTTTAAAAGGTGACGGTTTCGTATATGGATAGATTCCGGGGGGATTTACAGGTCGCCCTGTTTTTCCAGGGCTTTTGCCTCCTTTTTCTTCTGTTTTGCCAGGGCCTTTGCCAGTTTCTTTCGTTTTTTGGCCTCTTCTTCCGTAACAACATCCCTGTCGGAATCCGGACCCGGTCCGTGCCTCCCGGGCATATTCCGGATATGTTCCCCGACCGGAGTGTTCTTTGTTTCCCCGGTCATTCCGGCACGTCTCTCTTTTTTCATTCTGGCACGTTCTATAAGGTGTTTGGCCAGACTTTTCCCGAATTGACCGATAAATCCAGCCAGCAAGACTATCGCCACCCATTTTGCGATCCTGAGATAATCGAATTCAGCCATTGATCACCGTTCCTTATATGGCTTGCCCAAAAACAGCTCTATTATCAGTTGCGCGATCCCTTCCGTGTCGTTGATGTTCAGACAGGGAACACCGATATTCATATCCTCGTCACTGGCAACGGCAATGAGATTGTCCGTCTCTGAACAGAGCAGATCATGATTGAGAGAGGCACGGAAAACCTCGATCTTTGGATATGGATTTCCCTTGAATCCTTCAGTCAGAATCACATCCACATCATGAATATATCTGTCTCTCAGTTCTCCAATGGTAAAATCTTTTTCGGAATTCTCAATGGCCACAACCTCTTTGGGTGATGACATGACGGTCATCTGCGCGCCGGCCTGTCTGTGCCGCCAACTGTCCTTCCCTTTGCGGTCGATGTCGAATCCGTGACGAGAGTGCTTGATTGTTGCCACGCGCCAGCCTTTACGTGTCAGCTCCGGTATTACCTTTTCTATCAATGTGGTCTTGCCAACACCTGATTTACCCACAAAAGAAACTACAGGGATCACGTTTCCTCCTGATGTTTTATGTGCCCGATTCGCTTGTCTATAAACCGGAGACAGGGCCGCATGTCAGGCGTCCCCCCACCTTCCGAGATAATCTGCATGATCTTGGCGGGGTCGAGTATTACGGACCCTGCGAGATGTGTTGCCGGTGTTTGAGCGAATGCCTCGCCCAGCATCGGCGTGGACGGCCCCATTACAGCAACATGCCTTGGATTACCGAGCCCGTTAAAAACTTCCTCGATGGTGTTATTCAGGATAGAAGTGGCGGTAATAATTGCAACGCTGCATTTCCTGAGAATTGTATCTTTCTCTTTCCTGACCGGAATATTCATGCGACTCGAATCTCTTTCTATGATGGAGAGGTTTGCCCCCGTTTTCTTTATTCGTTCTACAAGGGGACCGAAATATCCTACCATCGCCACGCTGTCTCCCGGAGAAAGGCGCATAAGATTTATGGAATTCTTTTCCGTCTCTTCGGTAATATCAGGATAAATAAGTGCGTTTGCGGCAGCCAGACCGATCGCTTTCTCCAGGGGATTTCCACCGTTGACGAGAAGATCCAGAAGTTCCGAGGCATGAGAACCTGCCAGTTTTCCTGCCTTGATGAAGGTTCTGCAACCGGGAGAAAGCTCATTTCTCAACAGAGCGGACACCCCCGGCCTGTTCTCCTCCAGCATCACACCGACATACCCAAGACCTATCCGTACCTCTTTTACATACAGTCTCCTGCTTCGGGCATACAGGTGTTCATGAATACGCCGGGATATTTCACCTGCCTCTATCATTTCGCTACCCCTGTCGACACAATCAAAATCTCCGGAATCCGCAGTCAAATCGGCACCGGGCACAGACCCGGCGGTATCATAGTATAGTGCCCGGTCATCCGCAACCATTAAAAAAAGGGAATAGCCCCGCAGGAGCTATTCCCTTTTAACATTCAAGATTATCTTGTTGATCGATTACTCTACAGGATATCCTGCCTTGACCCATGCCTTCCAGCCACCGGCCATGCTTTTAACATTCGTGTATCCCATCTGCCCCAATGTGCAGGTACTGAGACATGAACGGCCACCCGACTTGCAATAACAGATTATGTAGCCGGCCTTATTGGGTATTTCCTTTGCGACTTTGAATTCCAGGAGACCGCGCGGAATGTTTATTGCTTTGGGAAGATGGCCCTTCTTAAATTCCTTGGCTGTTCTGCAATCAAGAATAACAGCAACTTTTCCCGCATCTATATCTGCCTTGGCATCGGCAACGGATATTTCCTTTACCGTCTTCTTGGCTTCCTTCACAAAATCCGAAGAACTCATATCCGCCATACCGACAGCGGATAACGAAAGTGTGAAAAGTGAAACAAAGAAAATAATCAAACTCTTTTTAACAAACATCTGGTTACGCATAACGATTCTACCTCCAAAATTTTATAGATACTTTCGTAGTGCCGGGTACGCTAGCATATTTTATACAAAAAGTAAATCATATTTCGTGACATAAATATGATGATATCGCTGCAGGCAGACAGATAGGTTCCGTCGTTATTAACGATCCATCCCTTTCCAGATATTGCGGTAAAATCCTCGAATGCGAAAGCGGGTGTGATGCGCCTGATCTGCCGTCTTAATTCTTGACTCCGTTTTCAAATCTATGGTATTGCGTTATCCCATTTCGGGATTACTTATATGATTAAAAAAATTCATAAATTATTTGCATCTGTAAAACTCACCATCTTTCTATTTCTCTTTCTGGCAGCCACCTCTATCCTAGGTACGATAATCCAGCAGGGCATGCCTGTCGAGAGGTATAGGGCGCTGTACAGCCCCGGTGTATTCTCTGCCATACAATTTTTCAATATATTCGATATGTACCACTCATGGTGGTTTACAACTCTCCTGACCTTGTTAGCAATAAATATTATTGTCTGCACATACAATCAGGTGCCCCGAATTATCAGGCTGATTTCCTCAAAGAAACGCGAGTTTGATGACTCGGTTTTCAGATCATCGCAGATCCGGAAAACATTCCAGAGTGAAAAACAGTTGCCGGATATTGAACGGCAGTCAGAAACGCTTATACAATCACTCATTGGAACCCCTGTAAAAACAGTTACCGATACTGCCACCTATCTTCTGGCTGAAAAGGGACGGTATTCGAGGCTGGGGATGATCTTTGTTCACATCAGCATACTTCTGATACTGGCAGGCGGATTGACGGGAACCATCTGGGGATTTGGCGGCCAGATGATTATCGTTGAAGGAGAAAAGTCCGATACAGTCAGGCTGTTTGGAGGAAAAGGATCTGAGAAGCTCAGGTTTGATATTCGATGTGATGATTTCACCGTCGAATTTTATGAGATGGGGATGCCGAAAGAATACAAAACCGACGTTACAGTAATAGATGATGGGAAAGAAGTCCTTTCCGGAACAATCAGAGTAAATCACCCCCTTATTTATAAGGGTCTGAAATTCTGCCAGGCAACATATGGCATTGCCGGAGCAAACGAGTTCCTGATCAGCGCGCAAAACAGCAAAACAGGGGAAACAACCGTTTTACAGCCGGAAATTATGAAGAAGGTTCCTCTGCCGGGCAGCAATACCTCGTTTGCAATAGCCAGATTTGAAGCCAATCATGACGGGATGGGGCCGGCCGTTCTCGGTGTCCTGCTTGAACCGGGAAAGAAACACGATATATTCTGGATCTCTCAAAGAGATGTCGCCATAGACCGGCAACAGAAGGGCGGGTTTACCTTTCGATTGGAGAGCTTTGAAAGGCTGTATTATACGGGCATTCAGGTAAGCAACGATCCCGGGGTTCCCCTCGTATGGGTCGGATTCTTCACCATTATGATCGGGTTTATATTAAGCCTGTTTTTTGTCCACAAAAGGATGTGGATGCGAATTTCGTGTTCACAGGATACATACGAGGTTTCCATTGCCGCCAGCGTCAGCAAAAACAGGAAACTCTTCGAGGAAAAACTGGAAGAAGAAATCAGAAAACTAAGATCAGAGTAAAACAAAATGAATGATACCTTTCTTATCAGCATAGTAACGTTTATCTATTTTTTTGCCGCCTTTTCTTTTCTTGTCTCCCTTATCTTCCGCAATAAATTTGTGGATAAAGGGGCCCTGGTAATAACTGTCGCGGGATTACTGCTTCAGACAACCGCTATAATTATGCGATGGGTCCATTCGTATCAACTCGGCATAGGACACGCGCCCCTTTCAAATTTCTATGAATCACTTATATTCTTTTCATGGTCGATTATTTTTGTGTATCTGATAATGAGAAAACGATACCGGAACAATCTCTTTGGTGGTATCGCTGTTTTTTCCTCTTTCCTGATATTGGCGTATGCCTCCCTTTCCGGTAATGTAAACTGCACGATCCAGCCCCTTATTCCCGCCCTTAAAAGTAACTGGCTTATCAGCCATGTTGTCAGCTCGTTTCTTGCCTATGCCTGCTTTGCCATCGCTTTTGGAACGAGCATTCTTTACCTGCTGAAGATCAAGATGAACGTGAGGATACTTCCGGACGCGCACTCCCTAGATGAAGTAACCTACAAAATGATATCGATCGGGTTTGTTTTATTGACACTGGGTATTATTACGGGTGCCGCGTGGGCCGACAGGGCATGGGGACGATACTGGGGATGGGATCCGAAAGAAACGTGGTCGCTTATTACGTGGCTGATCTACGGCGCATTTCTTCATACCCACCTTGCGAGGGGATGGAGGGGCATTAAGATGTCCCTGATCTCAATTATCGGTTTTATCGCCGTTATCTTTACCTATCTCGGGGTAAACTATATTCTCGCCGGTCTGCACAGTTATCTCTGATGTGATTACGGGGAAAAACTATTTTTCCCTTGCAATGTTTGCCGATATTTACTAATAACCTGAAGAAGGTTTTTATATGATCGCACGGTGTGAAGTGAAGCAATATTAAAGATAATAGCTGGAGTAAGTTGGGTATGAGAAGTGTTTCGAAACTGTTTCTGATGGTTGTTGCCGTTTTTGTTTTTGTCTTATCTCATTCTGCCATGGTTGTCGGTGCTGAAGAAAGCAGCTGCGTTTCATGTCATACAAGCTTCAAGAAGCTCCTTGAAATCACCAGAGATATCGAGGCGGCAAAACCCGCAGAGGAAGAGCCTGCCGAGTCAGAAGGCGAAGGGTGAGGCGGAGCTGTGGCTCCGTTGGAGCCATACGAAAAAGTGATGGTCGACACCGATTTCCTGGATGAAGATGAAGACGCGCACGGGCAGATATCCTGTGAAAAATGCCACGGCGGTAATCCTGAAAGCAGCGATTACAAGGCGGCACACGAAGGGATGGTAAAGGATCCCACCTACCCCGATCCTTCAAAGACCTGCGGTGAGTGCCATGCAATGGATGAGGAAAGCGGTCATCCGGAAATAACAGGAAAAAACAATACAAATCTTCACGTAACTCTTGCTCCGTTCAAGACGAAGATATACCTCAGGGCAAATTCCGATCCCTGCGTGCGGGACAAGATCGACAGCGCCATGGGAACACATTGTTCGGCATGCCACAGCAGCTGCGGCCAGTGCCATGTCAGCCGTCCCGAATCCGTCGAGGGCGGTTTCATAGAGGGACACCTCTTCCAGAAAACTCCTCCCGTCGACACAAACTGTACTTCATGCCATGGAAGCAGGGTCGAAAACGAATTTCTTGGAAAGAATGAAGGGATACCCGCCGATGTTCATCATATGAAAGAAGGCATGGCATGCAAGGAATGTCATACCGGGGATGAAATGCACGGTCATGGTATGGACAAAGAACCCTTTGACAGATATGAGGTCGAGAACAGGGCGAAATGCGAGGACTGCCACAGGATGGCAGGGAGTGAGAAGACTGAAGGTGCTGAATACGCTGCAGATCTCGTGCATCCCAGCCACGCCATCCACCAGGGGAAGGTAAGCTGCCAGGTGTGTCATTCCATGCCATATAAAAACTGTTACAGCTGTCACGTCGGCAGGGACAAATCAGGGACACCCTATTTTAAAACAGAGCCTTCAACGATCGATTTCAAGATAGGCCTTAATCCTCGAACCACCGAAGACAGGCCCGAAAAATATGTGACGGTCCGGCATATACCGATAAGCCCGGGGCTGTTTGATTTTTATGTCAAGGACGCCTTGACCGATATTGAAAAAGCACCGTCGTGGAAATTTGCCACACCCCACAATATTCAGCTTACAACTCCGCAGAACGAAAGCTGTCTTTCGTGTCATGGGAATAACACGCTGTTCCTGACGAAGAACGACGTCGATTCATGGGAAGTTGAAGCTAACAAGGATGTCTTTGCTCCTCTTATGCCCTCGCCTCCCGTGAGACACAACTGGCTCGAACAGCCCGAACTCCATCTGAAAAAGGTGGATTGCCTCACGTGTCACAATCCTCAATTACAATCCCCCATAAAGGATTGTCAGCAGTGTCATGCAAAAGACAGTATCCTTATGACAACAGCCGAAGAGGCTCCCGAATATTCACTGACAAACTGGAGTTTCACGAATAAAGAACTTATCGAAAAGGGTAATTATGTTGTGGGAAGCAACAGGATACCGGCCCTTGATCTTATCGGAATCCTGCTGATAATTTTAACGTTCGCGGGATGTACGATACACGGCGCTTTGAGATTTATCACCAGAAGGAGAAAATAACGATGTCCGAAAAGCTCTATTTACACCCGATTACCGAACGTATATGGCACTGGATTCATGCCGTATTGATCTTGCTGCTCATCATCTCGGGTATTCAAATACACTGGCCTGACAGTTGCGGGATTTTTGGAAGTTTTTCAAACGCCATATCACTGCATAACTGGCTGGGGCTGTTGCTTATCGCCGATTTCGTTCTCTGGCTGTTATATAACCTGATCTCCAGGCGCATCTCACACTATATCTTGAAAAAAGAAGAGGTGTATCCCGGTATGATTGTCCAGGCAAAGTTTTATGCCTTCGATATTTTCAAAAACAGACCGCATCCCTACTCTCCGTCCGAGGATAATAAATTTAATCCCCTTCAGAAAGCGACTTATTTCCAGTTCATGCTTATCATGATGCCTCTATTGCTGATCAGCGGCATTCTTTACCTATATCCGTCTTGTTTTTCTTCTTTTATCTCTTCTATCGGCGGGCTAAAAGTTGTGGCCATTTTCCATTACATTATGGCTGTAATTTTCACCGCTTTCTTTGTTGCACATATCTATCTCGCAACGACGGGTCATACTATCTTTGCCGACTTTATCGCCATGATTACAGGATATGCGGAAAAGGAAACCCATTAAGACATAATTATTACCTGCAAAATTTCGCGTAAAAAAAGTTTGACATTTCAATGAATGGTTGGTAGGGATTGCTCCTAAATTATAAATTGATATTGGTCATTGATTAATATCAAGCTCTCCGATCCGTTTTTTCTAAGGGCTTACTATGAAAGGCGGACGATGGGTGCGACTGGAAACGGGCGTGCCTTCCGTGTTTGAAAAGGAGAAGCATCGAATAGGTATGTTTCGATTACAACTTTCAGGGAGGGGAGCGACTTATGGATGTCAGCAGAAGAGGTTTCTTAAAGATTTCCGGCACTGCGCTGATGGCGGGCGGAATAGGCATCAATCTGAAGCCGGTTGCAGCTCACGCGCAGCCTTTAAAGATCAAATACGCAAAAGAGACCACCACGATCTGTCCGTATTGTGCGGTTGGATGCGGTATTATCGTTTCGGTTCGCAACGGTAAAGTCATCAACACAGAAGGAGACCCGGATCATCCGGTAAACAGGGGTTCGCTCTGCAGCAAGGGAGGATCCATCTATCAACTCTCCGTTAATACTAATCGTCTCGACAAACCTCTCTACCGGGCGCCGTATTCCGATAAGTGGGAGGAAAAATCCTGGGAATGGATGCTCGACAAGATCGCCCGGAATGTGAAGAAGAGCAGAGACAACAGTTTCCTTCTCAAAAACGCGCGCGGCCAGGTGGTTAACCGAACCGACGGAATCGCATCCGTGGGCAGCGCCGCAATGGATAACGAGGAGTGCTTCCTTTATCAGAAATTCTTACGGGGGTTGGGCCTGGTCTATATCGAACACCAGGCCCGTATCTGACACTCCGCCACTGTTGCGGCTCTGGCAGAGTCGTTCGGACGTGGTGCAATGACCAATCACTGGATTGATATTCAGCACAGTGATTGTGTTCTCATCATGGGAAGTAACGCGGCTTCCAATCATCCTATTTCGTTTAAATATGTCACCAAGGCCATGGAGAACGGCGCGAAGCTGATCAGCGTTGATCCCCGATTCACACAGACGTCTTCCAAGGCCGATATTTATGCTTCTTTAAGATCGGGGAGCGATATAGCGTTTCTGGGCGGTATGATCAATTATATCCTGAAGAACAAACTGATTCAGGAGAAATACGTAAAATACTATACCAATGCCCCCTTCCTGGTAAATCCCGACTTTGAACTACCCGGAGAGAACGATGGCGTGTTCTCCGGCCTCAAAGACAACAAGTACGATAAGTCTTCGTGGTCTTTCCAGACGGATTCCGGCGGAGTCGTCAAGAAGGATATGAGTCTCCGGAATCCCAATTGTGTGTATCAATTGCTGAAGAAACATTATTCGCGGTATACCCCGGATATGGTCTCCAAGATTACCGGTACGCCGAAAGACAAACTGCTTGAGGTGTACAGGGAGTATTCGAAGACAGGCGCGGTCGGAAAGGCCGGAACCATCATGTATGCCATGGGCTGGACCCAGCATACCGTCGGCGTTCAAAATATCAGGACCATGTCGATTATCCAGTTGCTTCTGGGCAATATGGGGGTCGCCGGTGGCGGAGTCAACGCGTTGAGAGGCGAGTCAAACGTACAGGGTTCCACCGATCACTGCCTTCTTTTCCATATCCTGCCCGGATATCTGAAAACTCCGAAGGCGTCTCAACCGACACTGGCCGCCTATAACGCGAAATATACACCCGCAACAGAAGAGCCAAAAAGTCTTAACTGGTGGAAGAATTATCCAAAATACGTCGCGAGTCTTCTGCGGGCTCATTACGGTATGAATGCCACGCCCGAAGATGCTTACAACTATCTCCCCAAATTGGATGACGGCAAGAACTACTCCTGGCTGAGCATCTTCGACAAAATGTACAAGGGAGAATTCACCGGGTTCTTCGCGTGGGGTCAGAATCCCGCTTGCAGCGGCGCCAGCTCCAACAAGACTCGCCAGGCGATGGCGAAGCTGGACTGGATGGTCAATGTCAATATCTTCGACAACGAAACAGGATCGTTCTGGAAGGGACCCGGAATGGATCCCGGAAAGATAAAGACGGAAGTCTTCATGCTGCCGTGCTCCGCCTCGATCGAGAAGGAGGGAAGTATCACCAACAGCGGCCGCTGGATGCAGTGGAGATATAAGGCGGTTGATTCACCGGGCGTTGCGATGCCTGATGGTGAGATTATCACTGAACTCTACTACAAGATCAAAGAGCTGTACGAAAAGGAAGGTGGACCTCTGAAGGAAGCCTTCACAGAAATGACCTGGGACTACGGACCGAAGGGGCCGAACGGCAGAATACGGCACCTGGATACCCACTACATCGCCAAGGAGATAAACGGGTATTTCCTCGAAGATAAGAGAATAAAGGGAAAGCTGTACAAAAAAGGTACTCTGGTTCCCAGCTTCGCGTATCTGCAGGATGACGGTTCCACATCGTCCGGAAACTGGCTTTACTGTAACTCTTACACCGAGAAGGGAAATATGGCTGCCCGCCGGGGTCAAAAGGATGAATCCGGTATCGGTCTTTATTCCGAATGGGCATGGTGCTGGCCGGTCAACCGAAGGATTATATATAACGGTGCCTCCGTTGATCCGGAAACCGGTATGCCCTGGGACAAGAAAAATCCCGTTATCAGGTGGAACGGCTCCAAATGGGTAGGAGATATCCCGGACGGCGTTGCCGCTCCGGGCTCCGGGAGACCTCCCTTCATCATGAAACCCCACGGTGTCGGTTCTATCTTCGGCCCCGGACTCGCCGACGGGCCCTTCCCGGAGCATTATGAACCACTTGAATGTCCTATCGAGGGGAATATCCTCTCCCGGCAGTTTATCAATCCTACGATTAAGCGGTGGGATGAGGAAGGAACGAACACCAGTGTGGATGCCCGGGCAACCTGTGACCCCCGATTTCCGATCATCTGCTCTACCTATCGGGTCAGCGAACACTGGCAGACCGGTCTGATGACAAGATGGTGTCCGTGGCTCGCAGAGATGCAGCCCTCCATGTTCGTTGAGATCGGTACAGAGCTCGCGAAGAACAAGGGGATCAAGAACGGTGAGATCGTCACGGTAAAATCGGTCAGAGGGAAGGTCGACGCGGTGGCGATTGTGACGGAGAGATGGAAGCCTTTCAATATTGACGGCAATACGGTTCATGAAGTCGGAATACCGTGGCACTACGGATGGGTTACCACGAAGATGAGAGAATATGTACATGGTGACAAGAAACCGGAGGTCTTTACGTTCGGTGATTCCGCTAATATCGTTACTCCGTTCATCGGAGACGCCAATACCATGATACCGGAGAGCAAGGCCTTCATGGTAAATGTTGAAAGGAAGGAGGGGTAAATCATGTCTGAAAAAATCAAACTGTGTGACCTTTCTAAATGCACCGGATGCAGAGCCTGCCAGTTGGCATGCAAGCAGTGGAACCAGCTGCCGGCACGACAGACAGTCAACACAGGAACATATCAGAATCCACCTGATCTCCAGCCGAACACCTGGAACATCATACGATTTCAAGAGATATCCACCGACGACGGAGTCGCCTGGCTGTTCAGGCATGATGCCTGCATGCACTGCACCGACGCAGCCTGCGTGAAGGTATGCCCGAGTGGCGCCCTGTCGCATACAAAGTATGGCACGGTCGCTCTTGACAGCAGCAAGTGTATCGGATGCAAGGAATGCATTTTCGCGTGTCCTTTCGAGGTGCCCAGGTACGATCCTGAAACAGATAAAATTCTCAAGTGCGACATGTGTTTTTCCCGGATCGAGAATGCAATGGAACCGGCCTGCGTCAAGGCCTGTCCGACCGGCGCCCTGCGATTCGGCGACAAAGATGAAATGCTGAAAGCAGCGCATGCGCGCGCAAAGGAACTCGGCGGAGACGCTTCCGTATACGGAGACACCTTTGTCGATGGAACTCACATGATATATGTTCTTCCGGAAAAGGCCGCCATCTACGACAAACTTCCGGAAAAACCGAGAGTCCCGCTCTCCGTCATTGCATGGAAAGACTGGCTCAAACCACTCAGCCTGTTTGCCGCGGGCGGAGTAATTGCAGGATCCTTCCTGCACTATATTCTTCATGGACCCAAAGATACGAGTGGCGATGGAGATAACGTGAGTGAGGGAGGAGGCGAATAACATGAAAAAAGGAATGATACAAGTATCCGATGGATTTGAGAGAATAGTACACTGGTGTCTGGCTGCTTCATGCCTGATACTTATGATTTCGGGATTGGGAATGATGTTCCATTCGTTCAATTTTATTGCGATTCCTGTTGGAGGGTTAAAAAACCTGAAATTGATCCACAACTTCTGCGGGCTTTTATTTATTCCGTCCCTTCTTTTCGCCATACTGATATGGTGGAAAGAGGCCGGCATCTTCAAGTTTCCCGACGATCTGGAATGGATCAAGTGTGCGGGCGGGTATCTCTGGCATGTCGAGCATCCCCCTGAGACGGGGAAATACAACCCCGGGCAGAAGGCATTCTTCTGGGCCGTGGTGCTCTTCGGGGTTGTTATGATCGTCACCGGACTTATTATGTGGTTCCCGCTTGGGTGCCCCACAGGCCTGGTACGATGGATGTACCCATTGCATGCGCTGGGTTTCTTTGTAATATTCCCATTTTTCTTTATCCATTTATACTTGGGGACAATCGGCGTTCCCGGTTCCGTGTCGGCGGTTCTCACCGGATGGGTTACACGGTCCTGGGCTGAGAAACAGTGCCCGAAGTGGCTCAAAGAAATGGAAGAGTCAGGAAAACTGAAGGTTTCAGATTAACCAGCGGTCTGGAGATTCGCTGCACGTAAAGGGGTGTGCCCTCAACCGGGCAGACCCCTTTTTACCGGGAAAGAATTCCTTGAATTTGTATACAAAAGAATATATAGGTTTCTCTCGCTTTAAAACACCACAAGAGGTGAAACATGGCAGAAGTACTGAAAGACACCCTGAAAACTATTGACGGGTATAAAAATATGAATCCTCATTACGAAGAACTTCTCGATATTCTTGAAGAAGTCCTTATTTTGAGAGCGCAGTATCGTTGCAAGGTAAAAGAAGACATCTTTCACGTGGATGAATCGCTTCTAGAGAAAAAACTTGCCGGAGGGTTGCCCCTTGTTGATTTTCCAGGGGGTACGTTCGATCTTGAAGGCCCAAAAGAATATTTCACCGCCCTTCTCGGGATAGCCCATAAGAGAGCCCTGGAGGAAACCGACGAGATAATAAAAAAAATTGAAAACGACGAGTTGAATTATGCGGAAATAGTTCGTGATTCCTTTACATTTCAGCAAGATGAAGATCTGCCGGATAATGATACTGAAGGAATTTTTGATCTGCTCGGCTTCCTTATCGAAGAGAGTCTGAGGCCGGCGCTGGAGGTCGTTTCTGAAAAATACAGAGATATCATCGCCGGATCATCCTGGTCTGAGGGGTATTGCCCCGTATGCGGGAGAGAACCAAAGATATCGGAGATACGGGAAGAAGGAGGGAAACGGTTCCTCTTTTGCGGTCAGTGCGGATTTGAATGGCAATTCGCGCGTGTCAAATGCCCCTTCTGCGGAAATGAAGATCAGCAGACACTGGCTTATTTCACTATCGAGAATGAGGAAAAGTATCGGGTTGACGTGTGTAATTCCTGCAATAAATATATAAAGACGGTGGACTTCAGAAAGACGGAGAAAAGACCCAACCTGGATGTTGAAGATATAGCCACCCTGCATCTGGATATTCTTGCCGACGAGGAAGGATATGAGTAGTCACGGCACCGGCTGTTTATCTCCTGATGACGGCAACCGATGATCGCTGAGGTATGGAAGAAATTGATATAGCGACTGTAATTGAAACCCTCAAAGAAACCCTCAAGACAGAGAAGCTTCCCATAGTTTCCGATCTCGCCGAAAAACGAAGTACGCCTTTCCATATACTCATTTCCACACTTATCAGTCTCAGGACAAAGGACGAGGTTACCGAGGCAGCCTCCAGGAGGCTCTTCGCTCTGGCGGACACCCCTTCGGAAATGGTGAAGCTATCCGAAGATCACATCATCAATGCGATTTATCCCGCCGGTTTCTACAGGAACAAGGCAAAAACAATTCTCCATATCTGCCGTGAATTGATTGAAAAATACGATTCTCATGTTCCCGAAACTATTGAGGAGCTTCTTACGCTGAAAGGGGTGGGAAGAAAAACCGCCAATCTGGTGGTCACTCTGGGATACGGGGGAAAGGGAATATGCGTGGATACGCATGTTCACAGAATCTCAAATCGCCTCGGGTACGTAACAACGACCACTCCCGAAGAAACCGAATATGACCTCAGAGAGAAACTCCCCTTGAGATACTGGACAGATTACAATACAATCATGGTGGCGTTCGGAAGAAATATCTGTCGGCCCACCTCGCCACTGTGCACCAGATGCCCGCTCTCGAACTATTGTCCGAGATATGGAGTAACAAGAAGCCGGTAGCGGAAGGACATCGTTATACTGTGGTTTTTTTGTTGATATGCCGACCGCCTTATCTGTATGTTAAATCCTCTATACAATACCAAAGGGATGGAAACCCGATGAAAAAGATGGCTATCATCCTTCTCCTGCTTATCATGCCATTGCAGGCCGGTGCCTATGAAAACTTTAATACGGTCGTAACGTATGACGGGTATTTCTCGAAATATTCCAAACGATATTTCGGGCCCGGTTTTGACTGGCGTTATTTCAAGGCTCAGGCAATCGCAGAGTCAAGACTCAAGGCAGATGCGCAATCGCATGCCGGAGCCCTGGGCATTATGCAGATTATGCCGCGGACATTCAAGGATATCGCACGGAAGAATCCCCATCTTCGGGGCGATATTACCCGTCCCCGCTGGAATATCGCGGCAGGCATCTATTACGATAGAGTGCTATGGAAGGAATGGAAGGCCAAGCGTCCGTTTCAGGACCGGATAAATTTTATGTTTGGCTCTTACAACGCCGGCAAGAGAAATATAATGAAGGCCCAACGAATCGCCGGGAAACAATCCCTTAACAGGAATCTGTGGAAATCGATAGAGTATACCCTGCCGAAGGTTACGGGGAAAAGGAGCAGCGAAACGATCGGGTATATAAAGAAGATTCACACAATCAAGGAGGTTCTGAAATAATGGACATTTCAATAATCGCATTAAACATCGGATACGCAATCACCGGAGCGATACTTACCATCATATGTATGGTGACGGGCTATAAAATATTCGACAAAATAACCCCTTTTGACACATCAAGGGAGCTTGAGGAAAAGAATGTGGCGGTCGGAATCGTTGTGGGATCCGTCTTTGTCGGGCTGGGCATCTCGGTAGGGCTTGTTATTGGGATGGGACTCAATTAGCAGACCGTTTCTCACGGTCTGCCGGGGAGAAATCCATTCAAGAGAATGTCCGTCAAAAACCACTGTTTCGTGAGGGCTGTTATTTAAATGTCCAGGTCATACCTTCCGGCGTGTCGTGAACGATTATTCCCAGCTTCGAGAGTGATTCTCTCAGGTGATCAGATCGTTCCCAGTCGCCGGCAGCGCGCGCCTCTCTTCTTTCATTCATCAGCCGCGTGATATTGTCATCGAGCGCTTCCTCTTCGAAATTCATTATGCGAAGAACGGAATTTATCTCTTTCATGGTGTCCAGAATCATGTCTCTTTGCGTGATGTCGAGCTGTTTCGCGGCCAGAGTTACATTTATTTTTCTGACAAATTCGAACACGCAGGCAAGGGCTTCGGAGATATTGAAGTCATCATCCATCGCTTCGGTAAACCCCTTTTTGATGTCGTAGAGAAGTTGATCGACATCGGCTTCGGGCCTTCCCTCTCCCGGATGGAAGTAAAGTAATCGTTGTATAAAGTTATTCAGCCTCTTGATTGTATTACTTGCCGTATCGAGCGCTCCGAACGAAAAACTCAGCGGTTTTCTATAGTGAGAACTGAGGAGAAAATATCTGATTTCACTCCCCGAATATCCCCGTGCCTCCAGATCAGGTAACGTGAAAGAATTGTCGGTAGACCGGGACATTTTTTTACCTTCCATCATGACGAGCTCGGAGGCGAGCCAGTAGTTTGCCAGCTTTTTCCCTGTAGTCGCCTTCCCTATCGCCATGACGTTCTCGCAATGCGGAAAGATGATATCAGCTCCGCTTATATAGATATCAAATGTTTCTTCCAGATATTCCATGGCCAGAGCCGCACATTCAAGGTGCCAGCCCGGCCTTACATTCCCCCACCTGGTCTTAAAATAGATACCCTCTTTTAATTCGGCCAGGGTCGATCTTTTGAGCAGGGTAAAATCGACGGGGTTGTCCTTCTCATAATTATCCCTATCCACTGTACTTGAGTGCCTTACCTGCGCCAGATCGATTTTTGATAAAATTCCGTAGTCATCGAGCCGTGATATATCAAAATATACAGACTTCAACTTCTCGTAGGCATAGCCTTTTTCTACGAGTTTTTCCACAAGCCTTATCATTGCATCGACACTTTCGCTCGCCACCGGATACGTGTCATCATGGCTGATATCAAGCTTGTCCAGATCACTGAAAAAGGCTTCGGTATGTTCCCGTGTAAATTTTTTAATGTCTTTCCCGGCCCTGTCGGCGCCGTTTATGGATCTGTCAGCCAAGTCTATAATGTTGGAGACGTGCTTTACCGTATATCCCTTGAATTCCAGATATCTGGTTATCATGTCAGAGACAACGGCGCGTCGATAAGTACCTATGTGAGGGATATCGTGAACGGTCGGCCCGCATGAATGTACGAGGATCCGATCGGTATTTATCGGCCTGAACGGCTCCTTATCCCTGCTCAGTGTGTTATACAGGGAAAGTGAGGTTTCTTCCCTGTCCGCAAAGAGCTCCGTGCTGAGATATCGCTCCCCGCTGTCCGGCAGGATTACCACGATCAACCCCTTTTCCATTTCCCGGGCCTTTTGAAGGGCCACATGCATAGCCGCGCCTGAACTCATACCCGCCAGGATCCCCTCTTCCCTGGCAAGTCTTCTCGACATTTCGAAAGCGTCTTCATCCAGTATATTGATTTTTTCGTCCAGACGTTCGATGTCAAAGATGCCGGGCCGGTATGATTCCTTCATGTTTTTAAGGCCCTGGATCTTGTGATGGAGGTACGGTTCTACGCCGACAATCCTGATATCTTCATTATATTCTTTGAGTTTTCCGGCAATCCCCATGGCGGTACCGGTGGTCCCGAGCGATGTGACCACCATGCTTACCTTATGGTCCGTCTGCCGCCAGATTTCTTCGGCCGTTCCATGATAGTGGGCGAGAATATTGTCCTGGTTGTTATGCTGATCGGGAACAAAATACGTATCGGGGCATTCTCGTAATTTTTCATAAACTACCTCAATCGCTCCATCGGTACCGAGATGAGCGGGAGTCAGGATTAATTCGGCGCCGAGGGCCCTTAAAATCTTTTTCCGCTCCTCGCTTGCCGATTCAGGCATGACCAGGATAAGTTTATATCCTTTCACCGCGGCTACCAGAGCGAGCCCTATCCCGGTGTTTCCGCTTGTGGCTTCCAGAATAGCCTTTTCAGCGGTAAGCAATTTTCTGTTCTCAGCCCTTTCTATCATATAGAGGGCCGTCCTGTCTTTTATCGAACCGCCGGGGTTCAATCCCTCCAACTTCGCATAGATTGTCACGTTTTTGTTGGAATTAAGATTGCGGATTTCTACAATGGGCGTGTTGCCTATCAGATTCAGAATGTTGTCGCAGCGTTTTTTCATTGATTTAAGAGTGAGCAGTGATGTTGGTAGTCCTTCTCTAATGTAGTTAAAGCAGAGATGTAATTGAGGGACATATCTGCTTTTTTCCTCGAGCCCTCGGGCCTTCGACCTGTAGAGCCTTCCCGGCAATTTCAACCAACAGGGAAATGATTCATATAGACGTTAACTGTCGAACTTCGGTATCGGAATCTTTACAAATGGGACACCTTCTTTTCTAAGGGTGTCTTCTTCATTTTTGGTCGTGGTTCCCCGTATATTTCTGCTGTCTTCCTCCCCGGTATGTATCTTAAGAGCAACTTCAGCAAATTTGCTGCCCACATCTTCAAATGTCTTTTCCATATATTCGTTCAGCACTTGAACTGCTTTTGCGGGAGACATTCCCTTGTTTTTTTCTTTCAACTCCCTGGTTCCCTTCCCCATGACCGTTATGGAGGAGGGCACTATCTCTATCTTTGAACTTCCGCACACCGGACAGGTGACAAGCTTCTTATCTTTCTGTTCCTCAAAAGCATTACGATCATTAAACCAACCCTCAAATATATGATTTTCTTCACACTTAAGGTCATATACTATCACTTCTTCCGTTCCTTTCTTCCTGCACTCTCGCTTGTTCTTATCAATATCATGAATTTTCTGCTGAAACAAGTTGTGGCAGTATTTTACACAATATCCTTTCCTGCTTCATTTTTTTTATGGACATTTATCGGCAAATTATATAGTCAAGGGTTCTGTCGGGATGTGGCCCAGTCTGGTAGGGCACTGCGTTCGGGACGCAGGGGTCGCGCGTTCAAATCGCGCCATCCCGACCATTTTTAATCTGCAGTGGATAGTGGATTATTCACATTCTCTGAATGACGAAACTAAGGCTGTAGAATCCAATAGTTCTAGCAGTTCACCACAGGGCAATTCACGGTTTTATTGTTCTATCCGATGGCGCCCGCCATGGAAAAGATCGGAAGATAAAGGGCTATTATCATTCCTCCGACAACTCCGCCGAGAAACACCAGCATTATGGGTTCAAGCAGTGCGGTCATGGCATCAACCGCCGTGTCAACCTCCGAATCGTAAAAATCTGCGATCTTTTCCAGCATGGCATCAAGAGCACCCGTATTTTCGCCGACCGATATCATCGAAACAACCATGGAAGGAAATATTCCTGATTCCGACAGGGGTTCCGCTATCGTCTTGCCCTCGCTTATACTTTTTCTGGTTTCCATCAGTGTATTTTCAACAACCCTGTTGCCCGCCGTTTTGCTTACGATCTCAAGTCCGTCAAGAATAGGGACTCCACTGCTCATCATGGTGGAAAGGGTCCGTGAAAATTTTGCCACGGCGACCTTCTTGAGTAATATACCGAAAACAGGAAGTTTGAGCGTTATTCGATCTATCCTCAACCTCCCCTTTTCAGTCTTGTAGTATCGCGTAAAAATGAATCCGAACAGAATGAATGCACCAAGCATATACAATATATTGTGCTGGACAAAACGGCTCATGTCCACAAGAAACTGGGTAGGACCCGGCAGCGCCGAACCCATACTCGTAAACAGATCATCAAAGACGGGAACAACTTTATAAAGGAGAAGAATAACAACCGCTATGGCAATAACAAGAACACTGATAGGATAGGTCATGGCCCCCTTCACTTTCCTTTTGAGGTTCATTGCCTTTTCCATATATGCGGACAGACGATTGAGGATTACATCCAGGATACCTCCGGCCTCACCGGCGGCGACCAGATTTACGAACAGTTCATTGAATACATTCGGATATTTTTTGAGAGCTTCCGAAAGAGAGCTTCCTCCTTCGATATCCTCTTTCAGCGTTCTGATGATGGTTGAAAATGTTTTGTTCTTTTCTTCTTCGCTCAGCAACTCCAGACATTGAATGATGGGCAATCCGGCATTGATCATGGTTGCAAACTGACGGGCAAAGACCACTATATCTTTTTCTTTGACTCTTTGCTGGAGAAAGGGAATGTTTTCAAAGAGATCTTTCGGTTTTTTCTTAATACCCCCGGGCTTGATACGCTGGCGGCGCAGCTGGATTCTCACGGCACTTTCAGTTGGGGCCTCCATTTCACCCTTCTTGATTTCACCTTTTTTTGTCGTGCCTTCCCACAGGTATACAGGCATATTTACCCCCTTTTCTCCTGAACTGTCAGGAAATCCCAATTACGAGTCATCTCATACAGGATAATGCCTCCCGATACAGATACATTTAAAGAATCAATACTATTTGTCATAGGTATGGAGACCAGGAAATCGCATTTCTTTCTTACAAGCTGCCTTATTCCTTTTCCCTCGCTCCCCATTACAAGACCCATGTGAGTAGCGTAGTCACAAGATGAAAGGGTGTTTCCGCGCATGGCGTCGGCACCGTACACCCAGAAGCCTTCTTCTTTCAGTTTATCAATTGCTCTCGATATATTTACGACCATGACAACCGGCAGATACATGGCCGCTCCCGCTGAAGCCTTGATTACGGCTGGCGTGACAGATGCAGCCCGGTTTTCAGGAATAATAACAGCCGACACGCCGAAACAGAGAGCAGTCCTGATAAGCGAGCCGAGATTTTGAGGGTCGGTGATCCCGTCAAGGATAAGGATTAAAGCGTTTCTACGGGATTTACAATCCCTCAGGACATCCCCCATATCGGCATACCGGTATCCTCCGTATATGCAGATAACACCCTGATGATGGCTGGTCCCGGCGCTGGAGTCCAGATACTCTCTCTCCTTAAAAACGACAGGGACCTTTCTCCGGGCTGTAATGTCCAATATCTCACGTACGTTACTCTGTTTTCCCCCTTTAAGCAGAATAACCTTTTCCACTTTTCCGCCGGTCCTGAGGGCCTCGACAACCGGATGAATTCCATAGATTATCTGCATTGTTTCTCCTTCGACCGGACCATGAAAAACCTTAATGGGCGAGTCCTTTGGAGATTTCTTCAGTGATTCTGTCCGCAGTGCCCGCAGGGTCATCAGCCAGCCGTATCGGTCTCCCTACTACGATGTAATCCGCCCCCATTGAAACGGCTTTTTCGGGAGTCAAAATCCTTTTCTGGTCATCATCGGCAACCGTGCCGCCCAGTCGTATCCCGGGAGTTACGACGATAAAATCATCTCCGCATGCCTTCCGGATCAGGACTACGTCCTGCGCGGAGGCCACAACACCCGGAACACCCGCGTTCTTTGCAGATATCGCGAGATTGAGGGCAAGATCCCTGGTGGAATATTTGAACCCCATATCCTGAAGATCCGCATCATCCAGACTTGTAAGAACCGTTACCGCGAGCAGCACAGGGGGTACAACCCCCAGGGATTGAGAGGTTTTATTGACGGAATCAACCGCCCGTTCCATCATCTCTTTTCCCCCGAGCGCATGTATATTGAACATGAAAACGCCCAGTTTTACCGCGGCCTCGGCAGCCATTGCGACGGTGTTCGGAATGTCGTGAAATTTCAAGTCCAGAAAGACATTTACACCCTTATCTATAACTCCTGATACAACGGAAGGACCGAAACGGGTAAATGCCTCCTTTCCTATTTTAATCATTCCCACGTGATCCTTCAGAAGATCGGCCCACTTCATGGCTTCATTCATATCTTCTCCCAGATCAAGGGCGAAAATCAATTTATCCCGGCTGTTTTTATTCGGTAACTTCATTTTCAGCACTATCCGTCTCGTTCTCTGCAGGCTCAGCAATCGGAACATCGGCGGACAGGGCATTGAGAATCTCAGGATGAGAATATCTCACCTTCCCCTCCGCTATCTCTCTCAGTGCCGTCACTATCTCACGGTTGTTTCTTTTTTCACTGAGAGCTTTCGAACCCTTGAACAATTGTTTCGCTCGTTGAGCGGTGAGCTGCGTCAGGGCGAATCTGTTTTTTGCTTTTTCCAAAGAATCTTCTACTGTAACTCGTGCCATGCTTTATTTGCCTCCGTTTATTGGAGCTCCCGGCGGTACAATGCGGGAAGCCTTCGATTAATTAATATATTAGACGCTATTTTTTATGTTCTTTGACAGAAGATAATCCCGCCATGAATTGTACCCCGACTGCCAGGGGGAACAAAACGTCTCATCTGTGCGCGCACCTTTTGGAAACACCACAGATTCAATAAAAATTATTTATCCTGTTTTGCAGTCGAGGTCTCCTGTTTTTCTCAGCTATATAGATAGACTTCATTATATACGCTGAATTTTTCAGTATATCATTAAATATAATATAATCATACCATTCATTTTCTTTTATCTCTTCAAGGGCTCTTTCAAATCGTATCTTTATGGTATCTTCGGTTTCCGACCCGCGTTTCTTTAATCTTTCTTTGAGCTCTTGCGCAGACGGCGGCATGATGAAAACAAAGACACCTTCAGGGTATATCTTCTTTACGTTGCGGGCACCCTTCGTGTCTATATCCAGCAAAACATCGCCATTATTCAGGATGCGGTCTTCTATTTCTTTTTTCGACGTGCCGTAAAAATGGCCGTATATCTCTTCCCACTCGACAAATTCGTCCTTTTCTATTCTTTTCTTGAACTCCTTCACCGAGATAAAATGATAATCTTTCCCCTCTTTTTCACCTTTCCGCGAAGGACGTGTAGTGCAGGACACAGAGAAATGCAGGTCGGGAAATTCGTCCAGCAGTTTTTTGCATACGGTTGTTTTCCCGGCACCCGAAGGGGCGGAAATGACAACAAGAAGTCCCTGTGTGTTCATATTTTTCATGATAACCAACCCTTATAGATACAGTATCCGGCCCCTCAAAAATGCCATCGGAAATGATGCATACCCTCTGCGTCTTTTCCTTTTCACTGAATCTCTCGTTTTCGTTAATACTCCCGAAACTCCAACCCATCGGGCAATGACAGCGACACCCTGTCGCTTTCTCTGCCTTGAAGCTGTTCCTTATTCAATATTCTGTACCTGCTCTCTCATCTTTGCCAGTTCCGTTTTTATCTCTATTACATGGCTTGATATCGCAAGATCGTTGCTTTTTGACCCTATCGTGTTTATTTCCCGGTGCATCTCCTGAAAGAGAAAATCCATTTTTCGACCTATGGCGGCATCACTGTTGAGCATCTCACCAAACTGCGTTATATGACTTTTCAGGCGTACGATCTCTTCGGTAATATCACTCTTTTCAGCCATTATCGCGACTTCCTGGAGCAATCGTGATTCATCACACTCTATCCCGTCCGTTAACTCCCGGATTCTTTCCGAAAGTCGATCCTTGTAATCATCAGCCACTTCCGGAACCCTCGATTCCAAGTCTTTTATGTGAGCGCCAACCGTATCAATGCGCTCGATGAAATCCTCGTAGATCTGTCTGCCTTCAACCTCTTTCATACATATCAGGGAATCGATTGCGTCATTCAGCGCCCTGCTGATTATATCCCATGACTCCTCAGGATCGATTTCTGCCTCGGACACATAGATGCTTCCTTTCAGAGCAACAAGTGTATCGAGTGTTATCTCGTCCCTGAGACCGAATCTCTTTTTCAGGTCGGCCATCAAGGAATAATAACTGTCAATGAGAGGAAGATTTGCTTCAAGCGTATCAATACTATCCGTACCCGAATCTGAACCTATCCTGATGCTTATCTCCACTTTTCCCCTGGAAATCCGTTCTCCTACCCTTTTTTTAATATCCACCTCCAGAGGGGCGAGGAAGAAGGGCATCCTCACATTGCTCTCCAGGTTTTTGTGATTGAGAGATTTCATCTCTACCACCAGCTTTTTGCCCTTGAGAGCAGATTCCGTTCTTGCATAGCCTGTCATGCTTTTTATCATAGATTATTTTCCTCGTTTAAAATTCACGGCTCACCGATAAGTATTCTTTAACCCTTGAATCTGAATAATATACCTTTTTCGTATGTTGTTGAACATCATTATCATGTTTTTGTCTGAGTAATCGGGGTATGTCCACTCAAGACTCTTAAACGTATGATTTACAAAAATGAGTGTCAGATCAGCATATATGCCGTCTCTGATATAGGGACGGTGTGTGTAGGCTTTCCCCGTCGCAAGGATCAGGTGAGCTTTGGATATATATCCCGGATCAATATTGACACGTCTTTTCCCATCTATCATACATTGTTCTTCCATACTGTTTGTAAACAGTTTTATATCGGGAAGCGTGTCGGGCGACACGAGTTTTTCAAAAGATATAAACCTCCTGATGAGGGAATTCCCTGATTCTTTTGTGTAATAATCGGTGTATTCAAAAGGTAAAACGGCACTTATATAATCAGTCTCTCCATATTTTTCCGACATGGTTGTTATGGTTTTATTCAGCATATCTCTGCTTCCGGAAAATACGCTGGATACTAATTTAACCGGTTCAGGAGAGGTTGGTTTGCTCATAGTGTTTTTTCAGTTCATCACGATAGACCGGCGACGTGCCCACCTTGCCGACTGCAATACCGGCAGCGTGGTTGGCCAGTACAGAGGCTTCCTTGAATGTAGCTCCCGCGGCAACACAAAGAGCAAAAACCCCTATCACCGTATCTCCGGCGCCTGTTACGTCGAAAACATCTCGCGCAACGG
>Ga0272444_10000619_pt1 | contig 37068 bp, 34 predicted proteins | sample SSMForm13_FD_201033 | JGI IMG/M metagenome (GOLD analysis project Ga0272444, IMG submission 201033) | Marine sediment archaeal communities from Little Sippewissett salt marsh, Falmouth, MA, United States - SSM-Form-13 | ecosystem: Environmental > Aquatic > Marine > Wetlands > Sediment ...
GCCGGTTCGGGCGTGGACGCGCATCCAGAGACAAACAGCGCTAGAATAGACAGCGCGACCGGAATCTTCCGTGCCGAAAGGCGCTTGTGCGTGGCCAACATGAATCCCCCTTGAAACTAAATGCGGCTGGACGGCGTCTTATGACTACCGGTTAACGGGTCTCCCCGACGGTAGTATATTTAGTATGATCATAACTTTAGCAGAAAAACTTGTAAAACAGCACGAATTTTAAAATCGAATTCTATGGCCATTCTGGAAATTTTGCATTTTCCCGACCCGCGCCTGCGCAAGCACGCCGAGCCGGTCGCCGAGGTCGACGACGAGATCCGCCGGATCGTGGACGACATGTTCGAAACCATGTACCAGGCGCCCGGTATCGGCCTGGCCGCGACCCAGGTCAACGTTCAGAAACAGATCATCGTCATCGACGTCTCCAAGGAGCAGAATGAGCCGCTGGTGCTCATCAATCCGGAGATCGTCGAGCTCGACGGTGTCGAGGAGATGGAAGAGGGCTGCCTGTCGGTGCCGGGCTACTACGAGAACGTCCAGCGCGCCGAGCGTATTCGCGTGCGCGCCCTGAACCGTGACGGCGAGGCGTTCGAGCTCGAGACCGACGACCTGCTCGCCGTGTGCATCCAGCACGAGATGGACCACCTGGCCGGCAAGCTCTTCGTCGACTACCTCTCGCCGCTCAAGCGCCAGCGCATCCAGAAGAAGCTGGAGAAGGCCGCCCGCCAGGGCAACCTGCCCAAGAATACCGAGCGCGCGGCCATCTAGGCCGCGCTCGACTGCCCTCCACCGAGGTTCGCGATGTCCGAATCCCTGCGTATCGTCTACGCGGGCACGCCCGATTTTGCGGTGCCCGCGCTCCAGGCGCTGATCGACTCCCATCACGACGTGGTGGCCGTGTATACCCAGCCGGACCGCCCGGCCGGTCGTGGCCGCAAGCTCAAGCCCAGTCCGGTGAAGACGGTGGCGTTGACCCACGACATCCCGGTGGAGCAACCCGAAAAGCTGCGGGATGCAAAGACCCAGGCAACCCTCGCCGGCTATCGGCCGGACCTGATGGTGGTGGCCGCCTACGGCATCATCCTGCCTGCGGCGGTGCTCGACATCCCCCGTCTGGGCTGCCTCAATATCCACGCCTCCCTGCTGCCCCGCTGGCGCGGCGCCGCCCCGATCCAGCGCGCCATCCTGGCCGGCGACGCGGTGACCGGCGTGACCATCATGCAGATGGACGCGGGCCTGGACACCGGCGATATGCTGCTCAAGCGCGAGGTGGCCATCGAGCCGGGAATGACGGCCCAAGGTCTGCACGACCGCCTGGCCGATGTCGGCGGTCCGGCGCTACTGGAAACCATCGACGGACTGCTCGCGGGCACCGTCACGCCGGAGCCCCAGGACGACGCCTTGGCCAATTACGCCGCGAAGCTGTCCAAGGACGAGGCTGCCATCGACTGGTCCTGCCCCGCCGATGCGATCGCCCGCCAGGTCTGTGCCTTCAACCCCTGGCCGGTGGCGCAGACCCTGCGCGGCGGTGAGCCGCTGCGTATCTGGGAGGCGCAGGCCGTGGCCGGACAGGGGGAGCCGGGCCGCGTCGTGGCGGAGAGCGGGGAAGGGATCGACATCGCCTGCGGCGACGGCCTCCTGCGTGTCACCCGCCTGCAGCTGCCCGGTGGCAAGCCCCTGACGGCCCGCGACTTCCTCAACGGCCGTTCACTCGCCGGCGAGTCGCTGCCCTCGTGAAGCCCCGCGCCGCCGCGCTCGAGTGCCTGATCGCCGTGGCCGAGCGGGGCGAGTCCCTGTCGCGGGCCCTGCCGCCGCTGCTGGCGCGCATCCCGGAGGGGCGCGATCGCGGCCTGGCACAGGAGTTGAGTTACGGTGGTCTGCGCTGGTACTGGCGACTCGAGGCGATGCTGGACCTGCTGTTCGAACGCCCGCTGAAGGCGCGCGACCGGGACGTGGTCCACGCCGTGCGCCTGGCCGCCTACGAGATCCTGTATCTCGACACCCCCGACTACGCCGCGGTCAATGAGTACGTCGAGCTCGTGAAGCGGCGCGGCAAGCGCTGGGCAGGCGGCCTGGTCAACGCCGTACTGCGCCGCCTGATGCGCGAGCGCGCCGGCCTGGAGCGCGCCGTGGATGGCGACGCCGCGGCGCGACTGGCTCACCCCGCGTGGCTGGTCGAGCGCTTCCGGGCGGCCTACCCCGAGCACTGGGAGGCGCTGTGCGCGGCCGGCAATGCCCGCCCGCCCATGACGCTGCGGGTCAATCTCACCCGAACCACGCGCGAGGCCTATCTCGAACGGCTGGCTGCCGCCGGCATCGCGGCCGAACCGCATCCCGTGGCCGTCTCCGCGGTGACCCTCGCCACGGCGGTCGATGTCGCCCTGTTGCCGGGGTTTGGCGATGGCGACGTCTCGGTCCAGGATGCGGCCGCCCAACTGGCCGCCACCCTGGTGGCTCCCGAAACCGGCCAGCGTGTCCTCGATGCCTGCGCGGCGCCGGGCGGCAAGACGGCGCACCTAGCCGAGCTCGGTGACGGCGGTTTCACCCTGCACGCCATGGACATCGATCCGGAGCGCCTGGCCCGGGTGGCCGAAAATCTGGCGCGCGTGGGGCGGGAGGCAACGCTCATCCGCGGCGACGCCGCAATCCCCGCCGGATGGTGGGACGGCACCCCCTACGAGCGCATCCTGCTCGACGCGCCGTGCTCGGCCACGGGCGTGATCCGGCGCCATCCCGATATCAAGCTGCACCGACGCGCGGCCGACATCGACGAGCTCGTGCGACGGCAGGCCGCGATTCTCCGGGCGCTATGGCCGTTGCTGGCCCGGGGCGGTATGCTGTTGTACGCCACCTGCTCGGTGTTGCCAGAAGAAAACGCACAGCAGCTCGAGCAGTTTCTTGCTAGCCAGCCCGATGCCCGCGCGTTGCCAATCGAGGCCGCCTGGGGCGAGGAGGCCGCGGTGGGTCGCCAGATTCTCACCGGGGACTCGGGGATGGACGGTTTTTACTACGCTTGCCTGAAAAAGATTTGACGCATTCCTCCTACAGTTGGCCACGGCTGCGCAGTGTCCTGATGGGGCTTGGGCTGCTTGCCGGCATGGCGGGTGGCACCTCGGCCTGGGCGGCCGGAAACGGGTTTGCGATCAACAACCTGAACAGCGAAACCGTGGAAGGCGTCGTTCGCATCGACGCCGACATCGACTACAACCTCACGCCCGAACTGCGCGACGCCCTGCACAACGGGGTGGACCTGGTCATCGAAATGGAGGTGCGCGTCCAGCGCCAGCGCGGCTGGTGGTTCAACGAGGACGTCGCCGCGCTCTCGCAACGCTACCTGCTGGGTTACTACGCACTCAGCCGCCTCTACGTCATCCAGAATCTCAATACCGGGGTGCAGTCGACCTATCCCTCGCTCGGTTCGGCCCTCTATGCGCTTGGCGTGGTGCGCGACTTTCCCCTCATCGATGCCACCCTGCTCAAGCCCGGCGAGCGCTACGAGGCCGGCCTGCAGGCCCGTCTCGCGGTCGATCAGCTGCCCTTGCCGCTGCGTGTGCGCGCCTATGTGTCCGACGGGTGGCGCCCCGAGAGTGACTGGTACCGATGGTCGCTCCCCTAAGGCGCTTCGCGACGGGGATCCTGCCGATGGTGGGGCTGTTCGCCCTGCTGCTGGTCTCGCTCTATGTGATGAGCGACGCCGCCCAGAACTCGGACCGTTTCGGTCGCCTCTATATCTGGCTGCTGCTGATCAACACCGTGGTGCTCATGGTGCTCACGGTCATGATCGGCATGAACCTGTTCGACACCGTGCGCCAGGTCATGCAGCGCGAGCCGGGCTCGCGCCTCACCCTGCGACTGGTGGTGATGTTTATCATCCTCTCGCTCGCACCGGTCTCGATCGTGTACTACTTCTCCATCAAGTTCATCGAGCGCGGGATCGACAGCTGGTTCGACGTGCGGGTGGAGGGCGCGCTCAACGATGCCCTCGAGCTCAGCCGCACCTCGCTGGATTTTCGTCTGCGCCGCCACCTCAAGCAGGTCGAGGTGCTCGCCCAGGAGTTGCGTACGGTCAATGCACAGCTCGCACCGCTGACCCTGAGCGAACAGCGCCAGAAGGTCGAGGCCTCGGAGCTCACCCTGTTCGGCGAGACCACCCGCATCATCGCCGTGAGCAGCGACGACACCACACTGGTGGTGCCGCAGTTCCCGGCCGAGGAGATCGTGCTGTTGCTCAAGCAGGGGCAGAGTTACGTCGGCCTGGAGCCGATATCCGAGGGCGGCCTGCAGGTGCGGGTGGTGGTGCCCGTACCGAAGGCCGATCCCATCTCCGAGCCCCGCATGCTGCAGGCCCTGTTCGCCGTCGACAGCCGCATCAGTACCCTGGCCAACAGCGTGGAAGGCGCCTTCGACGCCTACAAGGAGCTCGCCTACGTGCGGACGCCGCTGAAGCAGAGTTACACCATCACGCTGTCGCTCGTGCTGTTGCTGAGCGTGCTGTTCGCGGTGTGGACGGCCTTCTATTCCTCGCGTCGCCTGATGGCGCCGATCCGTGAGCTCGCCGAGGGGACCAAGGCGGTGGCCGAAGGCGAGTTCTCGAAGAAGCTCCCGGTGGGCAACCGGGACGAACTCGGTTTCCTGGTGCGCTCGTTCAACCAGATGACGGCGCGGCTCGCGTCCGCGCGCGACGAGGCCGACCGCAGCCGCGGCCAGCTCGAGCGCCAGCGCACCTACCTGGAGGCCGTGCTCAAGCATCTGTCGTCGGGCGTGCTGACATTGGATCGCAACCTCGTGCTGCGCATGAACAACGCGGCCGCCGATCACGTGTTCGGCGTGGAACTCGAACACCATATCGGTCGCCCGTTGGCCGATATCGCACGCCACTTCAAAGCCCTGGAGCGCTTCTACGAGAGCATCCTGCCCATGCTCGCGGGCGATGCAGGCGAATGGGAGGAGCAGGTCATGCTGTTCAGCGGGGCCGGCTCACGCACCCTCATCTGTCGGGGGGTGCGCCTGCCGGAACAGAGCGCCATGCGCGGGGGGCACGTGATCGTGTTCGACGATATCACCGAGCTGATACGGGCGCAGCGCGATGCGGCCTGGGGCGAGGTCGCCCGGCGCCTGGCGCACGAGATCAAGAATCCCCTGACGCCGATCCAGTTGTCCGCCGAGCGCCTGCAGCGCAAGCTCATGCCGCAGCTCGGCGAGAAGGATGCGAGCATGCTCGGCCGCTCCACCCACACCATCGTGCAGCAGGTGGAGTCGATGAAGGCGATGGTGAACGCCTTCAGCGACTACGCACGCGCGCCGGCCATGCAGTTGGCTACGCTGGATTTCAACAGCCTGATCGGCGAGGTGGCGGATCTCTACCGCTCCAACGAGCGCGGCGTCAAGGTCCAGTTGGACCTCGATGACAGCATGCCGTATATCGAGGCCGACGCAGGCCGCCTGCGGCAGTTGCTGAACAACCTCGTGCAGAATGCGCTGGACGCGCTCGAGGGTCGCAGCGGCGGACTGCTCGAGGTGCGCACCCGCTGCATGGAAGAGACCGGTTGCCGCTTCGTCGAGTTCTCGATCGCCGACAACGGGCCCGGGGTGGGGCAGGACATGCTGCACAACCTGTTCGAGCCCTACGTGACGGGCAAGGCCAAGGGTACCGGCCTGGGGCTGGCGATCGTGAAGAAGATCGTCGAGGAGCACGGCGGCATCGTCTGGGCGGAGAACCGCTCCCGCGGCGGCGCCCGTATCGTGATTCGCCTGCCGGTGGTACGTATCGGCGACGGCGCGAATGAAGCACAAGAGGAAGGTCAGGAGACATGACGGCAGACCGCATCCTGGTGGTCGACGACGAACCCGATATCCGCAATCTGGTCCGCGAGATCCTCGAGGACGAGGGCTACGAGGTGGGCGTGGCCGAAAACGCCGCCGCCGCCAAGGAGGAGCGGCGCCAGCGCCGCCCCGACCTGATCCTGCTCGATATCTGGATGCCCGACCTCGATGGCGTCAGCCTGCTCAAGGAATGGCGGGACAAGGGCGGTTTGCCCTGTCCGGTCATCATGATGTCCGGGCACGCCACCGTGGAGACGGCCGTGGAGGCGACGCGTCTGGGTGCCTACGACTTCATCGAAAAGCCCATCTCACTCGCCAAGCTGCTGCTCACCGTCAACCGCGCCCTGCGCGCCGACCAGCTGGCGCGGGAAAACATCGGGCTCAAGCGCGAGATCGCCCGCGTGGTCGAGCCGGTGGGATCGAGTGCCGCAATGCAGACCCTGCGCGAGCAGGTCAGGCGCCTGGCGCAGCACGCCACCTGCGTCCTCATCACCGGTGAGCCGGGTTCCGGCAAGGAGACCATCGCCCGCTACCTGCACAGCCTGAGTTCACGGCGCGACCGACCCTTCGTCGGCGTGACCGTCGCCTCGCTCTCGCCCGAGACCTCGGCCGAGGAACTCTTCGGCACCCAGCAGGGGGACCATATCGGCTACGGTCTGCTCGAGCAGGCGGGCGGCGGCGTGCTGTTTCTCGGCGGCGTCGGCGACATGGACCTGCAGACGCAGGGGCGGCTGCTGGACGCGCTGGAAAACCAGGCATTCACGCGCGTGGGTGGGAACGAACGCATCCAGCTCACGGCGCAGATCATCGCCTCCACCGACCACGACCTGCGCGAGGACGTTAAGGCCGGACGCTTCCGTGACGACCTGTATTACCGCCTCAACGTCGTGCCGCTTTCGGTGCCGCCCTTGCGCGATCACGCGGCTGACGTGCCCGAGCTGCTGACCTTTTACGTCGACCTGCTCAACGCCCAGGAAGGTCTGCCCTACCGCCGCTTCTCGCTGGGGGCGCAGAATCGGCTGGTGCATTACGACTGGCCCGGCAACGTGCGCGAGCTGCGTAACCTGGTGCAGCGACTGCTCATTCTCGGTACCGAAGACGAGATCGACGCCGACGAAGTCGATGCGGCCATCGGCCAGCGCGTCATGCCGGCCGAGGGGGCGCCGGTCGCCGAGGCCCGGGTGCTCGAACTCCCGCTGCGCGAGGCTCGCGAGCGCTTCGAGCGCGATTACCTTTTGCAGCAGCTCGAGCGCGTGGGCGGCAACGTGAGTAAGCTGGCCGAGCGCGTCGGTATGGAACGCACCCATCTTTATCGTAAGATGCGCGCGCTGGGCATCGATCCGAAACAGGTGGGCCAGGAAAAATGAAGATCCTCATACTCGGCGCGGGGCAGGTCGGAAGCTCGGTTGCCTACAACCTGGCCAGCGAGGCCAATGACATCACCGTAGTGGATACGCGGCCCGAGATCCTGCGCGACCTGCAGGATCGCCTCGACCTGCGCACCGTGGTGGGCCAGGGCTCGCATCCGAACGTGCTGGCCCAGGCCGGCGCGGAAGACGCCGACATGATCATCGCGGTCACCAATTCCGACGAGACCAACATGGTGGCCTGCCAGGTGGCCTACACCCTGTATCACACGCCGACCAAGATCGCGCGCGTGCGCGCCGCCGAGTACCTCTCGAGCGAGCGCCTCTTCGCCCAGGACGCGTTGCCCATCGACCTGCTGATCAGCCCCGAGCAGCTGGTGACCGAGTACGTGCAGCGTCTCATCGAGCACCCGGGCTCGCTGCAGGTGCTGGACTTCGCCAACGGGCGCGTGCAGCTCGTGGCGGTGAAGGCCTACTACGGCGGGAAGCTGGTGGGCAATGAACTCAGGGCCCTCACCGAGCACATGCCGGGTATCGAGACCCGGGTGGCCGCGATCTTCCGCCGCGGCAAGGCCATCATCCCCGAGGGGCACACGGTCATCGAGCCGGACGACGAGGTTTTCTTCATCGCGGCCAAGAAACACATTCGTGCGGTGACGAGCGAGCTGCGCGAACTCGACAAGCCCTACAAGCGCATCATGCTCGCCGGTGGCGGCAACATCGGCCGGCGCCTGGCCGAGGCCATGGAGCGTGATTACCAGGTGAAGATCATCGAGAGCGACCGCCGCCGCGCCCGTGCGCTCGCCGAAGTGCTCGACCGCACCATCGTGCTGCAGGGCGACGCCGCGGACGGCGAATTGCTCACCGAGGAAAACATCGAGAACACCGATGTGTTCTGTGCGCTCACCAACGACGACGAGGCGAACATCCTGTCCGCGATGCTCGCCAAGCGCATGGGGGCCCGCAAGGTCATGTCACTGATCAACCGCGCGAGCTACGTCGACCTCGTGGAGAGCGGCACCATCGACATCGCCATCTCGCCGCAGCAGGTCACCATCGGTGCGCTGCTCACCCACGTGCGCCGCGGCGACGTGGTGGCGGTGCATTCGCTGCGCCGCGGGGCGGCCGAGGCCATCGAGGCGGTGGCACACGGCGATCCCAAGACGTCCAAGGTCGTGGGCCGGCGCATCGACGAGATCAAGCTGCCGCCCGGCACGACGATCGGTGCCATCGTGCGCGGCGAGCAGGTGATCATGGCGCACCACGACACGGTGGTCGAATCGGACGACCACGTCATCCTGTTCCTGGTCGACAAGCGGCGCATCGGCGAGGTCGAGCGCCTGTTCCAGGTCGGCATCACCTTCTTCTGAGGCCTGCGCGTGCAGATCACCGTCGTCCAGCGCATCGTCGGCCTGTTGCTCATGGTCTTCAGCCTCGCCATGCTGCCGCCGGCGGCCGTGGAGCTCATCTACCGCGACGGCAGCATCTGGCCCTTCATCGACGGCTTCCTGATCATCCTCGGCGCGGGGCTGCTGATGTGGCTGCCCGTGCGCAAGGTGACCAAGGAGCTGCGGCTGCGCGACGGCTTTCTCGTGGTCGTCTCGTTCTGGCTGGTGCTTGGCCTGGCGGGGGCCGTGCCGCTGTACCTGTCCAAGGAGCTCGACGTCAGCGTCACCGACGCGGTGTTCGAGTCCATGTCGGGCCTGACCACCACCGGGGCCACCGTCATTGTCGGGCTCGACACCCTGCCGCACTCGATCCTCTTCTATCGCCAGCAGCTGCAGTGGATGGGAGGCATGGGGATCGTGGTGCTGGCCGTGGCCGTGCTGCCCATGCTCGGTGTCGGGGGCATGCAGCTGTTTCGCGCCGAGACCCCGGGGCCGGTCAAGGACACCAAGCTCACACCACGCATCACCGAGACGGCCAAGGCCCTGTGGTACATCTACCTCGGGCTCACCATCGCCTGCGGCGTCGCTTACTGGCTGGCGGGCATGGATGCCTTCGACGCCATCGGCCATGCCTTCTCCACCATCGCCATCGGTGGCTTTTCCACCCACGACACCAGCATGGGGTATTTCAACAGCTGGGTGATCGAGATGATTGCCGTGGTCTTCATGCTGCTGGCCGGTGCCAACTTCGCCCTGCATTTCCTGGCCTGGCGCCGCGTGAGTCTCGCCCCCTATGCGACCGACCCCGAGTTTCGCCTGTACTTCTCCATCCTGGCTGGCGTCGCCGTGGTGACGGTTGGTTACCTCATCCTCACCGACACCTTCGGCGATCCGGCGAGCGCTCTGCATCACGGCATCTTCCAGGCCGTATCGATCGGCACCACCACCGGCTTCACCACCGCGGCCTACCAGTACTGGCCCGGTTTCCTGCCCGTGTTGCTGCTGTTCGTGAGCTTCATCGGCGGTTGTGCGGGGTCCACCGGCGGGGGCCTCAAGGTGATTCGCTTCATGCTGCTCCTCAAGCAGGGCATGCGCGAGCTCAAGCGCCTGGTGCACCCGAACGCCCAGCTCGCGGTCAAGGTCGGGCGCAAGCCGATGGACGACAAGGTGATCGAGGCGGTATGGGGGTTCTTCTCCGCCTACGTGGCTGTGTTCACCGTGATGATGCTGCTGCTCATGGCCTCGGGGCTCGATCAGGTGACCGCGTTCTCCGCGGTGGCCGCGAGCATCAACAACCTCGGTCCGGGGCTGGGGGATGTCGGCGCTCACTACCGCGACATCAATGACTTCTCCAAGTGGGTGCTGTGTATCGCGATGCTGCTCGGCCGCCTGGAGATTTTCACCCTGCTGGTGCTCATTACCCCGGCGTTCTGGCGCCGCTAGGCCAATGGCGGACCTGCGCGAGCACTGGGATGCGCGCTACCGCGAGGCCGACGCCGCCGCGGCCAGCCCGACCGAGGTCCTGTTGCGGCACCGTCACCTGTTGCCTCGCGCCGGTGAGGCGCTGGAAATCGCCTGCGGTCTCGGGGCCAATGCCCGGTTGCTCGCCCGTCACGGGCTGTGCACCGAGGCCTGGGACGTCTCCGCACAGGCCATCGACAAGCTCGCGGCGTTGGCCGCTCATGAGGGTCTGCCGCTCGTCGCGCGCGTGCGGGACGTGCTGAAGGCGCCGCCGGCACCGGGGACGTTCGACGTCATCGTGGTGACGCGCTTTCTCGACCGCGCCCTGTTCCCGTCCCTGATCGCGGCGCTGCGACCCGGCGGGCTCGTCTTCTACCAGACCTTCACGCGCGAGGCCGTGTCGGATGCCGGCCCGGGCAATCCCGATTTTCGCCTTAAACCCAATGAACTCCTGCGGGCTTTTGCGCCCTTGCGTCTCCTCGCCTATCGTGAGGAAGGCCGGGTCGGTGACACCTCGGCCGGCTGGCGCGACGAGGCTATGCTGGTGGCCATGAAGCCCCCGTCGACACAGGAGTGAGCCCATGGGCATGATCGAGAATTTCGAGAAGATGCTGGCATCCGGGCAGGACAACGCCATGTTGCGTTTTTCGCTCGGCAACGCCTACCTGCAGGCGGGTGACGCGGCGGCCGCTGTCCGGCACCTGCGCCGCGCGGTGGAGCACGATGCGGGCTACTCCGCGGCCTGGAAGCTCCTCGGCAAGGCCCTGATGGAGGCGGGCGAGCCGGCCGAAGCGGTGGACGTATACACGCGCGGCATCTCGGTGGCCGAGGGCAAGGGTGACAAGCAGGCGGCCAAGGAGATGGGGGTATTTCTCAAGCGCGCCCGCAAGGCGCTGGAGTCGTGAACCGCCGGCGCGCCTTAAGAGGCGCGGCGCCGCCGGGTGCGTGAACTCTCCCGCGGTGGCTCGGGCAGCCCGTCCTCGATCAGCGGGCGCATGGCCGTGAGCAGGCTCTTGAACAGGCGCGGGTTCCCCCGTTCCTCGCCGGCCAGCAGTTCCTTCATGTGCTGGCGCTGGGTCGGCATGTCGAAACAGGCCGGGCAGCTCTCCTCCACCACCGGCAGACCGGCCTCGCGGGCGAAGTCGGCCGTCTGGCGCTCCCGCACATAGATCAGCGGTCGGATCACCCGCAGGTCCCCCTCCTTGATCACATAGTGGGCCTTCATCGTCTTGAGCTGGCCGCCATGAAAGGCGGACATCAGGAAACTCTCCGCCAGGTCGTCGAGGTGCTGGGCGAGCGCCAGGACGTTGTAGCCTTGTTCCCGGGCGGTGTTGTACATGACGCCGCGCTTCATCCGCGCGCAGAAGGCGCAGTACGAGTCGTTGTCCATGTGCTCCCCGGCCAGCTCCAGGATCGGTTCGCGCCGGTAGAAGTAGGGCACGCCGAGGGCTTCCATGTAGGGGATGAGCGAGGACGGGTCGAAGCTGTCGGATTGCGGATCGACCGTGACGGCGCCCACCTCGAAGTGGATCGGGGCGCGACGCTGGAAGTGCAGCAGGAGGTGCAGCAGCGAGAGCGAGTCCTTGCCACCGGAGAGTCCGAGCAGTACGCGGTCGCCGTCGCGGATCAGGTGGTAGTCACCGATGGCGCGGCCGACCTGGCGAAGGAGCGACTTCGGGGGTGTCACGGGAGCGGTCATGCGGGGGAAGATACGGCCCGCCTGCCCACCGCGCAAGCTGCGCCGGTTTTCGGGGAGCGGAAAATAAGAACCCCGACCGTCCGTTGGTCGGGGTGATGCCATCCTGGCAAAGGTGATTGAAGCGTGCTTTCCCTGTGTCCCTGGTGGAGTCATTCCACGCCCGGTCGGTCTCTTCGGCGTTCCCTGTACCGGCGGGGGGTATCCCTTCCAACAACTCGTCCGTGAGTCGGATGCCATATTCGCATTCAGCGTCTAGGCTCACTATCAGTCAGAACAGACAAACACTGTAGGAATATTCCTACACGACAAGGTAGACAGAAGGAGGGATACACCATGGTTGGTCGCAAGAACGTCGTTTTCGGGTTCCTGTTCCTGGTGCTCACCGCCGCGCTGGGGCCTTACATGATTCTCCAGTCCGAATCGGTGGGCGAGGCCCAGGCCGCGCGCAACGCCGCCATGTCCGAGCTGCGGCTGCGCGTGGACGGCGGGTTCATGAACGAGGATACGCTGGAGACCATGAGTCCGGACCAGATCGCGCGCGAGAATGCCCGCGCGATCCTCGCGCTGAACACCGGGCTCAACGCACGCGCACCGATTGACGCGATCAAGAGCGGGCCCCATGCCCACGGCAACCTCGAGTCGCTGCTCAACATCGTCGTCGGCGTGGTGCTCGTGTTCCTCGCCGTGCCGCTTTGGTTCAAGCAGGCCATCAGCTGGATCTTCATCCTCGGTACCCTGCTGCACTCGGGGGCGCTGTACCTGGCCGTGTTCGGCTTCGGTTGGGCCGGGACGGTGCTCGAAACCGGCGTGGGACCGGCGCTCATCCTGCTGGGGCTGTTGCTCGCCGGGATCGCGGCGTTGATTGGTTTCCGCGCCCAGCCCGTGCATGATTAAGGGATGACGCTGTATCCCGAAATAAGGCCCTACCGCAACTTCCACCTGCCCGTGGGCGACGGGCATGAGATTTACGTGGAAGAGTGCGGCAACGCCGAGGGCCTGCCGGTGGTCTTCCTGCACGGCGGCCCCGGTGGGGGCTGCGAGCCCTATCATCGGCGCTTTTTCGATCCGGGGGCGTTTCGGATCGTGCTGTTCGACCAGCGGGGCTGCGGCCGTTCCATCCCGCACGCCTCGCTGGAGCACAACACGACTCAGCACCTGATCGCCGATATCGAGGCCGTGCGCGAACAACTCGGTATCGAGGCCTGGGTGGTGTTCGGCGGCTCCTGGGGCTCGACCCTGGGGCTCGCCTATGCCGAGGCTCATCCGGAGCGCGTGCTGGGACTCATCCTGCGCGGCATCTTCCTGTGTCGGGACCGCGACATCGACTGGTTCTACCAGGAGGGGGCGAGCCGCCTGTATCCCGATCTTTGGGAACACTTCCTGGAGCCGATCCCGGCCGCCGAGCAGGGCAACCTGCTGCACGCCTACCACCGGCGCCTGACCAGTGACGACGAGGTCATGCGCATGTCCGCCGCCAAGGCCTGGTCCCTGTGGGAGGGGCGTACGGCCACGCTCACCGAGAGCGCGGCGGTGGTGGAGCACTTCGGCGACCCGTTCGTGGCCCTGAGTCTCGCCCGCATCGAGTGCCACTATTTCGTCAACCACGCCTTCCTGGAGCCCGACCAGCTGTTGCGCGACGCCCCGCGGCTGGCCGACATTCCGGGCATCATCGTCCACGGACGCTACGACGTGATCTGCCCCATCGACCAGGCTTGGGCCCTGCACCGGGCCTGGCCGACGGCCGACCTGCGGATCATCGACACCGCGGGGCACGCCGCCAGCGAGCCGGGCATCGCCCAGGCCCTGGTCGAGGCCACCATCGACATCGCCGACCGCCTCGGCATCCGCGCCCGGCTGCCCTCCGCATGATCGGCCTGTTGCAGCGCGTCACCACGGCCCGGGTGGTCGTGGCCGGCGAGACCGTGGGGGCGATCGATCGGGGCCTGCTGGTGCTGGTGGGCGTCGAGCGGGGTGATGCCGAGACCCAGGCCGACCGCCTCCTGGAGCGCCTGCTGGGCTACCGCGTGTTCGAGGACGCGGGCGGGCGGATGAATTGCTCGCTCGCCGACACCGGGGGTGGCCTGCTGCTCGTCCCCCAGTTCACCCTGACGGCCGACACGCAGAAGGGGAGGCGGCCGAGTTTCACGCCCGCGGCCGATCCCGACGCGGGGCGGCGGCTCTTCGAATACCTGCTGGCGCGCGCCCGTGACACCCATCCTGTGGTGGCTGCCGGTGTCTTCGGGGCCGACATGCAGGTGCATCTCGTCAACGACGGTCCGGTGACGTTCTGGCTACAGGCCACCCCCGCCCCCTGAGTGCCCTTTTGCGGTGCAGCCGCACCGTCGATTTCGCCGCGATGGTGCGTTGAGCGCCGCTCGGAGACCGATCATGTGCGGTCATGGGGCGTGGCACTGGCGCCGGGCGCTGGCATGCCGCTTGCAGCTCCATTTCCTGAAAACCCCACCATAACGATCAGGGAATGGACGCACTCATGACCAAACGCTGGCTTGTCCTCTTTCTCGTGTTGCTCCCCGCCGCCGCCTGGGCCGATGCCGCGGGCATGCAGGCGGCCATGGATACCATGTGGGTCGTCACCGCGGGCGCTTTGGTGTTCTTCATGCAGGCGGGCTTCGCCCTGCTGGAGAGCGGCATGTCCCGCTCGAAGAACGCCGTTAACGTCGTCATGAAGAATTTCATGGACGTATGTCTTGGCAGCATCGCCTTCTGGCTCATCGGCTACGGCCTGATGTTCGGAGACAACCCGACCGGCCTGTTCGGACAGACGCATTTCCTGCTCGGCAATGCCGAGCACCTGGACTACAGCCTGCTCTTCTTCCAGACCATGTTCGCGGCCACCGCCGTGACGATCGCCAGCGGCGCGATGGCCGAACGCACGCGCTACCATGCCTATCTCGCCGGCGCCGTCCTGATCTGCGGGTTCATCTATCCCGTGTTCGGCAGCTGGGTCTGGGGCAGTGGCTACGAGGGTGAGGGCTGGTTGGCCCAGCTCGGCTTCATCGATTTCGCCGGCTCGACCGTGGTGCATTCCATCGGTGGTTGGGTGGCGCTCGCGGGGATCATGGTCTTGGGGCCCCGTCTCGGTCGTTTCGGTGCGCAGGGTGAATCCCGTCCCATCTCGGGCCACAACCTCACCCAGGTGGCGCTGGGGGGCTTCATCCTCTGGCTCGGGTGGTTCGGCTTCAACGCCGGGAGTACCACGGCTGCCGAGACCTCGATCGGCCTGATCGCGCTCAACACGCACCTCGCCGCGGCGTCCGGCGCGGTCGGCGCACTGGTTACCCTGATCGTGCTGCGCCGGCCCATCCTCCTTACCCAGAACGTCAACGGCGCCATCGGCGGCCTGGTCGGGATCACGGCCGGCTGCGCCACCATGGAGCCCCTGTTCGCCGTGATCACGGGCCTGGTGGCCGGCCTCGTGGTGGTGCTGGGTAGCGACCTGCTCGAGGCCTTCGGGCTCGATGACGTGGTCGGTGCGGTCTCCGTGCACGGCTTCGCCGGCGCCTGGGGTACGCTGGCGGCCGGCATGTTCCTCACCGGTGATCTCTTCAACCCCGTGCAGATCGCGATCCAGGCCCTGGGGGTGGTGGCCGCGTTCCTGTGGGCCTTCCCGCTGGCGCTGTTGATGTACTTCGTGATCGATCGTGTCATCGGGCTGCGTGCCAGTACCGTCGACGAGCAGCGTGGGCTGGATTACAGCGAGCACTACGAGGTGGGTTACCCGGAATTTCAGCGGGAGATTCTGCACGGCGGCAAGGAGTAGGCGATGACGACGGGAATCGAAGTCAGCAAGAGCGCGGAAGCCGTGCGTCGACGGCGCGCCGTTTACACGGCGCTGCGGCCCTTCATGGAGGAGGACCAGGCGCTCGAGGCGTTGCTGCTATGGGAGGCGCGCTTTGCCGAAGGCCCGGTCTACGCGCTGCATGGCTTCGTCTCGGAGGTTTGCCGCCTAGGCGCTTTGGCATCGCGCCACGGCGAGATCTACCGCAGCCTGATGCGGGCGCTCACCCAGGACGAGGGCACGCTGCAGGCCGACCCCGCGCCGCGGATGGAGCTGTATGCCAAGGGCCGCGCCACGCCGGCCGCGGCCCCCGCCCAGGCACCGGTGCGCGACTGCGCGCACATCGTCGTGTTCGTGGCCGTGAGCGATGCCTTGCTCGGTGCGCTGGAGGAGCGGGATTCCGAGCGGGCCTTCAAGGTCCGGGTGGATGTCATGGATCGCCTGAACGAAATGCGCCTGCCGCCGCGCCAGGCGCAGGCCGTAAACCGGTGGCTGATGCAGCAGGGCAGTGACCTGCCCTGCGAGCTCGAGGAAGCCGTGCTGCAGGATCTGCTGCACCGTCTCTATGTGCGCGGTTGCGAGCTGTTTGGGCCGGTGCAGGTGGACCAGGCTCTGGCCGAAGCGACACGCCGGGCACAGGCCCTGCCGGAGGCGCAGCAGTTCGCACCGCGGCGCCTGCTGTAGCCGGGGCTGCTTGCAGTCGCGGGGTTCAGCCGGTGCGGTTGAGGGCCTTGTCGCAGCTCGTGCCGGCGATCTTGTGCAATTGCTCCAGATCGGTCACGTTGATGAGCTTGCGGTCGACCTCGATGATGCCGTCGCTCTGGAGGCGTGAGAACAGGCGGGAGACCGTTTCCACTGCCAGTCCGAGGTAATTGGCGATGTCGTTGCGCGACATGCTGAGGTTGAACTCGGTGGCCGAGTAGCCGCGTTCCTTGAAGCGGTTCGACAGGCCGACCAGGAAGGAGGCCAGTCGCTCGTCGGCGTTCTTCTTGCCGAGCAGGGTCATGAACTGCTCGTCGCTCTTGAGTTCCCGGCTCATGATGCGGAACAGCTGGTGCTGCAGGCCGGGGATGCGCATGGCCAGCGACTCCAGCTGTTCGAAGGGCATCTCGCACACACTCGATGTTTCCAGTGCCTTCGCCGAGCAGGGGTGGGCGTTGTCGTTGATCGCGTCCAGCCCGATGAGTTCGCCCGGCAGGTGAAAGCCCGTGATCTGCTCGCGCCCGTCGTTGGTGAGGCTGTAGGTCTTGATGGATCCGGAACGTACCGCGTAGATCGACGTGAGCCGGTCGCCGGCACGATAGAGGTGTTCGTTGCGTTGAACGGGGCGGCGGGGCTTGATCAGGGATTCCAGGGCGTCGAGATCGAACTCGGACACACCCATCGGGAGGCAGAGGTCGTGAAGACTGCAGTGTTTGCAGGCCTGTTTGAGCCCGGAAATGCTGATGATGTTTTTCGATGGTCTTTCCGACATAGTGACCCGAACCCGCTTATCCCACACTCGTTAATCTAGCCCATTATGGCTACATTGTTTGAGCCTAATCAACCACACGGGAAAAGGCGATTGACAATTCGCTTTTGCGCCGGGCAACTGTGGTATGATTTTCCGTTCTGTTGACTGCCCGAACGCTACGACGAACACCCATGGCTGAACGCAACGCATCGGTCTCCCGCGACACCCTCGAGACGCAAATCACCGCTGCCATCAACCTCGATGGAAAGGGCGACGCCTGTTTTGAAACCGGCATACCCTTCTTCGAGCACATGCTCGACCAGGTGGCGCGTCATGGATTGATCGATATCAATCTCAAGGCCAAGGGTGACCTTCACATCGATGCCCATCACACGGTCGAGGATGTCGGCATCACCCTGGGCGAGGCCTTTGCGAAGGCTCTCGGCGACAAAAAGGGTATTCGCCGTTACGGCCATGCCTACGTGCCGCTGGACGAGGCGCTGTCGCGCGTGGTCATCGATTTTTCCGGGCGCCCCGGGCTGGAGTATCACGTGGAGTACCCGCGTGCACGCATCGGCGACTTTGACGTGGATTTGTTTCAGGAGTTTTTCCAGGCGTTCGTGAATCACGCGCGCGTCACGGTCCACATCGATGCCATCCGTGGCCGCAACGCCCACCATGTCGCCGAGACCATCTTCAAGGCCTTCGGCCGGGCACTGCGCATGGCGGTCGAACCTGACCCGCGCATGCAGGGCGTGACGCCGTCGACCAAGGGTACGCTCTGAGCATGATGCCAACCGGGCACCGGACCGTGCCCGCCGGATTCTCACGATCTCCATGACCACCATCGCAGTCATCGATTACGGCATGGGTAACCTGCGCTCGGTTGCCAAGGCCTGCGAGCACGTCGCGCCGTCCGGGACCCGCGTGCTCGTGACCTCCCTCACCGACGAAGTCCTCAATGCCGACCGGGTGGTATTCCCGGGGCAGGGGGCGGCCCGGGACTGCATGCTCGCGCTCGGCAAGTACGGCCTGCGCGAGGCCGTGCGGGAGGCGGCGGCGACGCGCCCCTTCCTCGGGATCTGCATGGGCATGCAGGTGCTCGTCGACTTCAGCGAGGAGAATGCCGGCACCGACTGCCTCGGTCTGTTCCCCGGCAAGGTCCGCTTTTTTGGCACGAATCTCCACGACCCCGAAACCGGCGAGCGGCTCAAGATCCCGCACATGGGCTGGAACCAGGTGCACCAGGAACGCGCCCACCCGCTGTGGGAGGGGATTGCCCAGGACAGCCGCTTCTATTTCGTGCACAGTTATTTCCTCGATCCGGAGGACCGCGACCTGGTCGTCGGCACCACGGATTACGGCCTGCGTTTTACCTCGGCGATCGCGCGCGATAACGTATTCGCAATCCAGTGCCATCCTGAAAAAAGTGCCGAGGCCGGTCTGCGCCTGCTGGCAAATTTCGCGGTCTGGGATGGCCGCGCCTAGTACGACCGGGGCGGACCAGCGACGGTCTGTCTTCGCAACTTGAACCCACGTTATCTACAGGGGATGGAACGATGCTGCTGATTCCGGCCATCGATCTCAAAGAAGGCAAGTGCGTGCGCCTGCGCCAGGGGCGCATGGACGATTCCACCGTGTTTTCGGACGATCCTGTCGCCATGGCCACCCAGTGGGTGGAGCAGGGGGCGCGCCGCCTGCACCTCGTGGACCTTGACGGTGCCTTTGCGGGCAAGCCGATGAACATGGGCGTGATCGAGGCCATCGCCCGGACCCACCCGGACGTGCCGATCCAGGTCGGTGGCGGCATCCGCGACGAGGACACGGTGCAGGCCTATCTCGACGCCGGAGTGCAGTACACCATCATCGGCACCAAGGCCGTGAGTGCGCCGCACTTCGTCAACGACCTGTGCCTCGAATTCCCCGGCCACATCATCGTCGGCCTGGACGCGAAGGACGGCAAGGTGGCCATCGACGGCTGGTCCAAGCTCTCCCATCATGACGTCATCGACCTGGCCCAGCACTTCGAGAGCGACGGCGTGGCCGCCATCGTCTACACCGACATCTCGCGCGACGGCATGATGCAGGGCGTGAACGTGGAGGCTACGCGCCGCCTGGCCGAGGCGATCCATATCCCGGTCATCGCCTCGGGTGGCGTCACCAATATCGATGACATCAAGGCCCTGTGCGAGACCGGCGAAGAAGGTATCCAGGGCGCCATCCTCGGCCGTGCGCTCTACGAGGGCACCATCGACCTGGGCGAGGCCCAGGCGCTGGCCGACAGCTACGACGCCGACTGATTCCGAGCCCATGTCTCTCGCCAAGCGCATCATCCCCTGCCTCGACGTCGACAACGGCCGCGTGGTCAAGGGCGTCAACTTCGTGGAGATCCGCGATGCCGGCGACCCCGTCGAGATCGCGCGCCGCTACGACGCGGAAGGGGCCGACGAGCTCACCTTTCTCGACATCACGGCCAGCTCCGACGAGCGCGAGACCATGGTGCACGTCGTCGAGGAGGTCGCCGCGCAGGTCTTCATCCCGCTCACCGTGGGGGGCGGCATTCGCACCATCGAGGATATCCGGCGCATGCTCAATGCCGGCGCCGACAAGGTGGCGATCAACACGGCCGCCGTGTTCAACCCGGACTTCGTGCGCGAGGCGGCCGACAAGTTCGGTGCCCAGTGTATCGTGGTCGCCATCGATGCCAAGCAGGTGAGCGACGATCCGCCGCGCTGGGAGATCTTCACCCACGGCGGGCGCAAGCCCACCGGCATCGATGCGGTGGCGTGGGCGCAGAAGATGGCCGACTACGGCGCCGGCGAGATCCTGCTCACCAGCATGGACCGCGATGGCACCAAGCAGGGCTTCGATATTGCCCTCACCCGGGCCGTGGTGGACGCCGTGCCGGTGCCGGTGATCGCCTCCGGCGGTGTCGGCAACCTCGAGCACCTGGCCGAAGGCGTGACGGCCGGCGGCGCCGACGCGGTGCTGGCCGCCAGCATCTTCCACTTCGGCGAGCACAGCATCGACGAGGCCAAGCACCTCATGGCCGAGCATCACATCGAGGTTCGTCTCTAGCGCCCTTGGTGAGCAAGCCCCGACCGCGCCTGTGGTAAACTGGACCGTCCGAATCACGCGTGGCGGCCCCCGCCCTCTGACCATGTCCGAGAACTGGCTCGATCAAATCACCTGGACTGCCGACGGCCTCGTGCCGGTTATCGCGCAGGAAGCCGGCACCGGCACGGTGCTGATGTTCGCCTGGATGAACCGCGAGGCGTTGGCGAAAACGGCCGAGCTCGGCGAGGCCGTGTACTGGTCGCGTTCGCGCGCCAAGCTCTGGCACAAGGGCGAATCCTCGGGTCACGTGCAGAAGGTGAAAGAGATCCGCCTGGATTGCGACCGCGACGTGATCCTGCTCGAGGTTGAACAGTTGGGCGGCATCGCCTGTCATACGGGTAGGCACAACTGCTTCTTCCATCGCCTGCAAAACGGCGAATGGGTGGCGGTCGACCCGGTGCTCAAGGACCCGAAAGAGATCTACGGATGAGCGAAACACACACCCTGGAACGACTGGCCGAGGTGCTGGAAGCCCGCAAACAGGCGGATCCCGACAGTTCCTATGTCGCCCGGCTCTATGCCAAGGGCCTGGACGCGATTCTGAAGAAAGTGGGCGAGGAAGCCACCGAGACGGTGATGGCGGCCAAGGACGGAGAGCCCGACAAGATCGTTTATGAGGTCGCGGATCTGTGGTTTCATACCCTCGTGCTGCTGGCGCAGCAGGGGCTGGGTCCCGAGCAGGTGCTGGCCGAACTCGACCGGCGCTTCGGCCTGTCGGGCCTCGAGGAAAAGGCACGGCGCGCGGAATAGTGAAGGGGGTCGACCCGTCATCCGCGCTGTGACACGAAATAGCTGACTGGAGAATACGTTATGGGTTTTGGTGGAATCAGTCCCTGGTCCTTGCTGCTGATCCTGGCCATCGTGCTGTTGCTGTTCGGCACCAAGCGCCTGCGCAACATCGGCAGTGATCTCGGCGGCGCGATCAAGAGCTTCAAGAAGTCCGTCAAGGAAGGCGAGTCCGAGACCGAACAGGGCAAGGTGGAAAACCAGGACACCCAGGGTCGCGTGATCGACGCCGAGGTCAAGAAAGAAGACAAGGACAAGGCCTGAGGCCCGGTCCCGCCGCCGACCGGTTCTGAGCGGACGCGCGGTGGGCTGAGAACCAGCCGATGTTCGACGCCGGGTTTACCGAATTCCTGCTCATCTTGGTGGTGGCGCTGCTCGTGGTCGGGCCGGAGCGCCTGCCCGGGCTCGCCCGCAAGACAGGCTACTGGATCGGCCGCGCGCGCTCCTATTTCCAGAGCGTGCGTTCCGATATCGAGCGGGAATTTCAGGCCGATGAGTTCAAGCGCATGCTCGGCGAGCAGGAAGAAGAGCTCAATCGCCTCAAGCGCATGATGGACGAGGCCCGCCAGCAGGCCCGCGAGGAAGTCGAGGAGACCGAGTACCTCGTGCGTGCCATACCCGACGACGCATCTTCTGAATCCACCGACAAGGCCAAGGCGCTACCCGGCGACGCCCCGGCCGACGCATCGAACGCGCATGAGCGAGACCCAAAACAACAGCAGTGAGCCCAAGCAGGAGCAGGGATTCCTCTCCCACCTGTTCGAGCTGCGTGACCGCCTGTTGCGTATCGTGCTCGTGCTGGTGGTGGGCCTGCTCGTCCTGTTGCCGTTTTCGCAGGAGCTCTTTACCTGGTTCTCGGCACCGCTGACGAACCCGATCGTCGATATCGCCCCCAGCCTGAGCCCCGACGAACAGGCGCCTGCCACCACGGTGCAGCAGATCAGCACCAAGCCCATGGACCTGGTCATGGTCCAGCTCAAGTTACTGTTGCTCATCGTCGTGGTGCTCACGCTGCCGTACCTGCTCTACCAGATCTGGGCCTTCGTCGCGCCCGGCTTGTACCGCCACGAGAAGCAGCTCGCCGTCCCGCTGCTCGTCTCCAGCGTGTTCCTGTTCTACAGCGGCATCGCCTTTGCCTACTTCGTGGTCGTGCCGATGGTGATGCGTTTCCTGATCGCCTTCGCTCCCGAGGGCGTGGCGGTGATGCCGGATATCGCCGCCTTCTACGACTTCTCCTTGATGCTCTATTTCGCCTTCGGTATCGCCTTCGAGGTACCGGTGGCGACCTTCCTGCTGGTGGCCGTGGGTGTGACCACACCGGAAAGCCTGGCCTCCAAGCGCCCCTTCGTGATCGTGGGGGCCTTCATCATCGGGATGTTCCTGACCCCGCCCGATGTGATCTCCCAGGTGATGCTGGCCCTGCCCATGTGGATCCTGTTCGAGATCGGCCTGATTGTCTCGCGCATGTTCGTGCGTCGCCGCGCCAGGGCCGCAGAGGCCGAAGGCACTGACGATCACGACGACGAATACCGCCCCTTGTCAGAGGACGAGATGGAGGCCGAGCTCGATGCCATCGAGCGCGCCGAGGCCGATGACGAGGGCGGGAGGACCATCCTGCCGCCCGAGGACGACCGCACGAAATAGCCGTGTCCCGGCGGCCCGCCGCGACTTGGCCGGCCGAACTTGTTAAAATCCCGGCTTCCCGCGATCAATTCCCAATCCATCAAGGAGTGCGATACCCGAGTATGGCCGACGAACGTGCAGCGCCCCGACGCCCGACAATCCTCATCATCATGGACGGGGTCGGCGTCAATCCATCCAAGGTCAACAACGCCGTCTACGAGGCCGACACGCCGCGCCTGGACGAGTACTTCTCGCGTTATCCCCACACCGTGATCGAGGCCTCCGGGCGCGCGGTCGGTCTGCCCGTCGGGCAGATGGGCAACTCCGAGGTGGGGCATCTGACCATAGGTTGCGGCTCGGTCGTGCGCCAGGACCTGGTGCGGATCGACGATTCCATTTCCGACGGCAGCTTCTTCGAGAACAGCGCGCTGCTCGGCGCGGTGCAGGCGGCGAAGAACGCCGACCGACCCCTGCACCTGCTCGGTCTGGTGTCCAACGGCGGGGTGCACAGCCACATCAAGCACCTGCTGGCGCTCATCAAGATGTGCCGCAAGGCGGGCGTGAAGCCGGTGGTGCACATGATCACCGACGGGCGCGACACCGCGCCCAAATCGGCCACCAGCTTCCTGCCCGAGCTCGTGAAGCGCCTGGACAAGGCCGGCGGTTCCATCTCCACGATCTGCGGGCGCTACTGGGCCATGGACCGGGACAACCGCTGGGACCGCACCAAGGTGGCGTGGGACGCCATCGTCAACGGCGTCGGCAAGGAAGTGCCGTCGGCCGAGGCCGGTATCCTGCATGCCTACGACGAGGGGCAGACCGACGAGTTCATCAAGCCGCTGATCCTGCCCAACGCCGACACCGTGCAGGCCGGCGATTCGCTGGTGTTCTTCAACTTCCGGAACGACCGCCCGCGCCAGCTGGCCGAGGCGCTCGGCATGGAGGAGTTCGACGGCTTCGATCGCGGGGGTTACCAGCCGATCACCGTCACCTGCCTGACCGAATACGATCCCAAGCTGCTCTCCCCGATCGGCTTTCCACCGGAGCGCCCGGCCACCACGCTGGCCGAGGTGGTCAGTCTCTCCGGCCACAAGCAGTTCCATTGCGCGGAGACCGAGAAATACGCGCACGTGACCTTCTTCCTCAACGGCGGACGCGAGGAACCCTTCGCCGGCGAGGACCGCGTGATGGTCCCGTCGCCTGCGGTGGATACCTACGACGAGGCGCCGGAGATGAGCGCGGCCGAGGTCGCCGACGAGGTGATCAAGGCCATCGAGGAGCAGAAGTACGCCTTCATCATCGTGAACTTTGCCAATGGAGACATGGTCGGCCATACCGCCGTGCCCGGTGCCGTCGTCAAGGCCGTGGAGGCCCTGGACCGCGAAGTGGGCCGCGTGCTCGACAAGGCCGTGGAGTGCGAGTACTCCGTGGTCGTCACCGCCGACCATGGCAACTGCGACGAGTACATCGATCCGATCACCCGCGAGCCGCATACTCAGCACACGGTCTACCCGGTGCCGCTGCTGGTCATCGACCAGTGCGTCTGGCGCCTGTCCACGGGCGGCGGGCTCTCGGCCATCGCCCCGACGGTGCTGCAGCTCATGGGGATTCCGAAGCCCAAGGCCATGAAGGGCAAGTCGCTGTTGCTCGAGGAGATCAAGCCGGCCTGAGGTCTGTTCGATCACCAACGAAAAAAGGCGCCCCATGGGCGCCTTTTTCATGCGCGGTGTGCCGTGCCTTTCCGTCAGGCCTTCGGTTGGGTGGCCTTGAGCTGAGTGAGGCGCTTGGAGGCCAGCAGCGTGAGTTGCTTGAAGGTGGCGTAATCCGCCTGGGCCAGCGGGTCGCCTTCCGCATCGGTGACCACCACCCCGATCGGCTGGTTGCCGATGAAGACCGACATCAGGAACAGGTGGCGGCTCTGCAGGGCCTCGATCAGCGGCCGGGGCAGGCCGATGCCCAGCTTCTCGTAGTTGTCCGGGGTGATCCACACGGCCACCGGCTTGCCCAGAAGTTGCTGGAACAGGCGCGCCTGTGCAAGTTCGACGTTCGCGCGCATCACCGCTGCCTCGGCCGGCAAACCGCTGGCGAACCGTGGGGTCAGCGTCTTTCGGTCCCGGCCGAGCAGGAAAAACAGGGCCCGGTGCAGCCCCGCCATGTCCTTGAGCGCCTGCACCAGGGCCTGGAGCACGGCCGCAGGGGTCTCGCCGGCGACGATCGCCCGCGCGGGACTGGCACGCGGCACGGGCGCGGGTGTCTCGGGTTCGCGATGTGCCGGCTCCAAAGCCGCCTCCCGGCGCGCATCGGTCGGCCAGACCAGGTTCGCCGTGCTGGGCGTTGCTCCGCCGCGCCAGGCGTGGGCGGCCTCGACGGCCGTGCCGTGCACCATCCGGTCGACCTGTGGCTCGGAGGTGTTCAGGAAGTCGGCCGCCACCGACAGGCAATGGGCCATGGAGTTGCTGAACCAGCTGCGCTCGGCCAGCCGCGCAAGCTCGCAGGCGAGCTGGACCGCGACCGAGCGTGGGTTGAACACGCTCATCGGATCGAAGGCCTCCAGCGTCGTCTCATCGAGGCCCTGCTGTACGAGGTGGCGGCGACCGAGTTCCAGCAGGCTCATCCCGAGCGTGCGGTGTTCCGCGCAGCGGTCACTGCATGGCTGCGACAGCACGATCTGGGCAATCTCGCGGTAGTTCGGGTAATCGTGCGCACACACCAGCATGTCCCCCGTACTCACGAGCTGGGCCATGGCCGCCGCCTCCGCCGGGGCACGGTCGTGGCGTTGCCGGGCCCAGTCCCGGGCCTGGAGGCTCGCGTGGTAAGCGCGCCAGCGCAGCTGGTTGAAGTGGCTGCGCTGCTCCGCATTGTCTGTCAGCTCCTCGATGCTGGTGGTCTTCTCCAGCAGCGCCTCGACACTGCCCTTGCCCATGAGCCCGATCGCACTGTCCACGGTGGTGATGCCATGACCGGAACGGCGCCGCTTGCCATTCACGTGCACCAGCAGCGCCAGGGTGAGTCCCGGATCCTGAGCCAGCAGCGGTGTAATGGCCGAGAGGGGCTTGCGGTCGTCGCCCAGGTATTCGCGGCAGGCATCGCGGACCCGCGCGGACACCGGGAGCGGTGCATCGCCGAGACGCTCGAGCCAGGCGTCGACGGGGGTCGCCATGCGGGGCGGGCGCCCTAGGCGCGCGCCTCCGGATCGTGGGCCCGCCGCGCCTCGAGCTGGCGGGCGTGGATGTGCTTGATCAGCAGTTCCTGATCGGCGGGCGTGATGTGGCTGAAGTCCACCGCGATCTCGAAGTCATCCCCCGTCGGCTTGCAGGCCACGATCTCGCCGATCAGCACGAGCCGCAATCGGCTGGGGAACAGCTTGAGGCTCAGCTCCACCGGCGTACCGGGCTCGATCGCCTCGCCATGCGGAAAACGAATGCCCTGGGCACTGAGGTTCGCCGCGTGGGTCGGTGTGTCCGGCAGTTGGTCGCGCGGGTCGCCGATGGCGCGAGCCAGCAGGTCCACCTGGCGTTCCAGCAGGTGCAGGTAACGGGCCACGGACGGATGGGTGGTCTCCAGCTCGCGCATCACCGGCAACAGGCCCTCGCGCTCCATGTGGAGTTCGCCCACGAGGGTCCCCTGCGGCGTATCCCTCAGCGCGCTCACGCGTGCATCCCGTTCGGCAGGGCTCAGGGTGGTGAAGGCCAGCGCCACGGCCTCGTCGATGCGGTAGAACCGCCGCCGTTCGGGTGTCTGTTGATCCGTCATTGTGTGGTGGTGGGTTGCTGTTCGAGGATTTCGATGACGTCGCCGCCCACGCCGAAATCGCTGGGCGTGGCATCGGACTGGCGCAGAATGATCTCGACACGGCGGTTGGACGCGCGGTTCTCGGGTGTGTCGTTGTCGGTGAGCGGTTGCGTCTCCGCGTGGGCGCGGATCTCCATGCGCTCGGGGGCGATCTCCCCCTGTTCCGAGAGGTAATGCACCACGTTCGCCGCGCGCGCCGCCGAGAGCACCCAGTTGGATGGAAACTGCAGGGTCGAGATCGGGATGTTGTCGGTGTGGCCCGCCACCACGATTTGTCCATCGGTCTGTGCCAGGACCGAACCGATGCGCTGGAGTACCGGTTTGAAGGTCGCGCGCAAGGTGGCACTCCCCGACGGGAAGGAACCCTTCTCGCGGATGCGGATCAGGATCTCGTCGTCCACGGCCGCGACCTCCACCAGGCCCTCGTCGATTTCCGCCGCCAGCGCCTCCTTAAGCTCTTCGGCCTTGGCGGCCGTCTCCTCGCGGATCACGTCGCGCAGGTCCACTTGTTCCCGGGTTTCCTCGCGGGTGATCTGGCGGACTTCGGGGATCGGCGTGGGCTCGGTGACGTTGGGGCTGAACTCCTGCGCGATCACGCTCGTGCCCTTGGGCGGTTCCGGTGCGCGGATCTCACGCTGCACGCCGAAGGCCATCTTCATCGAGCCGGCGATCTGCTTGTACTTCTGCACGTCCATCTCTGAGAACGACAGCAGGAGCACGAAGAAGCACATCAGCAGCGACATGAGATCGGCAAAAGTCATGACCCATGCCGGTGCGCCTTCCTCCTTCTCCTCGCGTGGAGCCTCCAGTTCCGCGGCCATATTCATGCCCGCTTACGCGGCTTCCTGCTTGGCGTCCTGGTTCCCGCCGCGCTTGCTCTCCGGCAGGAAGTTCATGAGCATCTCCTCCATCACGCGCGGGTTGAGCGCGGCCTGGATCGAGGAGATCGACTCGAGGATGAGGTGCTTGTTGAGCTTCTCCGCATTGCTGATGCCCTTGAGTTTCTCGGCGATGGGCAGGGCGAAGGCGTTGGCGATGACCGCGCCGTACAGCGTGGTCAGCAGGGCGATGGCCATGGCCGGCCCGATGGCCTTGGGGTCGTCCATGTTCGAGAGCATCTGCACCAGGCCGATGAGCGTCCCGATCATGCCCATGGCCGGGGCGGCATCGCCGATGGCCTTGAACATCTTCACGCCCGTGTCGTGGCGCTCGATGGTGAGGTTGATGTCCTTGGAGAGCATCTGCTGCACCACCTCGGGGGGGTGGCCGTCGATGCACAGGTTGATACCGCGTTCCAGGAACGGATGCGCGATCTCGCGCCCTTCGAGCGCGAGAATGCCTTCCTTGCGGGAGATCTGCGCCAGTTCCACGGCCTCGCTGATCAACGACTCGGGCGGCGTGGTCTTGTTGAAGAAGGCGCGCATGCCGATCTTGAACGAGCCCAGGAACTGCTTGAGCGTGACGCGGGTGAGCGTCACCGCCAGGGTGCCGCCGACGACGATCAGCAGGGAGGGGATATTAAAAAAGATGCCCGGATCGCCACCCAGAACGATCGCGGCGGCGATGATCAGGACGGCGCCGACAAGGCCGAGTAGGGTTGCGAGATCCATACCGAGACGCGTTCCTCTTGCGCTAAACATGCGCCCTGGAAACCGGGTTAGCGGTCGTGACGCATTCCACTTGAGCGCGTATCCGGCGCCATGCCGGGCCGGCCGCTCACTCACTGGCTTGAAATTATACGGTGACTGGCCGCCCATGCCGTGAAATCGCAAACGCCGTAACAATGTTTCACGATCAGCGGCCCATCGGAGCTGGTGGGCCCCGCAGGACTCGAACCTGCAACCAAGGGATTATGAGTCCCCTGCTCTAACCATTGAGCTAGAGGCCCGTGACACGCACAAGAGGCTAAGGATAAAGGGCACGGCGGCCGAAGACCAGACTCGGCCGCCGTGCGGAGGCAGGGGTTACTCGAGATCGAGGAAACTGCGCAGCAGTTCGGAGCGCGTTGGGTGACGCAGCTTGCGCAGCGCTTTGGCCTCGATCTGGCGGATGCGTTCGCGTGTGACGTCGAACTGCTTGCCGACCTCTTCCAGCGTGTGATCGGTGTTCATGTCGATGCCGAAACGCATGCGCAACACCTTGGCCTCGCGCGGGGTCAGCGATGCGAGGACCTCGCGGGTCGCTTCCGAGAGGCTGGCCGTGGTAGCCGAATCCAGCGGCGACATCACGTTGGCGTCCTCGATGAAATCGCCCAGATGCGAGTCCTCGTCGTCGCCGATCGGCGTCTCCATGGAGATCGGCTCCTTGGCGATCTTGAGCACCTTGCGCACCTTGTCTTCCGGCATTTCCATGCGCTCGGCCAGCTCTTCCGGGGTCGCCTCGCGGCCCATCTCCTGCAGCATCTGGCGGGAGATGCGGTTGAGCTTGTTGATGGTCTCGATCATGTGCACCGGGATACGGATGGTCCGGGCCTGGTCCGCGATGGAACGGGTGATGGCCTGGCGAATCCACCAGGTGGCGTAGGTCGAGAACTTGTAGCCGCGGCGGTATTCGAACTTGTCCACCGCCTTCATCAGGCCGATGTTGCCTTCCTGGATGAGGTCCAGGAACTGCAGTCCGCGGTTTGTGTACTTCTTGGCGATCGAGATGACCAGTCGCAGGTTGGCCTCGACCATTTCCTTTTTCGCGCGGCGTGCCTTGGCCTCGCCAATGGACATGCGACGGTTGATGTCCTTGATCTCGGAGATCGACAGCTGCGTCTCTTCCTCGATACCGACGAGTTTCTTCTGCGCGCGCAGGATGTCGTCCTTCAGTTCCTTGAGGGCATCGATGTACTTGTGCTTGCCCTTGAGGTGCGAGTCCAGCCACTTCAGGTTGGTCTCGTTCTCCGGGAAGGTGTCGATGAAGGTCTTGCGCGGCATATGTGCCTGGTTGACGCACAGGTCCATGACCTGGCGTTCCTGGGTGCGGATGCGCTCGATCATGTCGCGCAGCTCGTTGGTCATCTCGTCGACCAGGCGCGGTACCAGCTTGATCTGCATGAACTGGGCGGCCAGTTCCTCGCGCAGCTTGCGGTACTTGACGTGGTGACCCTTCTGGCCGGCCACCACGGCCTCGTCGTACATGGCCTGCAGCTGCGTGAACCGCTCGCGCGCCTCTTCCGGATCCGGGCCGGTATCTTCCGGCGCATCATCGGAGTCATCGTCGTCGGAGTCGTCGTCGGAGTCGTCGTCCGAATCGCTGTCGTTCGAGTTGCTGTTGGAATCGTCGTTGGCCGCCGGGGTCTGTGCCTGCGGGATCTCGTCCTCGGCGTCCGGGTCGATGAAACCGGTCAGCAGGTCGGTGAGCTTCTGCTCACCGGCCTCGACCTTGTCCCACTCGGCCAGCAGGCGGGCAATGGAGGTCGGGTAATGGGCCAGGGCGAACAGCACCTGGCTCAGGCCGTCCTCGATGCGCTTGGCGATCTTGATTTCGCCCTCGCGGGTCAGCAGTTCCACCGTACCCATTTCGCGCATGTACATGCGCACCGGGTCCGTGGTGCGGCCGAAGTCGCTGTCCACCGACGCGAGTGCGGCGGCGGCCTCTTCAGCGGCGTCCTCGTCGGTGCTGACCGAGCTGTCCGAGAGAATCAGGCTGTCCGAATCCGGCGCCTGTTCGTGCACGGTAATGCCCATGTCGTTGATCATCCCGACGATGTCTTCGATCTGCTCCGGGTCCACGATGGTGTCCGGAAGGTGATCGTTGACCTCGGCATAGGTCAGGAAGCCCTGCTCCTTGCCCTTGGCGATCAACTGTTTGAGGCGTGATTGCTGCTCTTGAGCCTGATCCATTCGCGTGCGTGCCTGTGAAATCTGGTGTTGAATGGCAAAAGTGAACCCGACTTTATACCACAAAACGTCGGTTTCAGCGAGTCCTCGGACCCGTCACCGGCCACCCCTGTGCTGTAGCAGGGTATGTAGCTCGGCCTTCTCCTCGGGATCCAGTTCCTCGACGCGGGACTTGTGCAGCAGGTACTCGGTGCGCAGTTCGGCACGTTTCGAGACCAGGCGCGCGATGGCGTCCAGGAACATCCGGCGTAGAGTCGCGCTGTCGCTTGCAGCGGGCTCCCATTCCATCAATTTTAGTAGATGTGGGTATTCCTGCCGCTCGCGCCAGCGTTCGATCATCGCCGCACTGGTTAGATGGGGATTCTGGCGTGCGGTTTCAAGCACCTCGGCCAACAGCGCGCTGCCCGGGATGTCGGGCGATTCGAGTGCCGGCAGGGCCTCCAGCTCGCTTGCCAGGTCCGGCTGGATGAGCGCCAGCGCCAATGCCAGGCGCACCGGGTTCATCTGGATCTGGTGGGTGCCCTGCGGTCGCGCCTGCCGTGGGGCGGGCAAGGGCTCCTCGGGTGCTTCCAGGTGTTTCTCGAGCCGTTCTGGCGGGAGATTCATCAGGCGGGCGAGCTCTGAAAGCAGCTGTTCACGCAGAAACCCGGGTGGCAGTGGCTTGAGCAGCTTGCGGGCATCGTCGGCCAGGTGGGCGCGTCCCTCGTGGCTCAGGACATTGTGCCGCTCCCTGAGGCCCGCGATGAGGAAGTCCGAAAGGCCCATGGCGCCATCAACCCGCGCCTCGAAGCCCTCGCGCCCGAGCTGGCGGACCAGCGTATCGGGGTCTTCGCCCTCGGGCAGGAACAGGAAATAGGCTTCCAGGCCGTCACGCAGCACCGGCAGGGCGTGTTCAAGCGCCCGCCAGGCGGCCTGCCGCCCGGCCCGGTCGCCGTCGAAGCAGAACACCACACTCGGCACCACGCGGAACAGGGTACTCAAGTGCTCCTCGGTGGTCGCCGTGCCGAGCGTGGCCACGGCATTCGTGATGCCGTTCTGGGCCAGGGCGATGACGTCCATGTAGCCCTCGACCACGAGGATGCGTTCGAGCTTCGTCGAGGCCTTGCGGGCCTCGTACAGGCCGTAAAGCTCGCGGCCCTTGTGGAAGATCGGGGTTTCGGGCGAGTTGAGGTACTTGGGCGTGCCGTCGTCGATGATGCGCCCGCCGAAGGCGATGGTGCGTCCACGCCGGTCCCGGATGGGGAACATCACACGGTCGCGAAAACGGTCGTAAAATCCGCCGCTGTCCCTCTGTATCAGCAGCCCCGCCTTGTGCATGGCGCCGACCGCGTCGCGCCCGAGGTGCTGCAAAAGCCCGTCCCAGCCGGCGGGCGCGTAACCCATGCCGTAATCGGCCGCGATCTGGCCGGAGAGGCCGCGGCCCTTGAGGTAGTCGATGGCACGCGTGCTGTGGCGCAGCTGCTGGCGGTAGAACTCGGCGGCCGCCTCCATCACCGCGTAGAGGTCCTCGAACTCGCGTTTCGGCCGTGTGACCTCGCCGCCCTCGCGCGGAACCTCGATGCCAAGGGACTGGGCCAGGCTTTCCACGGCCTCCACGAAATCCATGTGCTCGTATTCCATCAGGAAGCCGAGGGCGGTGCCGTGGGCGCCGCAGCCGAAGCAATGGTAGAACTGCTTTTCCGGGCTGACGGTGAAGGAGGGGGTCTTCTCGCTGTGGAAGGGGCAGCAGGCCATGTACTCGCGGCCCCGCTTCTTGAGGGGGACGCGCGAGTCGATGACGTCGACGATGTCGACGCGGCTGATCAGCTCGTCGATGAAGTGCTGGGGGATGCGTCCGGCCATGGCGCAGTGTCAGCCGCGCGCCCGCGGGCTGCAAGCCTGATCGGCCTGCCGCCCGCGGAGCCGGGTCAGGCGGCCTGTTCCAGCGACTCCATGAGGGTGTCGAGCTCAGCGGCCTTGGGTTTCACCAGCCAGAACTTCGGCAGGTAGGCGCTGAAGTCGTCGAGGATCTGCCGACCCCAGGCGCTGCCGGTCTCCGCCACGAACTCCTCGACCAGCGACAGCAGGTAGTTGCGATGGGCTTCCATCTGCGCCGGGTCGATGCGGTGTACGTCGATCAGCTCGTGGTTGTAGCGGTCCTGGAAGGTGCCTTCCTCGTCGAGCACGAAGGCGAAGCCACCGGTCATGCCCGCCCCGAAGTTGACGCCGGTCTTGCCCAGCACGCAGACCACGCCGCCGGTCATGTACTCGCAGGCGTGATCGCCGGCGCCTTCGACCACCGCGATGGCGCCGGAGTTGCGCACGCCGAAGCGCTCGCCGGCCAGGCCGGCCGCGAACAGCTTGCCGCCGGTTGCGCCGTACAGGCAGGTGTTGCCCATGATGGCGGCCTCGTTGGACTTGAAGGCGCTGCCCTTGGGCGGGTGGATGACCAGCTTGCCGGCGGACATGCCCTTGCCGACGTAGTCGTTGGCGTCGCCCTCCAGGTGCAGGTGCAGGCCCCCGGCGTTCCACACGCCGAAGCTCTGGCCCGCGGTACCCTTGAGGCGGACCACCAGCGGGTTGTCGGCCATGCCGTAGTTGCCGTGGCGCTTGGCGATCTCGCCGGAGATGCGGGCACCGATGGAGCGGTGGGTGTTGCGCACGTCGTAGCTGTACTCGCCGCCGCTGCCCGCCTCGATGGCCGGGAGCATGTCTTTCACCATGAGTTCGGCCAGCTCGCCCTTGTCGAAGGGCGCGTTGTGCGGTTCCACGCAGAACTGCGGCTTGGATGCGTCGACCCCGCCGTCGGACAGGATCTGGCTGTAGTCCAGGCGTGCCTGACGATCGGTCGAGCCCTGCAGCACGGTGAGCAGGTCGGTGCGGCCGATGAGGTCGGTGATCTTGCGCACGCCGACGCTGGCCATCCAGCGGCGGGTCTCCTCGGCGATGAAGCGGAAGTAGTTCATCACCATCTCCACCTTGCCGATGAAGTGGTTCATGCGCAGGACCTTGTCCTGGGTGGCCACGCCGGTGGCGCAGTTGTTCAGGTGGCAGATCCGCAGGTACTTGCAGCCCATGGCGACCATCGGGCCGGTGCCGAAGCCGAAGCTCTCGGCGCCCAGGATCGCGGCCTTGACCACGTCCAGTCCGGTCTTGAGGCCGCCGTCGGTCTGTACGCGGACCTTGTCACGCAGGTTGTTGGCGCGCAGGGTCTGGTGGGTCTCGGTCAACCCGAGTTCCCACGGGCCACCGGCATACTTCACGGAGGTCAGGGGGCTGGCCCCGGTGCCACCGTCGTAGCCCGAGATGGTGATGAGGTCCGCGTAGGCCTTGGCCACGCCGGCGGCGATGGTGCCGACGCCGGCCTCGGCCACGAGCTTCACGGAGACCAGCGCATCCGGGTTGATCTGCTTGAGGTCGAAGATCAGCTGAGCCAGGTCCTCGATCGAGTAGATGTCGTGATGCGGCGGCGGCGAGATCAGCGCCACGCCGGGCTTGGCGAAGCGCAGCTTGGCGATCATCTCGTTGACCTTGTGGCCGGGCAGCTGGCCGCCTTCGCCGGGCTTGGCGCCCTGGGCCACCTTGATCTGCAGGACCTCGGCGTTGACCAGGTAATGCGGGGTCACACCGAAGCGCCCGGAGGCGATCTGCTTGATCTTGGACATCTTCTCGGTGCCGTAGCGCACCGCATCCTCACCGCCCTCGCCGGAGTTGGAGCGTGCACCCAGGCGGTTCATGGCTTCGGCCAGGGTCTCGTGGGCTTCGGGCGAGAGCGCGCCGAGCGACATGCCGGCGGAGTCGAAGCGCTTGAGGATGTCCTCGACCGGCTCGACCTCTTCGAGCGGGATCGGCGTGACGTCGTCGCGCAGCTTCAGCAGGTCGCGCAGCACCGTGGCCGGGCGGTTGTTGATCAGGTCGGCGTGAGCCTCCCAGTCGCGGTAGTCGCCGGAGACCACGGCCTGGTGCATGGTCTGGACCACGTCCGGGTTGTAGGCGTGGTATTCGCCACCGTGCACGTACTTGAGCAGGCCGCCCTGTCTGATCGTCTTGCGGGCATTCCAGGCCTCGCGCGCGAGCTTTTCCTGATCCGCGCGCAGGTCGTCGAAGTTGATGCCCTGGACGCGGCTCACGGTGCCCGGGAAGCAGCGGCTCACCACTTCCTCGTGCAGGCCGACGATCTCGAACAGCTGCGAGCCGCGGTAGGAGGCGATGGTGGAGATGCCCATCTTGGACATGATCTTGTACAGGCCCTTGCCGATGCCCTTGCGGTAGGAGGCAGCCAGTGCCGCGCTGTCCTTCTCCTTGATCTCGCCGCGCTCGACCATGCCCTGCAGCGACTCGTAGGCCAGGTAGGGGTATACGGCCGTGGCACCGTAACCGATCAGGCAGGCGAAGTGGTGCGAGTCACGGGTGGTGCCGGTCTCGACGACGAGGTTGGCGTCGCAACGCAGGCCCTCGTCGATCAGGCGATGATGCACGGCGCCGGTGGCGAGCAGGGCGTGCACGGGCAGCTTGCCGTGCTCGATCTGGCGGTCGCTCAGCACCAGTACGGTCTTGCCGGCGCGCGCGGCGGCGACGGCCTCGTCGCAAATGCTCTTCACCGCATCGCCCAGGCCCTGGGCGCTGTCGCGGTTCAGGTCGATCACGGCGTGCTCGTAGCCTGCGCCGAGTTCCAGTATCTGGCGGAAGGCGCGCTCGGTCAGCACCGGCGAGTTGATCACCAGGCGGCTGGCGTGCTGCGGGCTTTCCTCGAACAGGTTGCGTTCGGCGCCGAGGCACGTCTCAAGCGACATGACGATGGACTCGCGGATCGGGTCGATCGGCGGGTTGGTCACCTGCGCGAACTGCTGGCGGAAGCTGTCGTAGAGCGAGCGCACCTGCTGCGACATCACCGGGAACGGGGTGTCGTCGCCCATCGAGCCGACGGCCTCCTGGCCGGCCTCGGCGGTCGGGCGCAGCACCTGGTCGCGTTCCTCGAAGCTCACGTTGAACATCTTCTCGTAGATGCCCAGCGTGTCTTCGCCCATCGGCGCGGAGGACAGCTCGGCGCCGTCGATGGTCGTCTCGAGGCGGCGCGCGTTCTCGTCGAGCCACTTGCGGTAGGGCTGGCGGGCCTTGAGCATGTCGTCGATCTGCTGGGGCAGGATCAGTTCGCCGGTCTCGGTGTCGGCGGCCATCATCTGGCCCGGCTTGAGACGCCCTTTCATCACCACGTCCTCGGGGGCGTAATCGTACACGCCGACCTCGGAGGCCAGGGTGATGTGGCGATCCTTGGTGACCACGAAGCGCGCCGGGCGCAGGCCGTTGCGGTCCAGCGTGCAGGCGGCATAGCGACCGTCGGTGAGCACGACGCCCGCGGGGCCGTCCCACGGCTCCATGTGCATGGAGTTGTACTCGTAGAAGGCGCGCAGGTCCGGGTCCATGTTCTCGATGTTCTGCCAGGCCGGCGGGATCAGCAGGCGCATGGCGCGGAAGATGTCCACGCCGCCGGCCAGCATCACTTCCAGCATGTTGTCCATGCTGGACGAGTCCGAGCCCTCCATGTTGACCAGCGGGAGCAGGTCGGAGAGCTTCGGCAGGTGCGGGGAGGCGAATTTGTAGGCGCGTGCCTGGGCCCAGTTGCGGTTGCCGCGCACCGTGTTGATCTCGCCGTTGTGCGCGAGGAAGCGGAACGGCTGGGCCAGGCGCCACTGCGGCCAGGTGTTGGTCGAGAAACGCTGGTGGAAGACGCACAGCGAGGATTCCAGGCGCTCGTCGTTCAGATCCTGGTAGAAGACCGGCAGGTTGGCCGGCATGACCAGGCCCTTGAAGGAGAGCACGCGCGCCGACAGGCTGGGCACGTAGAACATGGGGTCCTCGGCCTCGACGGCGATTTCGGCGCGGCGTCGGGCGATGAACAGGTGGCGCTCGAACGCGCTCTCGTCCATACCCTCGGGGGCGTTGACGAAGACCTGCATGATGACCGGCAGGGTCTTGAGCGCCTCTTCGCCGCAGGCCTCGGGGTTGGTCGGGACCTCGCGCCAGCCGGCGATGTCCAGGCCCTCGCCGCGCAGCTGGTTCTCCAGCACGTCGCGCGCCTTGGCGGCCAGCTTCCCGTCGGTGTTGAGGAACACCATGCCGACGCCGTACAGCGCGGCGAGTTCGATGCCCGCTTCCGCGGCGATGGTGCGCAGGAACGCGTCGGGTTTCTTCAGCAGCAGGCCGCAGCCGTCCCCGGTCTTGCCGTCGGCTGCGACGGCGCCGCGGTGGGTGAGGCGCTCGAGGGCCTGGATCGCGGTGTTCACCAGCCAGTGACTGGGCTGGTTGTCCATTTGCGCGATCAGTCCGAAACCACAGTTGTCGCGTTCGAATTCGGGGCGATACAAACCCGACGGCGTGTTGTTAGCCATCATTACGCAGGTCTCCGTTGAACTCGGCCTGGCAGTACAGACACAAACGCCCGGCAGGGTAGTCACCGGGCGATAGCCAAAAGGTCTAGTAGTATAGAGCCGCGGCGATGGGCGTTCAATTGAGGATGCATGGTTCGGGCCAGTGCGGCCGTGCGGGGTATGTGGCGGACCGGATCAACGGGCGTCGAGGATCGCTTCCTGGATGTCGCCGATGCGGCGGATGAAGGGCTGGTTCCGCTGAATGGGTGCAGGCAGCGACTCGATCGCCCGCCGAGCCTGGTCGGCGGTGGAAAAGACCCCAATAACAAGCACATACCAGTCCTTGCCGGCGCGGCGGGTGGGCGCGATGACCGCCTCGAGCCCGTTGCCATGGCGTGTATAGAATCCCGCCGCAGCCGCCTCGCTGGAAACGCCGAGCGCCTGAATGGTGTAGTGATCGGGGTCCTGGCGCATGAACCAGAGCGCGTCGTGGAGTTCGCCGGCAGGCAGGGCGACCCGTTCGGGAGCCGGCCTGGCGGGAGGGGGCGCGGTGGCCTGTGAGGGTGTCGCGGGGGGC
>Ga0272444_10000620_pt1 | contig 37067 bp, 24 predicted proteins | sample SSMForm13_FD_201033 | JGI IMG/M metagenome (GOLD analysis project Ga0272444, IMG submission 201033) | Marine sediment archaeal communities from Little Sippewissett salt marsh, Falmouth, MA, United States - SSM-Form-13 | ecosystem: Environmental > Aquatic > Marine > Wetlands > Sediment ...
AATTAGTCTTTAGTCCTTAGTCTTTAGTCTTTAGTCCTTAGTCTTTAGTCTTTAGTCCTTAGTCTTTAGTCTTTAGTCCTTAGTCTTTAGTCTTTAGTCTTTAGTCCTTAGTCCTTAGTCTTTAGTCCTTAGTTTGTCGTTTCTAGTTTCACCAAGCGTTAACGGGCCGGGCTAACACCTTTCGTCCCACCAAAGGCGAAAATTCGCTTCGCAACTTGTGTTACTCGTTTAACCGATCGTTATCAACACCCACACGAACCACTATCGTCGTTATCATCATTGTCATCGTCGTCGGCGGCATCGTTGTCGTCATCATCAACCGCGTCGTCGTCATCGTCGGCGGTATCGTCGTCGTCATCAGCGGGGGGTTGGGCGACGACGAGGTTCAGTTCGCGCCAGGCCCAGCCCTGCTCGTCGGCGGCAATGACCAGGCCGCGGTAGATGCCGGCGTGCGGCGGCGTCCAGGTGATTTTCCCTTTGGCAACCATCGCGCCGGGCAAACCGTAAACAGAGGTCGTCACGTCGGTGGCGTCGTAGGTCCACACTTCGCCGGCAACCGGCTGCGCTTCGACGTCGCGGATCGTCGGGGCGGCAAAGCTCAACTCGGGCACTGGGCGCTCGCCGAGGTGGTAGCGCAAACCCTGCACGCGAAACAGGCTCGACTGGTAGCGGGTCAACAATGCGTCCCACAGATAGTCGTCGCAAACGGCCATGAGCGATTGGTCGGACGCGCCGCTCAGCGCCGTGCCGTACCAGCGCAACAGGTGCAGCAGCGCGAAGCCTTCGTAGGTCAACCGGTCGAAGGGCACCCACATATCGTCAACCAACGCGGGGTCGAGGCCGCTGTGGTGCATATCGTTCTGCGCCGTCGCCATCTGTCCGGCGTAATCGAGCAACGCCGCGACGGCTGGGCGGATTTGGCTCAAGTCGTCGGTCAGCACCGCTTCCCAGAAGGCGACAACCAACTCGTCGAGCGGCACGTTGTGCGGGAACGAAGCGCCGACCATCCACATGTCGTTGTTGCCGTAGGAACAAAACATGAGAAACTCGAGCAGCGCGGCGTCGGCTGTGTTGCGCGCTTCCAACGCGGCGGCAAGCGGCGGCATGATGTCGGTGTCATACACGGCCGGGTCGTGCATGTAGGCGCTGTAACTGGGCATGATCAAGCGGTCGGCCGCACCGAGGAACATGATGTTGGTCAGGTAGGCGGTGATGCCGTCGTACAGATCGGCGCTGCGCTTGCACATCGGTGCCAGTTGCAGGCGGCCGGTGAAACCGTCGCCGCCGTCGATGGCGTACTGGTTGTCCCAAAAGGCGGGCCGGCGTCCCTGCAGTTCGAAAGCGGTCGAGAAAAAGTCGGCGTTCAGCGTGCGCGTGTCGGTCGGCGCGCCCCAGAAAAGGATGACGTCGGGGTCGGTTTCGCCCATGGCGACGATGTAGTCTTCCGCGCCGGGCCAGTCGCGGATGTGCTCGGGTCGCTTGGCCAACGGATTGACGAAAATCTGCACCGGCTCGCCGGCGAGGTCGGTCAGTTGATCTTTCGTCCAGTCGACCAGGTCGGCGTGTTGCGCGCCGAGAACGCCGTCGACCGGAACGCCGATGTCGTTTTCGATGTCGTCGAACATGATCATGAAATGACGAAAGCCACCGTCGACGAAGGGCGTCAGTTTAGCCATCAACGTCGCGCGTTCGTCCGGGTCGTCGAGGATCATGCTCTTGCCCGGTGCGATCGCGTAATAGACGTCGACGCCGAGCAACTCGCCCAACTCGCGTAAGGCGATAAAACGCGCCATCACTTCGTCGCTGTAGGGAATGCGCCAGTTGTCGCGGTGCAGCGGATCTTCTTTCGGCGCGTACATGTAAATGCGCAAGCCGATGCGCGCCAGGTGCAGAATCATCCGCCGCCGCTCGGTCCACGACCAGGGCGTCGAGTAAAAGCCTTCGATGGCGCCGTTGCGTTCGAGAGTCGGCTCTTCGCGTGCGGGAATGGCGACAAAACGCGTCTGCCCAGCGCTGCCGTCTTCACCCAGCGGCGTCACCGCGGCAAGCATACCCGCGTCGGCCGGACGCGGTCCTTCCCAGAAATCGCGCGCGGGCCCGGTAGCCAGGCGGTTGCCTTCGTCGCGGGTGTCGCTTTCGCCGGCGATGTAATGTATCTGCACGAAGCGCGTGGCTTCGTCGCCTTGCCAACTCAGACGGACACCGTCTTGCGCGAGATCTTCGACCTGCAGGTTTTCGATGACCGGTTCCGCGTCGACCGGGGCGGCGTAAAGTCGCAACTCCGTGAGTGAGGCGGGGCCGGCGTCGCGAACCAGCAGTTGCACACAGGCACCCGGTTTCGGATTGGCGATAATCAGCGGCTCGGTCAACAGATTCCATACGCCCTGCCGCAGCACCTTGCCGCCGCAGTAGTCAAGAATTCGCACAGCGACTTCACCCGCCGGCATGCGCTCCCAATCGCTTTCCAACCGCGCGATGGTGGGCGCCCGGTTCAGCAGCGGCGCAAAGTCGAAGGTCAGCGCGTGCACGCCTTGGCGCGGCGTTTTCCAGCCCGAGCGCTCAAGGCCGTCGCGCGTGGTGTACGGCGCGTCATCGGTTTCACGCGGCCACATCAGCAAAAAGGTGTTTTGTGTATCGGTGGCAATCACACGGGCGTAAGGCGCGAGATCAAAATCGTCGGCAAAGGCTGCCGTCGCAAGCAACATAATAAATAGACAAAACGCTGCGACCATTCGTTTCGTCATCGGTTGTTCTCTCCCCGCATATCGAACGCCGAAGCCGGGTCTCGACACCTCTGCAATCTCCCTAAAGCAAGCACCGAAGCCCGGAAGTCAGTTCCAGGTATTACACCCGGCAGCCGCAGGCCGCTTCGCTTTCGTCCTCGTTTTCGCCGCCGAAGTCGTCGGCGTCGTCGTCGGGTACGTAGTCAGGCCCGTCGTCATCGGCATTGTCATCGTTGTCGTCGTCGTCGTTGTCGTCATTGTCGTCGTTGTCGTCGTTATCATCGTTGTCATCGTTGTCATCGTTGTCGTCGTCGGTAACGTCGTCGTTATCGTCATCATCGTCGTCGCCGGGCGTTACGGTGATGTAGTTCGTCTTGGTTTCGACGTCGCCGCCGCCGGGCGCGGTAACCGTTAACATCACAGTGTAACTGCCGGCTTCCTGGTAGATGTGCCGCGGCGATTGGTCATCGCTGGTGGACGCGTCGCCGAAATCCCATTCGTAGTTGGTGATGTCGCAGGTGTTGGTGGTTTGCGAGGAATCGAGGAACTGCACGGTCAGCGGCGCTTTGCCGTTGCGCGGCAGACCGGAGAAGTTTGCTTGCGGCGGGGCGCAGACGACTTCAAACCCGCCGGCGAGCGTATCGTTGCCGTAGTCGGTGGTAACCGTCAGCGACCAGTTGCCGGCGGCGAGGTCGCGCAGGTCGAACGTCGCGGAAGCTTCGGTCTGTGAAGTGAAAGTGACGCTGTCGGCGGCCACGGGCGTCTGTCCGATTTTAAACAGCGTCGCGGTCATCGACGGCGTGAAGTGCTCGCCGGTGATGGCGACGACGTAGGCGGCTTCGTCGTTCTCGCCCGAGTCGGGATTGACCGCGGCGAGCGCAGGCGCGAGCGTGCCCACGGTAAAGCCGTCGGCCAGCGTGCTTTCGCCGACGAGGTTGGTCACTTTGACGTCCCACGTGCCGGGTGTGGCGCCGGTGATATCGAAGTCGCAGATCAACTCGTAGCGCGACATCGGCTCCGGGTTGGTGCAGGGAATTACCGTTTCGCCGTCCTCGTACAGCAACGAAGCGGTGCTGTTGTTGGTGAAGTAGTCACCGGTAATCGAAATGTCGGTCGCCGGTTCGGTGTTGAGCGCCTCATCGGGGTCGGCGCCGTCGATCACCGGTTCCGGCAGTTGGTAAGCGATTTTAAAATCCTTGAGTGTGCCGTCGTAATAGACGATGTAGGGCAGGTCTTCGCTGTCCAAGGCGATGCAGGTGTGCAAGCCGGTGTTGTTGGCGCCGTCGACCAACTCCAGCAACCAAGATACCTCGCCCAGGTCGTCGTTGACGCGCACCGCGTAGTTGAGCGCCGTGTCGCCGTAGTAGGTGACGTGCGGCTGATCATTCGAGTCGATGGCGATGCTTGTATACTGGCCGAAGTCCTCGTCGTCTTCGTTGCACTCAATGGTTTCCTTACGCCACTCGCCCAGTTCCTTGACCACCACCGAGGCGCACTCCTCTTCCAGTGTCGAGTAATCCCAGAAGCTGATCCACGGATTGTCGCCGCCGTCGAGCGCGATGTCGGCCCATGCGCCGCCGCTGTCGAGCGTCACCGTGTCTTCGTGATTCCAACCGCCGGAGTCGAGCCAGCCGTAAAGCTGGCGGTGCGTCAGGCCCCACTCGTACTTGTAAGCCACGTGCGGGTAGTCGAGGCTGTCGATGGCGATCGAGGTGTACAGGCCGATCTGCTCGCCAAGCATGTTCGACGATGTCTGCAACTCGTGATGGCTCCAACTGGCCGCGCCGGTGCGCCAGGCGATGACCATTGCGTTGTCGTCGGTCCAGTCCGGGTCGTATCGCTGGTAAGAAACGTAAGCTTGTCCGGTGCTGGTGAAGGCCAGCCGGATGAACTCGCCGAAATAATCGTCGCCGCCGCTGGCGATGGTTTCCTTGTTCCAGTTTTCGCCGTCGAAATAGGCGTACATCGCGTAGTCGTGGCCCTGATCGCGGTAGGCGATCGCCGGCAGGTCGGTTGACGGGTTGATCGCGATGCTCGTCCACTGCCCGACGCTGCCGTTGTTGTCCACGACCGTTTGCACCCAGCCCAGATCAAAATCGAAATAGGCGTACACCAACTGCGCGTTGGTGGCGTCGTACCAAGCCACGTGCGGTGTGTCGGAACTGTCGATGGCGATCGAACCGTACTCGCCGACAGAGCCGGTATCGGCGATCGTGCCGTAGACCCAGGCGGCGTCCGCAACGTTCTGTAGAGCGAAACACAAGATAAACAACAAACCGAGAGCAATCACGGTTGCACGCATCACGCACCTCCTGGAAACACCCTGCCATAAAATGGTTTTGGATCATAGCATCGATGCGATTTCGACCGCAACACAAGCTGCATCAGGTGTCATTCTATGCCCGGGGGTCCAGGATTCGCATCGGGAATTTTATGTTGACTTGAGCACAATTAAACCGTAGCATTCACCGGCATTCGGGTTTCTAAAGCATAAAGAGATCGAACTAGTTGAGATGAAAGAGAAATTTCTATTTTTACTGTTGGTGTTGGCGCTGGGCGCCTGCGGTCCGGGCTGGGACGGTTACGACGACAACTACAGTGAGGTCGGGCCGGTCAACACCGCGCCGTGGGAAGGCGACGAGGTCGTTTACGTGGTACTCGACGAGACCGAAGTCGAGGTCGCGTTGGAAGGAATGCAGACCTATGATTACCTCGGCGCGCCGGCGGTTTCGCTTTCCGATTTGGTCGTCAAAAGCGGCCTGACGCCCAACCCCGAATCGTTTCGCTACGACTTCACCGCCACCGACGGTTACGACCTTTTCGTCAAACGCTACGAAGATCTGTCGTTGCTTCCGAGTTGGACGGAAATGACCAACGGCTATCTTTACCTCGATCCGCGCTACGACGATTTGACTTCCGGCTGGACGCAGCACCCCTGGGGCAGCGCCCTTTCGGCTTACCAGGTTAAATGGATGAACGGCGGCACGATCACGTTGCTGCCTCTTGAATGAAACGGAGAATCGCCATGACGAAACATCGCCACTGGTTGTTACTCGCTCTGATCGCCTTGTTGGCGGCGATGCTCATCCTCGGCGCAGCCTGCGCCAAAAAATCGACCGGCGACGACGACGATGACGACGACACTACCGACGACGACGTACCCGAATCCGGCGTCGGCAGCTACATGGTTTACCTGAACATGGTGCCGGTGCTGCTGGGCGAACTGGTTGAGCCGCAGGCGCTGACGATATACGATGCCGGCGGCGAAGCGCTCGAGGTGGAAGGCATCGTGTTGGGCGATTTGCTGGCGGCTATCGACGAATTCGCCGACGACGCCGAAAAGTTCGCCTACGAGTTGATCGACTTTTACGACAACACCACGCTGCCGGCCGGTCTGGTCGACTACGCCGACCTGGCCAACGTCGCGTTTTACGAGAATCCCGATCAGGCGTTGCTCTGTGTCGGCTGGCTGGAAGAAGGCCACGCCGACCACAGCCTGTGCGACATGGGCGGCGGCGCGGTGATCACCCACCCGCTCGACGGCGCATTCGACTGGAAGACGATCGAGTGGATCAACGAGCGCGACGGCGATCAACCGGCGCACCTGGGCGAAGAAGCGGCGGCCAAAGCGGTGGTCACCGTCGGCACCGGCACGATCGTCGCCGGCGAGTACGTTAAAACCTTCATGCAGCAAGACGGCTACGGCGTGAAGGTCTTCGCCGACACCGGCGCGACCGAAACCAACCAGGGCTATGACGGTCAACTGTTCAAGGAAATCTACACCTTCGAAGGCGACGAACTGTTCGTTTACGGACGCGTCACCGTGCACGACGGGATGATCGAGTACGTACCGGTCAGCGGCTACCACATGGCGGTGTTGTCGACCGGCAACGAAACGGAAACGCCGGTAACAAAAACGATTGACGAGCTCGACGCAGATCCCTACCGCTACGCGGGCGCATTGGTACGCATCGACGATGTGGAGATGGTCGACGTCGATCCGGAAGATCCGACCACCGACTGGCCCGAGTACGGCACCAAGTCGAAAGACATCCGCATTTACGACGGCGGCTCGATGAAAATCGGCCTGTCGATCTACGAAGGCACCGGCATTCCCGGTTCGACCAAACCCGAAGCACCCTTCGACATCGCCGGCGCGTTCAATATCGACGGCACGAGCTATCTGCTCTACCCGCGCAAAATCGAAGACGTCAATCCGACCGAAGAGCACCTGTCGGGCAGCGTCCGCGTTTCGATTTACGGCGAAGACGCCAGCGGCGTGGTCAACCTCGCCCTGCTGCCGGCGGGCCTGCAACCGATCGGCGGCGGCGACCCCGTGCCAGTCGTTTCGATCGCCGCGGTGATCAATGCCGCGGGCATCGCGCGAAATCCGAAGCTGTTGGAATACAAACCGGTGGCTTACGACGGCCGCAAACCGTTCAACAAAGTGATCTTCGATGAAATGAAAGCCGGCGTCTTCTACCAGGGCGAAGCGGAAGAAGACGACCAGCCCGACCCGATGCTCAACAGCTACTTCTGGGAAGGTATGAACCTTTCCGACATTTACTTTCTCAACGGCGTCACCGATGTGCACGCCTTCCGCGAAATCGAGCCACCGCCCGAAGGCGAGGCCGAACACGGCGAAGGCCTGACGCTGACGATCAACGGCGTCAGCTACGTGCTCAACTTCGCCGACCTGCCCAAAACCGATTACGAAGGGCAAGACGCGATCCGCTTCTCGGAGTTCATCCATGATTCGGTCATCGAGTTGTACACGATGGACGGCAGCTTCACCGTCGACCAGATCAAAGAGCTGTACGACTACCGCCTGGTGTCCTTCGACGGCAGTGACGAAACGTTGATCACCGTCGACGAACTCGGCGATGGTTACGTCATCCTGGACGACGACCCCTACACCGTCTTCCCCGGCCTGGGCAATGAAGCCCGCGTCGACGACGTCTACCTTATCGACATGATGCGCTTGATCCGCGTCGACTTCGGCGAGGAAAAAGACGACCCGGTCGTCGTCTACCTGCGCGACTGCCCCACCGAAGAAGTGGAAGTGGAAGACGGCGTCACCGAAGACGTGGTCTTTTTTCGCGACGTGCTGGTCGAGGCGGGTTATGACATCACCGGCGCCAACTACCTGTGGGATTTCTGGTTGATCGCCTCGGACGATTTCGTCAGCACCTGGACCTACGGCCACAACCACCTGGAAGACATGTACTACCGGCCCTACGCCAACCGCGGCTGGACGGTCGATCCGGGCCTGGAAAGCTACGGTGGGCGGGTGTCGACCAAAGCGATTCTCGAAATCGAACTGCACGCCGTGCCGCAGGAAGCGCCGTCGATCGAAGTGGAAGACGGCCGCTGGGGCAGTGACGCCGAAAGCTGCGAAGGCTGCCACTTCAAACACGAGCAGCTGCAGATTCCGATCGACTGTTTTAGCTGCCATACCGCGCCGTAAGGACGTGTAACGACGATGCGACGACTGCTTGCGCTGCTGCTGATTCTATTGATACCGCTCGTGGTGTATGCCGAGGAAGCAACCGACGAAGCGGAAGACGACTCGCCGGTGTTTACCGCGGGTGAGATTGTCGTGACCGGTCAGCGCAGTCCGGCCGAGGTGACCGGCTCGATCAGCGAACTCGACGAAGACGACATCCGCGCGCTCGGCGCAACCAACGCTGCCGAAGCGTTGATCGCCGTCGCCGGTACGCGCGTCGACACCGCGCCGACTTCGCTGTCGGCCAACGGCAAGCAAGAATCTCTGGTTTCGCTGCGGGGCTTCGATCCGCGTAACGTCATCGTGCTGATCGACGGTGTGCCGACCTACGAGCCCTACTTCCGTGTGCTTGACCTGCGCCAGATCCCGGTCGGCGACATCGCCAAAATCAAGGTGATCAAAGGCCCGACCAGCGTGCTCTATGGCCCCAACGCGCTCGGTGGGGTGATCAACATCATCACCAAGCGCGGCGCCGGACCGCCCCGCGGGCACCTTGACGCGTCCTACGGCGACGTCAACGCCTTCGCCGGCAATGCCTCGGCGCTCGGCGGCATCGGCGGGTGGGATTACTTTCTCAACGCCGGCTACGCAGCGGCCGACGGCTGGTTGATTTCCGACGACTTCGACGAAACACGCAACGAAGACGGCGGCCTGCGCGACAACAGCGATTTTCGCGACTTGCTGATGTCCGGCCGCATCGGCTATCACCGCGGGCTGAACGGGCTGTCGCTGTCGGCCAGCCACTACCAATACGAGGGCGGCGTGCCCTTCGACATGGAAGCGATCGAACCGGGTACGCTATGGCGTAAGGATTGGCGCAAGACGGCGGTGTCGCTGCACGGCGAAGTCAATCCCGCCGATTTCTTTTACGCCCGCGGGCGGCTGTTTTACACGCGCTTTTTCAACACGATCACCAGTTACACCGACACCTCGATGTCGACGATCGCCGCCGACGGCGACGCGGTCAGCACCTACGACAACGACGTCGTCGGTTACGCGTTGCTTCCCGAGTTCATTTTCGGCCGCTACGGCTCGATTACGCTGTCGAGCATTTACAAGTTCGACCGCGTTTCCATTCAAGACGAAAGCGGTGGCGAATGGTTCGACTTTGCCGCTGAAACCTACTCGAACGGCGGCGAGTACGGCGTACACGTCTACCGCTTCGATTTCACTTTCGGCGCAGCATGGCACGTTTACCGCCGCACCGAAACGCCGGGCGACGACCTCGGCGAAGACGACGCCGCCTTCGACGCCCAGGCCGGACTAGCCTATACGCCGCTCGACGCGCTCACCCTGCGCGCGGGCGCGGCGCGCAAAAGCAGCTTCCCCGACCTCAAAACGCTTTACGGCTCGCAGGGCAATCCCGATCTCGATCCGGAATCGGCTTTCAACGTCGACGCCGGTCTGCGCCTGACGCCCTGGCCGCAACTTGCGGTCGAGTCGACCTGGTTTTACAGCGACGTCACCGACCTGATCGGCAAGCGCGAGTTGGGCAACGAGTTCACTTACGAGAACATCGACTCGGCGATGATAACCGGCGTCGAAAGCGAGTTGGCGTTGACCTTCGCCGACGGCCTGCTGACCCTCGGCGGCAACCACACCTACATGCAGACCCGCGACGAACGCGACGACCGCGTACTCGACAGCCTCGATTTCCGGCCCGAGCACACCGCCGCCGTCGACGGTCGACTGACCCTGCCCTTCGGCACCAGCCTGGCCGCGCAATATTTTTACGTCGGACCGCGTGAATACGAACAGCCCGGCGTCGAGGCCGAGGTGCGCGAGATGCCGGAATACGGTCTGGTCAATGCTCGCCTGGCCCAAGCGATCGACTGGGACGACGGGCGCACACGGGCGGAGTTTTTCGTGCAGGCGAAAAACCTGTTCGACGTCTACTACGAGCAGGCGCCCGGCAAGGCGTCGCCCGGCCGCATGCTCAGCGCCGGCCTGGCGTTGGATTTTTAGCCCGTTCGACTTGGATAACCTACTAAATATAAAGTACTTTTCCACACATCGCCCTTTGGCTATTCACAGAAAATAATTGTATCCACTCGTCGTTAATGTTGTCGCCCGCCCCCGGGATGTGTTAAACTATTTGCGGAACCGCGTGAGTCGGCTTTGCGGCCGGGAGGTGCGACATGAAACGGTCTATCGTGGCGGTGCTACCGCTGTTTTTTCTTATCCTTCTGTTGAGTACGATGCTCGCCTGCGGCAACGCCGGCGATAAGGCGACCGGCGATGAAGTCACTGACGATGACGCTCACTACGACGACGACGATACCGGTCCGTCTTTCGACGACGACGACGACGACGATGACGACGACGATGATGACGACGATGACGACGACGACACAACCGGCCCCGAGCCGACGGTGATCATTCGCAATCCGGAAGACGATGCGGAGTTCGACAGTTATACGATTAACGTCGAAGCCGATCTGTACAAGGTTGACGACACCGCCAACGTCACGGCGACCCTCGATGGCGACGACATCACCGCCGAGTTGACCGTCTCCACCGAGTCGGTTGGCGGCTCATTCCAAGCGACAGTCGGCGGTGCGCACACCCTGCGCATCGAGGCAACCAACGACGAAGGCACGGGCAGCGATGAAGTCGACTTCACCATCAACAAGCCCTGGATCACCGTCACCAGCCCGCCCGACGGCGGCGAAATCAACCGTCAGCAGGTCGAGGTGGAAGCGACCTACGGCAACCTCAACGAAGACACCTTGGCAGTTAAACTCGACGGTGCGGATATCACCGGTTCGTTGGCCATCGTCAGCGGCGAAATCTACGGCACCGTCGGCGGGTTGAGCGAAGAAGATCACGTGATGAACTTCTACGGCCGGCAGGGCGACGACGTCGTCGATCTTGACGTTGTCTTTACCGTGGTGCTCGACCCGGCGTACTTCGATCTTGAACTGAGCGACACGAACATCGACACCGGCGATTACGTGGACGTTACCTACACCTTTTACGACGAAGCCGGCACCGACATCACCGACCAGGTGGAAGTCGATCTGACCGTCGAACCGGGCACCGGCACGGTCATCGAAGACGACCGCATTTACTTCTACTACCCCGGCATCTTCACCGTCAGCGTCGGCACCTCGTACGGCGGCGACTACTACACCGCCAGCGGATTGGTTTATGTTGAACAGGGCGAAGCTTACACGTTGGACATCACGCTTTCGGCCAGCGAAATCACCGCCGGGGAATTCGTCACGGTATCCGCGGAAATCGAAGACGAGCTGGGCAACCCGGTTTACGCCGACGTCGTCTACTACGTCGACCCGCCCTTCGGCTCGACGATCGACGACAACCAGATCACCCTGACCTACGCCGGCGACATCACCATTCGCGGCAACGTCTACGGCACCGGCGTGTGGGACGAAGAACCGATTACCGTATTGCCGGGCGATCCCGATGACCTGGAGTTGTTCTGCGACCAACCGTCGGTCAACCAGGGTGAAACGGTCACTTGCTCGGTTTCCGTCGAAGACGAATACGGCAACCCGATTCCCGACATCGACACCTATCTTGAAGTGGCCCCGCCCACCGGCGTAACGATCGACGAATTTGAAGTCACCTTCGACGACGCCGGCTACTTCGTTATAACCGGCCACGCTGACGGCTACCCGACGCTGCTGGATCAAACGGTGGTGCAGGTGGTCGACGTCACCCCGCCGGGCATTCAGTTCACCTCACCGGTGCGCGGTCTGTACACGCACGATCAGTACGTCGATTTCACCGGCAACGTGTGGGATATCGATCCGATCACCGCGACGATGACGCTCAACGGCGAAGCGGTGTACATCGAGCCGGCCGGCCCGACCAGCGGCACCTTCGACAAGCAATTGAGCATGTCCAACGGCCTGAACATCGTCGAAGCCTACGTGGAAGACGGATCGGGCAACTCGGCCAAAGCCTCGACCAGCGTACTGTACGGCGAAGCGGAATGGCCGGTCGACGCCGTCATCGACGACGTGATGGGCTTCCGCATTTCCGAAGACGGCTTCGACCAGATCGAGGACATCATCGACCGCGAGTTGCTCAGCCTCGACCTGAAAGAACTGATTATGGCTTACAACCCGGTCTTCGACGAAGAAGTCGACGTCTGGGGAGTCACCATCGCCAGCGCCAAAGCGACCGTCACCGACGTCGCTCACGATCCGCCCTTCGTCACCTTCGACACGCAGACCTCGTCGATCACCGTCGGCGGCGGCATCCCCTGGATCAAACTGCACATGAAGGTCCGCGGCTCGATTCTCGGCATCGGCTACTCGATCACCGGCGAAGTCGAAGCCTCGCCGGTCATCATGACCGGCAGCACGCTGATGTGGGTGGAGAACGGCAAGGTGCTGATCGACATGGAGAACTTCGACATCACCATCGGCAATCTCGACATCGATCTCGACGGCTTCCCCGACGAATTGATCGACGAGTTCGAAGATGAAATCGCCGATCTGATCGAAGACGTCGCTGAAGACACGCTGGACAACGTCATCCCGCCGCTGCTGCAGGAAGTGGTCGAACAGATTCCTTACAACTTCTCCTTCCCCATCGGCGACGCCGAGTTCACCTTCAACGCCGTACCCACTGAAGTCGAGTTCGACGGCGACGGCGGCACCTTCTGGATGGATGTGCAAACGCTGACCGACACGGTCAACCCGATCGTGCCGGTGCTCAACGGTTCATTGAAGACCGCTTCGTCACCGCCCGCGTTTGACCATTACATCCCGGGCACGTCGGAAGTTTACGGCTTTGGCCTGGCTATGGGTGACGACATCTTCAACCAGATTCTCTTCCAGGCCTTCCGCAGCGGCATGCTGCACGTCGACTTCCCTGCGGTCTTCACCGCCTGTGAGACGCTGATCTACCTGATCTTCCCGCCGATCTGCGACACATACGGCGACGTGCCGCTGACGGTGAAAATCCGGCCGCTGCTGCCGCCGGTGATTATATTCGATCCGCCGACCGACGATTCCTCCGTGCCCACCGAAATTCAGATGGGCGATCTGATGATTCACCTGTACAAGGACGACGGCACCGAAGAGCTGGTGCTGACGCTGGCCGCCGGCACGACCATCCCGACCACCATCGAGCACGATTACGAAACCAACACGCTGTCGGTCGAATTCGGCACCCCGGAAGTGGTTGTCGACACCGTCGCCAACCCGCTCGATCTCAACGAAGAACTGTTCGAGGATCTGACGCCGGTGCTGATCGAGCTGATGCTGCCGCTGCTCGGCCAGGCTTTCGAAGCGATCCAACTGCCCAATTTCGAAGGGTGGGTGACGCAGGTCGAGCAGATGTTGATCGTCGGCCCGAACAACGACTTCATCGGCATCTACGCCAGCATCGAGCCGGCGCCTTAATCAAGTAAACGATAAGCAATCGAGAGGGCGGGGTCGCATCCGCCCTTCTCGTTTAAGGCGAGGGCGCGGAAAATTCGACCAGCAGCGCCTGCGCGCCGGTGCGCTCAATCTTGGCGCGCGCCTGTCCGCCGCGGTCGAGCAAGTGTTGCACGATCGGGCCGCAGTCGTTGCGGTAATGGCTGAAAATCAGCCACAGGCTGCCGTCGGTTAAACTGGCGAACTGCTCGTCGAGGTGTGCCAGCGAATGATCGTTGCGCGAATCGATGATCACCTGGTCGGCGTGCACCGGCGTTTTGTCACTGTACCATTGCCAGGCCCAGCGCGCTCCGCGGTAGACCCACACGGTTTCCAACGGCTGCTCTTCGCTCAGCTTCGCCAGTTGCTGCACCACCGGACGCAATTCCTCCAACTCCTGTAGCTCCGGATGCGCGACCGTACCGTTTAGCGCCGGGTATGCCCCGGCCGCCACAACGGTGACCAACATCGCCGCCAACGCCACTTTGATCCAGACTTTCACCTGCGGCTCAGCCAACGGCCAGGTCCAGCCCGCGGCGACCGCCATCCAAAACAGCGGCGCGGCCCACAACGAAAGTCGACCGTAAAACGGATACAGCTTGAGCGAGTTGACCACCACTGCCAGCGCCAGCGAAACCAGCGCGAACGCGGCGGTCAGGCCGTTCTCGCGGCGCAGCCAGCGCACGACACCGATCCCCGCCACCACTGCCAGCAGCGGCCAACCGTTCCACTGGGTTATAAAAACGAAAAAGCCGGCCAGTGCCGACCACGGCGCGCGCGCCATCGCCTCGTGGTGGTAGGTGTACAGACCGGCCAGGCGCGTCTGTTCGAGCAAAAAGAAAACGAACAACAGCGCGAAGGAAGCCGCACACAACGCCCCGGAGGCCAGCACGTGTTTAACGTCATCACGCCGCTTGCGAACCGCGTCGACCAACAGCACCAGCAGCACCGCCGCCGTCGGCAGAGCCGCGCCGTAGTCGAGCCAGCAACCGATTGCACCGACCGCGCCGAGCATGTATAGCGCCCTCTTTTTTTCGCGCGCGGCGGGCAGCAACACCAGCAACAACGCGGTGGTCAACGCACCGAAGATGTATTGCTTCAGTTCGCGCGAGTAAGCCACCAGCACCGGCGAAACGGCGATCAGCGCCCCGGCCAGCAAACCGGTGTACGGTTGCCGCCGCGCCAAACCGAGCGCCAACACCAGCGCCAGCAACACGCCGGCCATCGCGACGGGCGTACGCAAGGCCGCTTCGCCGTCGCCCGCCAACCAATAGGCCGGACGCAACGCCGCGCCGAAGCCGGGCGGCACCGGTTGGTTGATCGTCTTGAGCGTGGCGGTCATATCGCCCGCGGGCACCGAGGCGATCCGCGCCGGGGCAATTTCATCGGCCCATAACGAGCGGTGACCAAGGTGGGAAAAACGCGTCAGCAGCAACAGCGTGCATAAAACGGCGAACGCCGTCCAGAACGCGACGTGCAGCCATCTTGCTTGATTCAACATCCGCACCCATCGTCGTTGTCATCATTGTCATCGTCATCATCATCAACGACGGTGTCGTTGTCATCATCGTCATCGTTGACCGTGTCGTCGTCGACGGTATCGTTGTCGTCGTTGTCGTCGTTGTCATCGTTGTCGTCGTCATCCACGGCAGGTGTAATCGTGACGGTAATCTCGTTGCTGACCAGGTCGCCGGTCGATGCCGTAATCGTCACCTCACCCGCGGCCAGCGCGTGCAGCGTACCGTCCTCGACACGCGCCAGTTCGAGGTCGGACACCTCGTAATCGACCCATCCCGCCGTATCTACCTCGTTGCCCGACGGATACTCGCCGGTCGCCGACAGTTCGACCGTTTCACCGACGGTCGCCGTTTCGCTTTCCGCCGTCAGCGCCAACGCCGTCAGCCGCGTGAGCAGCGGCTTTTTCCAGGCGTAGATCCAATAGCGGTATTGCGTGAAGGCAACGTCATCGTTCATGTTGCGCAGCGTGATGCGCAACTCGTTTTTGCCTTTGGTCAGCGACGACGGCAACTCGAAAACGGTGTCGCGCCAGCGCTTGAACATGTTTTTCTCGACGGTGTACCACACACCCGCGTTTTCGCCGTCGACCAGCACGCGCACGCGTTCGCGACCGCGGAATTGATCAAGCCGCCGCACCAGGCGCACGCCGTCATTGTGCGGATTGACCTTAACGGTGAAGTTCACCTCGCCGCGCGATTTGTACCCGCCGTCGATTACCGGCATCAAATCATGGTCGCCTTCGTAAAAGAAAATCTGCGGGCCGACGAAGGTGTCGTTTTCGCCGAAATAGCGGAAACGCTCTTCCGCGTCGGCATCGCCCACGTCGAAAACGCCCTGCAACACCAGCGCCGGTTCGTCGACGCGATAGACAAACGCCGCGCTGCGTTCGACCTCGTCGGTGTACACGTTGTACATGTCGTGCTCGATGGAGAACGTCGCGCCGTCGAAAAAGTCGAGCGAGTCGCCCACGTGCATGCGGTACATCGCGGTGACATCCAGTCCGGCGGCGTTGTAATGCTGCGGGTTGCCGTGAGTCGGCAGGGTGAACACGCCCTGGTTGAAGTACCAGCCGCCGTTGTAGTAGTCCTCGGTGCCCGTTCCCTGCACCGTCGGGGTACGCAAGCCGTCGGGATAGTACCGTTCGTCGCCTTCCAGGTAACCGCGCCCGCTATAACCCCCGGCGAGCTGCACGATGCCGGCGATTTTTCCCTGGCCGGTCGGGTTGGCGAATTGATGATCGCGATACTTGATCGTCGGCGAGGTCAACTGGTAATGCACTTCGAACAGCCCGGCGTAGTCGTCGGGCATACCGGGCAGCACGCCGATTTCCGCGTCGATCTCCACCGCATCGTCGCTCGCGTTGTAAAGCGCCAGGCGCATGTCGGCAAAATACGGCATCGGAAAATACAGGTAGATCGTGCCGTCGATCAAGCCATGCAGCAACGCGCCGACCTCGTTGCCCGGTACGCCGACGCCCGCGAGCATGCCCAGTTGCGCATTGATTTGCGGCTGCTCGGCGCCGTCGAACCACGCGCGTAAATAAACCTCGTTGAGCAGATCTTCGCTGATCACCGCCGGCGTCAGGCGGATCGAAACGATCTGCCCTGCTTCGTTCGCCTCAGCAAAAAACATGACCCCGCCTGAATCGATCGTACAGGAATCGGTTTCGTAATTGACGCCCGATGTGTCTTTCGGGTCGTCGCCCATCGCGGCAGGGTCGTACATCGCGTAAACATCGTCGTATTCTTCCTCGCCGGTGAACGATTCGACTTCGACATCCGGTGCGTACTGCTGCGCAGTGATGTTGAAGAAGGTGATCCACTCCGTCGCCGTGATTTTCAGATGCTTCTCGTAGCAGATCGGCAGGTAGCTGACGAAGCCGCCGCTGGAATACAGATCGTTCCACACCAGCGGCTGCACGAACGGGTCGTAAATTTCCTCGAAGAAATCTTCCAGGTCGTAATCGCCCGTCGGATTTGCTTCGCCGTCGACGTAAAAATGCAGGCGCACATAGGTCACCGGCAGCATGAAGGTGAACCACATGCGATAGACGCAGCCCGGCCCCTTGGCGTCGAACAGCACGTGCTCGCCGTTTTCGTAGTCATAATAGAGGCGCGCAAAAATGCCGGAGAAGCCGTCTTCGTTCATCCCGGTCGGATCGTGACTCGACTCGCCGAAACTCAGCGTCCCCAACTCGGTGACCGGCAGGCTCCACAGGTCGGTCATCTTGTCCAGGCCGGTCGGCTGCGCCCAAGCCAGCGCCGGAACCGACAACGCCAACACCATCCAAAAAATCAAAATACGCATGATACCCTCCCGCGTGGGCAGGGCCAATCATACTACCCGGCGGCCGATCAATCCAGCAGGTGCGGCTGGACGCGGGCCGCCCGGCGCGGGTACATTGACGATGAACTTTTCTAACCGGGGAAACACGATGAAGCTGTCCACCGATCTGGTCGGCCAAAAGCTGAAGGGGCTGACCCGCCGCGTTGCCTGGCGGCAGACGACCAACTACGCCGCCGCCGTCGGCGAGACCAATCCGCGCTACTTCGACGACACGCGCCCGGAAGGGTTGATCGCGCCGCCGCTGTTCGCCGTCGCGGTCACCTGGCCGTTGATGACCGACGTGTCCAACCAGTTGCCCGCCCTGCCGCCTGAGGTGATTCCGACGATGGTGCACGCGGGCGAGCACCTGCTGTTTCATCGGCCGGTCAAAGCCGACGACAAGCTGACGCTAAGCGGCGAGGTCGTCGCCCTGCTGCCGGGCAAAGCGGGCACGCGCCTGGTGCTGCGCAGCGACGCCGCCGACGCCAAGGGCGAGCCGGTATTCACCGAATACGGCATCGTGCTGTTCCGCGGCGTGTCGTGCGAGAGAGAAGTCGGCGCCGATAACCTACCGCCGGTTCCGGTTCTCGCCGACGTCGAACCGTTGTGGGACATCGCGATCGACGTCGCGCCCAAGTTGTCTTACATCTACGACGGCTGCAGCGACATCGTCTTTCCTATTCACACCTCGCCCGCGTTTGCACAGATGGTCGGTTTGCCCGGCATCATTTTGCAGGGCACGGCGACGCTGGCTTTGGCCGCGCGTGAATTGGTCGACCGCGAACTCGACGGCGACCCGGCGCGCCTGCGAGCCATCGCCTGTTCGTTCCGCGCGATGGTGCTGCCCGGCACGACCATTCGTCTACAATTGCTTAAGCGGGAAAACGACGCGCTCGGCTACTGCGTGCTCAACGCCGAAGGCCAGGTCGCCCTGCAAGACGGGTACGCCCAAATTACCTGATGCGATTTTTATAAAGTCAGCGCGGCAGAGCCATCGCCTTGCCGCCGGCGGCCGATGATTTGACCGCCGCAGCCATGATCCGCAACACCTCGACGCCGTCGGCGCCCGATTGCAGCGGCGGCGCGCCGTCGCGAATCGTCGCCACGATGCCTTCCGTCTGCACCAGGTAGCCGCTGTCCCGCAACGGCTCGACCATCGGCTTGTTCCAGCCCGGCAGTTCGCCGAACAGTTTTTTACCGACCTTCTTGGTGAAGGTTTCCAGTCCGCCGCCCTTCATCAAATCGGCGTAGCCCTGGCCGTTGTCACCGTAGATTTCGGTGATCGAATCCATGCCGCCCTGGTGGCACCAGTTGGCTTCGACGACACCGATTGCGCCGCTGTCGAAGTGCATCTGCAAAATGGCGAAGTCGTCAACCTCGCCCTTCGTGTGGTGGAACGTGCGCAACACCGCCGACACCTTTTCCACGCGCTGCCCGGGCAAGATGTCGAGCACGGTGGAAATCGAATGGCAGCCGAGGTCGACCAACGCGCCGCCGCCGGCCGTCTTCTTTTTAAAGAACCACGGCGAGTAAGGGCCCGAGTGGCGTTCGATCTGCCGCACCATGTAGATCGTGCCGAAGGCGCCCGCGCGCGCCAGTTCGGCCAGACGCGCGAACTTCGGCGCCAGCGGCAACTGCTCGGCGTAGAGCAGATGCACGCCGGCCTTCTTCGCCGCCGCGACCATCTTGCGCCCTTCGCCGACCGTCATCGCCAGCGGTTTTTCCACCATCACGTGCTTGCCGTTTTCGATCGCCGCCATCGCGACCGGAAAGTGCTGGTAGTTCGGCGTCGCCACCAAAACCAAATCAACATCGGGCGAGGCGTACACCTTGGCGTGGTCGGCGTAGGCGGAACGGATCTTGTAACGCCGCGCCTGACGCTTGGCCGACTTGAGCGTGCGGCTGGAGATCGCGGTCGCTTCGATGCCGTCGGTCAGCGCCACGGCGTCGAGGTGGTTGTGCACAATCATGCCGGCGCCGCAGACGCCGAGGCGGATCGGTTGGTCGCTTTTTTTGCTCATGCGTTTCCTCGTCGGTGGTTACAATCGGTCGAATTCGGTGCGCGCGATGATCTCATCCTGCAGCGGCTTGCCCAGATCGGTGAACAGCGCCGAATAGCCCGACACGCGCACGACCAGGTCGCGGAATTGTTCCGGGTGTTCCTGCGCGGCGAGCAGCGTGGCGTTGTCGATCACGTTGGGCTGCACCTCCATGCCGCCCATCGCGAAGTAGCCTTTGATCAACGCGATCACCTTGTCCAGCCGCTCGTCGTTGGACAGCAGCTTCGGCATCAGCTTCATGTTCAGTGCGCAGCCGTTGGAAATCAGCGTCTGGTCGATCTTCGCCATCGAGCGCAACATCGCCGTCGGGCCGCTGCGTTCGGAACCGTTGGCCGGGGAAAAGCTGTTGCTTACCGGCTCGCCGGCGTTGCGGCCGTCGGGCGTCGCGCCGAGGAACAAACCCTCCAGCACGTGCATCCCGTAGCTGAAAAAGCCGGGGCGGAACGGGCCGCCGCGGATCGTCTGCTTGCTTGCGACTTCGCGGCAGAAAAATTCGCAGACGCGCTTGGCGATGTCGTCGGCCGCGTCGTCGTCGTTTCCGAACTTCGGACAGCGCGCATTCATCAACGTTTGCAGCGTATGGTCGCGAGTGAAGTTGCGGTCGAGCATCGTAATCAAGTGGCTCATCGAAATCATTTTTTTGTCGTAGACCAAATGGCGGATCGCCGCCAGTGCGTTTGCGGCGGTGCCCAGCCCGCGTGCGCTGATCGAGCCGAAGTTGTACTGCGCGCCGCCCTGGGTCATGTCGCGCGCGTTCTCGACGCAGCCGGTAACGGTGGCCGAAACGAAGGGGCACGGGAAGGATTCGGCGTAGGCGCGGTCTTTCAGGTTGACCATCTCGGCGACCGTGTCGACCTGCCAGGCGATTTGCTCTTCGTAGGCGTCGATGAATTGCTCGAAGTCGACGAAGGTCGTCGGATCGCCGGTGCGCGGTCCGACGCGCTTGCCCATCATGCGCAAGCGGCCGTTGAGCAGCGTCATTTCCAACGCGCCGATAAACGAGATGTCGTTGCCCGAGGTGCAGCCGAAGGTGTTGCCGTCGCCGGTCGGCTCGACGCAACCGATCGCGCCGAAGTCGCGGGCGTGTTCGTCGGGGTAGCCGCAGTTTTTCAGCGCGGCCACGGCGACCTCGTCGTTGAACAACGCTGCGCCGCAAGTGATACGGTAGGTGCTCATCGCCTTGCGCCAGAATTCGCGCGGGTTTTTATCCGACAGCCGGACGGTGAAGCTGTTGCCCATCGACTTGATGTTGGCGAAGGCGTCGAGCAACAGGTACGACAACTCGTTGACCGCGTCGTTGCCCTCTTCGTCGACGCCGCCGATCGTCGGCGAGCAACTGTCGCTGCCCAACTCGCTGCCCGTTTTTTTACCGATGGTCGGCAGCAGCAGCAGGTTGTAGCTGAGTTTGATCAACACCTCTTCCAGCCAGGCGACCGCTTCGTCGTCACCCAAGCGCTCGGCTTCCTTGTCGGCGATGTAGAACGGATACAGGTATTGATCGAGACGCCCGACGGCGAAGATGCCGGTCATGCCGTAAGCAACGAAGCCGCCGACCTGCGTCAACCACAGCGCCTGCAGGGCTTCGCGGAAATCGCGCGGAACGTGCCAGGGCACACGGCGGCAGCGCGCGGCGATCTCTTCCAACTCGCGCTTGCGCGCCGGGTCGTCGGTCTGTTTCGCTTCGGCGTCGGCCAGGTCGGCAAAGCGTAAGGCGAAATCGCGCATTGCCTCGCAGCAGATAATGACCGCATCGAGAAACACCACACCTTCCTCGTCACCCTCGGCCCGTGCCTGTTTCAACCGTTTGCGCGCCTGACGGTGCACGCCGACGAAGCCGTCGCGCAGAATGTTCTTCTGGCCGAGAATCATGTGCCCCTGCACGTCGAACACGTTCATCACGAAGGCCGGGTTGTTGTAGGCCAACTCCTGAAAGCCGCGTATCGCATACTTGGCCGACACATCCGGCAGCGTGGCGAACTCGCGCAGCTTGTCGACGTTCAATCCGCGACGGCGCGAAACGAGTTCGTCGGGTCGCAGCGACGGCAGAAACACCAGCCCTGCCTCTTTCCACAACTGCTTCTTGCGGTCGCGCAGCGTCTTGCCTTTCCAGTACGGCAAAATTTCTTCGCGCAACTCGCGCTTCTGCTCGTCTTCGACATGGAACGGCTGCTGTTCGCGCTGGGTGATCATGTCCAATTCCATGTCGAGCACGGTGTTGATGTCGCCGCGCTCGATGGGAATCACCGCCGCCACCAGCCGACTTGCGCGATTGCCGACGATGCGCTCCTCGTCGAGGATGTGTAGCGACATGTTTTCCAGCGTGTGCGCGAACGCCTTGGCCGCGCGCAGAGCCGGATGCTCGCCCTCGGTCTGCTTGAACGATTCGGTGTAGTAACGCGCACGCTCGGTGCAGATTTCGTAAGGCGCGTTGAGCACTTTGTCTTTGTAACGTTGATTGCGCGGGTCGATGGCGGTCATCGGTTTACTCCGTTTTCCAAATCAGCAACCGCATCCATCATCGTTGTCATCATCATCGTCGACAAGTGCGTCGTCGTCATCCGCCGTATCGTCGTCGAGCGTATCGTCATCGGGCGTCGCGTCGTCGTCAATCGCGGTGTCGTCGTCGGGCGAAGTGTCGTCGTCAGGCGCGGTGTCGTCGTCGGGCGCGGTGTCGTCGTCGGGCTGGTACGGCGGCTCATAGACCATGCGGCCCATGTAGGTTTCGATTTCCGCTTCGCCCCAGCGGATGCGGAAAAAGCCGTCTTCGCCCCAACCGTCGGTCCAGGAATTTTTTCCGATCCAACACTGCTCGGCGTCGTCCCAGCCGATGATCGCCACGCCGTGGCCGCCTCCGCCGCCGCCCCAGACGTGCTCGTAGACGCCGCCGTCGTAGGCGAAGAAATCTTCGTAGACAGCGATGTAGCAATACAGCGGCCCTTCCATGATCGCGGTTTTGATCTTGTCGAAGTTGCCGAAGTGATAGACCCAATTCCACGAATCGATGGCGTAGGCGCGCTCTTCCCAATCGGCGCAGGTGTCTTCGCAGGGGAAGTTTTCGCCCGCCACGCCGGACCGGTAGGGGAAGCATTCTTCGTCGGGCACACCGTTGTTTTTCAGGTAGATCATCGCGAAGCTCATGATCATCCCCGACGCGCAATCACCGCCGCTACAACTGAACAGGTGCTGCTCGGAAAGATCGAGGCCCATGTCGGCGTCTTGCAGGTCCCACATGATCTGCGTTTCCAACGCGGCGACCGCTCCGAAGGCGCTGCATCCGGCGCACAAGCCCTGGTCTTTGATCGACGTGACGTAGTTTTCGCCGTCGACGTCGCGCCAGTCGAAATGCGCGGGCAGATCCTTGCGCGGCGTGGGTGATTCGCCGTAACCGGCAAAAAGATCGGGCGACGGGGTTTTGACCAGCATACGCTCTTCACCGTTTTGAAAGCGCTGCCAGGCGGGGTTGTCGCCAGCGGTCCAGGCGGCGCCGCGGTCGGCGATCACGCGGCGGATGTCGGCCAACTCGTCGGCCGCGACCGGCGCGGCGGCGATCAGCAGCAGCAACAACGTCAGCAGCAGTCGTTTCATGCCAGGCTCCGCTTCGTGACGACGCGACAGTTTAGCACTTCACCGCCTCGGGTGACACCGCGGACTTTGCCACAGCCCGGCCCAATCTGGTATATCGAAAGCAACCAAGGGAGGCTTCGATGAAACGATTGCTTTTCGCGCTCGCGCTGCTTGGCATGCTGATGCTGGCGGGCTGCATGGCCAAGTCGCACACGCTCGACGCGATGATTCAGGCTTTCGATGCGGTCAACAACGAAAACTGGCAGCAGTGGAACGCTTACGTCGACACCGACGCGCTGATCGAGCAGGCGGTGGATTTGACCATCGACGAAGTCAAAAAGCAGGCGGGGCAGTACGGCGGATTGGTTGACCTGGTCGGCGGGCTGGCCAAGCCGACGGTGATCAAAACGACGCGCAAGGAATTTAAAAAACTGCTGACCAGCGGCAAGCTGAAGAAATCGGTCCCCGGGATGGACCTGCTACCGTCGAGCGAACTACTGTTCAACCTCGTCCACGTGCTGGGCGTGCCGGAAACCGACGACGACAACTATCGCATCAACGAGGTGCGCGAACTCAACAACGGCGAGCTGCTCGACATCGAAATCAAAATCAAAAACAACAAACCCTGGCTGCCGCTGAAAATCGAATCGAAAAAGGCCGGCGACCATTACCGCATCACGCGGATCCGCAATTTGAAGAAGATTTACAAGCGACTTCTGTAACAGTGCAAGTGCAAGTGTAAGAATAATGAAGGGCGAGCTTGCCTCTTCCTTTAATTCCCGCTTACCAACTCTGTGGTGTTAATCATTCCATCCGTAACTCGCGCGGCGGCGGTCTTTGAGCAGCCAGTGGAAGACGTCGAGGTTGCGCGACAACTTCGCGTGTACCGGCGGTCGCGCGGGTTCGGTATCGCGGATCACCTCGAAGAACGCGGCGGATTCCTTCGGCTTGCGGCGCACGGTTTTGGCGTGATCAGCAAACAGCACGCCCTCCAGGCAATAAAGCCAGATCGTTTCGACGCCCGCGGCTTTGGCGGCGGCGACGTCGGCGGCGTAGTGCTCGGGCCGGTTGAACACCTTGCCAGCGTTGCCGGGGATGACACCTTCCCATGTGCTGCCGAGCGTAACCCAGGCTTTGTCTTGGAGTCGCGTTTTCAACGTCGAGGCGTACTCGAACAAAAAGCGCTGCGCCGAGCTTTCGTCGACCAGCACCGGCGTCATCTGCGGCAGGTACGAATTGTAGAACATTGTGTTGTAGCCGTCGAAGGGCACGGGCCAGACCGGCGTTTCCAGGTAATCTTGCAAGGTGTGGCCGTCGTTGATCAAATCGGCGACGAGAAACGGCGTGACCGCCGCCGACACCGGCGAAGCCTCGGCCTGCCAACGCCTGACGATATTCGACAAGCGTCGTACCGCCGCGGCGTAGCGTTTGGGTTTGCGGTTTTCGAATAAGTAACGCAGCAAAGACGCCGCCCGCCGCCAAGCCGGACGCCCGGGTAGGCCCACCGCTTCCATCTGCGTCCACGGCGTTTCCATGTCGATGATCAGCAGATCGGGGTGCGCGCCGAAACGACGCCCGCCTTCCAGCAGCGCGTCGACCATCCGCTCGACCGCGTCGAGGTTGCGCTCGTTGACCCAATAGCCCAATGGCTTGGGCAACAGCGGCCACAGCCCGTAGCGTCCGCCCGCCTCTCGCAACTTCGCCGCCAACTCCAGGTGCGGCTGCACGCGATCGGGATCGAAGCCGGCGTCGACGTCGGCGAAGATCAGCGCGTGGCCCAGCGTCGCGCGGAAGCGGCCGAGCAATTTGAGCACGTCCGGCGCGCTCAACTCGCGGGGGGAAATCGTTTCGCAGTAAATGCCCAGGTTCACCGTCTTGTCCTTGCGTTAGGGTGCGATAATTATACAGACAGATTTCGCCGGTCGTTGCAAGCTAGCGCTTTTTCTTTTTCACTCCGTCGCCGGTCATCGGCACGAAAGCGACGGGCAGCACCGATTTCTTTTTGACGCCGTCGGGTGTCTTTTCGATCAGCAGCAATTCTTGAAAACCGGTGCCGACCGGAATGATCATCCGCCCGCCGACGGCCAGTTGATCGACCAGCGGTTGCGGCACGTGGTCGGGCGCGGCGGTAACGATGATCGCGTCGAAGGGCGCATACTCGGGCCAACCCCGGTAGCCGTCACCGCATTTGACGGAGATGTTTGTGTAGCCCAACTTCCTCAGCAGTTTTTCAGCCGATGTCGCCAATTCGCAGATGATTTCGATGCTGTAGACCTGCTTGGCGACTTCGGCGAGCACCGCGGCCTGGTAACCCGAGCCGGTGCCGATCTCCAACACCTTTTCGTCACCGTCGAGTTTGAGCGCCTGGGTCATGAAACCGACGATAAACGGTTGGCTGATCGTCTGATTGTGACCGATCGGCAGCGGGTGATCGCGGTAGGCTAAATAGCGCCAGGCTTCCGGCACGAAGCGGTGACGCGGCACTTTGCCCAGCGCAGCCAGCACCTTCGCGTCGGTCACACCCTGCGCTTTGACGGCCTCGACCAACCGCGTGCGCTGCGTTTCCCAATCGGCGGCGTGGCAGGCCAGCGCCAGCATCAGCACCGCCGCCAACACGGTTAAACAAAAGCGATTCATGACAGATCCCCCTCGCCGCTTACGATAACACGAGGAATCAGGGGCAGATCAATCGCCGGATGCGTCTTGTGCGCAACGGAAGCCGATGTCGGATTCAGCATGTTCCGGCTCGAAGCGCAAGGTGCGGTAAGAAGCGCGCAAGTAGCGCTCGTCGGTGAACCAACCTCCTCCGCGCACGATGAAAAACTGGTCGGTTCGCTTTTGGTTGGAACGCGACGGCTGCACCGAATATTCTGTCCATTCCCAAACGTTGCCGTACATGTCATGCAAACCCCAGGCGTTGGGCGCCAACCGGCCGACCGGGTGCGGACTGCCTCCGGCGTTGGCGTCGAACCAGGCGATGCATAACGGCGCACCGTAGCGCGATGAAGCATCGCCCGCGCGGGCGGCGTACTCCCACTCGACTTCGGTCGGCAGACGCTTGCCCGCCCAGCGACAGAATTGCATGGCTCGATTTTTCGAAACGCTGACGACGGGGCAGTTCTCCGGCTGCGCGGCGAGTCCGTCGAACGTTTCGCAGGCGCCGGCGGCAACACAGGCGCGATATTGCCCGGCGGTGACCTCGGTGCGATCCATGTGGAAAGCCGACACGGTTTTGGGTACGGGCGGTTTTTCGTCGGGGCGGCAAAGTGCGTCGCCCGGCGAACAACCCATAACGAACATGCCGGTGGGGATGTCGACCATCTCGCCGGCCGTCGCACCGGCAGTGTCGATCGTCGACGGAATCTCGACCTGCGCTGCGCGTTCAACTTCGCCGAGCAGCCCTTCCGCTTCCAGGCATCGCGACAATTCCTTGGCGTACCAGGTCATCACCGTCGCCGGCGGGTGAACGCTGCCGTAACGTCGCGGCAGATCTTGGGCGTCAAGGCGTATGATCGGAAGTTCGTACCCTCGCGAGTAGCCTTCGCCGTGTTTCCGTTCGGCGCCGGGGTAAAGAAAGAGGCAGAAGCCGAAGCCGCGCCGTTGCGCTTCGGCGATCAACATGCCGGTCTGCTTGATATTGTTCTGCTCGAAATCGCCGTTGGTGTACCAGCTTTTACCGTCGATACCCATCACGGCGGCATAGAAAAATCGGTAGAGTCGATTTTCCTGCAACAGCCGCCAACGCAGATCGCGGTTGCGGCGGAAAGAGAACGTCGGGTAATCGGCGTAAAACAGGCGTTGCCAGAAGACGGGGTACGTTTCGAACATGCGGCGGATCGGCGAACCGGCGAGAAAAGCCGGACTGCCGACGTTGCTGAGCGCGAAGACAATCAGGTCCGGGTCAAGCTCGTCCATCGCCACGCGGGCGCGGATCGCCATTTGGCTGGGCACGTAAGCCAGCACGCCGCCGTTGAACACTTCAAAGCGCCCCTGCCAGTCGCGGTTGAGTTGCTCCTCCAACTGCGCGGGCCAAGTTTCGTCATCCCACAACAACATGCCGTACACGTTCGAGCCGCCGACGACCAAAATGCGAAACACGCCTTCCGGCTTGGCCGCCGTCAATTCGCGTCCGCGATAGCCGAGGCTGTTGATGTGCGCCATGCCGCTGGCGGAGACGGCGCCGGGCTTGGGGGCGAACAGCACGTCCGGATCGTCGACGACCTCAAACACTTCCACGTCGTGCGTCTGGTAATACAGTAAGCGTTCGATCAGATCCCAATCGAGGTCGCGTCCGGCAACAATGCGGTCGGCCAGCGCCAGCCCTGCCGCAAGCGCCAGCAGCACGACGACGACGGCGAACAACCAACGCCGGGCGAAAAACCTGCGCAGATAGCGCGATCGACTCATCGCGGGGCAAACTCCGAAACCGGGTTGAATACACGAAGGCGGCACTCCGCCTCGTCGGGCGGAAGTTTAACACACCGCTTCCCGGTGCGTCACATGAAATGCTTGTTGTCGTTTACGCTCAGCGCACGCAGCGGAATCCGAAGTTGCTGTAGCGCCCTTCGGGAATCGCGGTGAAGCGATTGGACACGCGCGAGTTCTGCTGACCCGAATACCAACTGCCGCCGCGGATCGAGCGGTATTCGCCGGTTTCGGGGCCGGTCGGATCGACCGCCGGGCTGGACGAGTAATAGCTGCCGCCGAACCAGTCGGCGGTGTATTCCCAGACGTTGCCGGTCATGTCGTACAGGCCGAAGGCGTTGATGTCTTTCTGACCAACCGGGTGCGTGCGGCTGCCGCCGTTGTAGATGTTCCACGCCACCCCTTCGAGGCAGACCGGGTCGTCGCCGCAACTGTAGCGCGTGGTCGCGCCGGCGCGGGCCGCGTATTCCCACTGGGCTTCGGTAGGCAGGTCACCGCCGATCGCCTGGCAGAACGCCTTGGCTTCGAACCAGGTGACCATCTCCACCGGGCAGGTCGGGCAGTCGTAGTACCAACTCGGGTTGGTGTCGGCTTCGGCGATGAACTGCGCCTGGGTGACTTCGGTTTCGGTCATTTCGAAGGCCGCGAGCGTTACCGCGTGCGCGGGCGATTCGTCGGCGTCGCACCAGTCGTCGCCGGGCGAGCAGCCCATGGTGAAGGTGCCGCCGGCAATCGCAATCCAGGTGACCTGGTCGCTGCCGGAGTCGCGCGGGCTGAGCTCGATGGTCAGTTCGTTAACTATTTCCGGAGTCAGTTCGTTGATTTCGAACTGCGCCGGGTAGTAGCCGAAGCGCGAAGCGCGCAGGAAGTACAGTTGCTCTTCGGCGTCGAGGCAGACGCGGATGCCGTCAAACACATGCGTACCGTCGAGGCCGGTAAAGCCGACCTTCCCGTCGGGAGCCAGCGTCAGGCGCACGGCGGCGATCGGGTCGGACGTGACCGCGTTGGTCGCCGTCACCCTCAACGAGGCGGAAGACGACGCGCCCGGTTGATCTTGCGGCGTAGCGAGCAAAAACAAATAGCTGGGGTTGATGTAAGGGGCGACCGCATCGGCGGTTTCATACAACTCGAAAGAAGCGCTGTCAGCGTAGCAGAGCGAGCGGTAGAGGTTGGCGTAGAAGTCGTTGTATTCGTCGCTGCTGATGTCGAAGACGACCAGCGCTACGGCGACCGGGTCGGTCGTTTCCGCCGGATCGGCCGAAAGCGCGAACTGCACGATCTTGCTCGCGGCGGACGTGCTGACCTTTCCGCCGACGACGGTCGGCAGGTCCGACAACGTCGTAGTGATCCAAGATTGGAAAAACAGATCGATCAACTGTTGCATCAAATCGGCCGGCACCAGCCCGCCGAAAGCCACCGGCGCCTGTTGTGAAGCGGCGACGTTCAGGGTCATGCCGATCACCCAAGTCTCGTCGAAAGCGTCGGCGGTCGTCGTGCCACCGTACTCGGCGAGGGTTTCCACGTCGGCGATAAACGGCAGGTACTCGCCGTTGGGATCGACGGCCAGCACCGCGGCCTGGGTATCGTTGGCGGCCAGAAAGACCTCGATGCCGGTCAGCGGCGTTTCGCTTTGTTCGTCAAACAGGTAAAAGCCGATTTCGCGGCCGCCGTCCAAAGAAAACTCGATATAGCCCGCGTTGTCGGTGGCCCCGGTTTTCACCGGGCCTTCATCGGCCGTGTCGTCGTCACCGGTATCGTCGTCGCCGTTGTCGTCATCGGCGGCGTCGTTGTCGTCGTCGTCGGAATCCTGGTTGCAGGCAAACAATAAGGCGGCCAGCAGCAGCACAAGCCCGGCAAGCAGCAGAACTCTTGTCCTCATCTCCATCCTCCATTCGGCAATGTCGTGGGTTGCAAGAGGCCTGCGATTGATTCTTTTCAACCCGGTAAGCCTGGACTTGTTAATTGTAAGCGTATTCGACGGAAAACGAAAGGGCTTATTGGCTGAGCTGCTCCTGCATGCGCGCCGCCTCTTCTTCGAGGCTTTGCCCTTTCTTGGAAACCAGCACCTTCCACTTGATCGACGGGTCGATCGTCTGCTCCTTGAGCATCTGTTGCACCGCGAGGTTGACCTGGAAGATCGTGCCGTAGCGCGCGCGGTGGTCGGCGATCAAACCAATCACCGGCTTTTCGTAGCCGGTCTTTTTCAGAATCTCGTCGAGCAGTTTTTTGAGTTTCTTGTGTGCGTTTTCCCGCTCGGATTCCAGATACATCTCGCGGCCGGCGATCGCCTTGCAGTATTGCTCGAACTCCTCGTTGTCTTCGAAGCCGGCAAGCAGTTCCTCGCGCGTTTCGGCCAGCGCGGCGACGCCGGAGAGATGGTCGATGATCAAGGTGATGACCTGTTTTTCCTCTTCGACCTGCACCTCGGGGTCTTTGTCGACCTTGGGCGGGACGATCAAATCCTTCTGCACCTTAAACACGATCAACGTCTGGGCGATGATGAAGAAGAACAACAGGATGAAGATCAAGTCCTGCAGATTCAGATCTTCGTCTTCAACTATGCGTCTCATCTTTGTTCGTGCTCCTTCGCGCCGATCATTCCGAGTACATCGACTCGATGGGAATGGTGGTGATTTCGTCGTCGATCTTGCCGATTTTCGACAGCAGCGCCTGGCGGACGATCGAACCGATGACCTTGATGGTGACGCCGAAGATGCTGGTGATGATCGCGATCATGATCGAGTACTGCAACTGGCCGAAGGTGTCGGGCGTCATCTGCCCCTCGGTGCGGATCGCGTCGGCGGAAACGGCGAAAGCCAGAATCAGGCCGAGCAGCGTGCCGAGGAAGCCGACGATCGGGCCGATGTTGCCGATCAGGCTGATCGTGTTGACCGAGCCGGAAAACTTGCTCATGTGGTTTTCCATCTTGGTCTTGAAATACTGCTCCAGCATGAACTGCTGCTTGAGCGCCGAGGGCAGCATCGAGGCGATGATCTCGGCCAGCGTGTTGTTCTCCGCGGTTAACGCTTTCGTTTTTTGCCGGAAAACGGCGATGTCGGCGCGCGCGGTCGGGTCGCGCAGCACTTCGATCAAATCGCCGCGCTGGTCGTCTTCGTAGAAGTTGCGCCGCGACAGCTTGAAGATGCCGTAATAGACGTAGTTGACAACCAACACGATAGTCATCGCGTACAGCAGAAAGACGCAGATACGTCCACCGGCCTGAATGAAAGGCCGCAACTTAAGTGAAATAAACGTACTGTCCATCAGTTCCGGTTTGGCGAAACCGACGATCAGCAGAATCAGCAATAAGACCGCAATGACCAGCACGTTGGTCTGCTTGACGTGTTTGATAATACTGTTGTCCATCTGTGCCATAAGTTCCTTCGCCTCCGCTATCGATGTTCCGGGCTTTCCGGATTAAAATTCATCATCAAGAACCGACGATTCCTCTTCTTGTTTCTTCTTCTTTTTCTTTTCCTTCTTCTTGGTCTGTTTCACCTTCGGGCGCGGGTAGCAGGTCAACCCTTCTTCCAGACTTTCGATGATGTAGTGGTTGTTGTCCGGGTCGGCGTCAACGGTCAATTCGACCGGGATGCGCTCGGTGGTGTCCATTTTCAGCTTGTAGGTGCCGGGCGGCAGGTAGAGGAAAAACTCGTTGGGCCGCCGGCCGGTCAACTGGTCGTCGGTGACGATGTAGCGCTGCATGCCGCGCAAGAAGTCGCGTTCGGCGACCAGCAGGTAATATTCGGGCACGCCGCCTTCGGGCGCGGCGACCGCAACGTTACCGCCGTTGAGGTCGTCGACCGCTTTTTGCAGCACGTTTTTACCGTGGATGGTGACGCGCACGGCGTTGGTCGAGGCCCAGTTGCCCATCGTATCCGACAGCCAGGTTTTGATCGTTTTGCGGTCTTCGAAGTTGTCGATTTTGATCGTCAACGACTCGACCTGCGGGTAGATCTTTTTGGCGCGGGCGATCTGGTCGTTGGCCGCGGCGGCGTAGCCCTCGTAGCCCTTGGCGATGCCGTAAAGCGCGAAGGCTTCGGCGACCAGCGGAGCCAGCGGGTTGGCCGAACCGGCGTCGACAACGTCGGAGGTGGTGCCGATGCGCTCGAAGTCGAGCGAGTCGGAAAGTTCGGCCTGCTTGAACACCAGCGGGTACTCGACGTGCTTGTAGACGAGGTATTCGATCTGCTCGACCAACTCGCGCTTTTCCTGCGGCTGGTCAGTGCGGCGCAATTCCTCGATCAAGCGGCAGATGTCGGAGTTGACCCATTCCAGGTTCAGGTTCAGCAGTTGCGGGAAGGAATCGGGCGCGATGCCTTCCGCGGGCGGGGCGTCCGCCGCGGGTCCGGCTTCCGCCTCTCCGGTTTCCGCTTCGCCGCCGCCCTCTTCGGCCGGTTGGTCGTCCTGGGCCAGCGCCGAACCCAGCGCCAGCAGCAAAGCCAGCAACATGATGATCGGTAACGATTTTCTTACGGTCACGATCGTTTCTCCTTGGCTATCGTCGCGTCGGCGAACCGACGGGTTACTCCTGCGGACACACCGCGCCGAACTGCAACTCGAGGTTGCGGGCTTCGATCGTCTCGCCGAAGCGGCGCAGGTAATTGATGTAATTGTTGTACACCCGGCAGAACTCTTCCGAGTTTTGCGGGATGCGGCCGTTGTGGTTTTTCAGCACCGTTTTGAACGCGCGGCTCGACGCGAACAGGCAAACCTGCTTGTAGGTGCGGAACATCTTGGGTACGCGGTGATGCTCCGAGGCCAGCTTGTCGGCAGCGTCGGCGATCAACAGCAGCGTGGTCACCTTGCCGTCCCAATCGAAGCCGGTATCGAAGGCGAAATTGCGCATCGCCACCGCGCTGCGGTAATCCTTGCGCAGGTAGTGGAAGTAGCACAAACCGGTGAGGTTCGAGCCGTAGGCTTTCTGCACCTTGCTGGTCAACTCGGTCATGTCCGGCGGATAGGGAAATTCCTCGCCGGTGTTCTGCTCGTTTTCCTTGATCTGCTTCAGAATGAGCAGGCCCTGGTGGGCGTGGTTGAAGCCGGTTTTGTAATAGGCGACCAGCTTTTCCTTGTCTTCGCTGTTGTACAGGCTGCACAGGTAGGCGATGTCGGTGTAGAGCGCGGCGCGAGCCAGGTTGGTCTTGGCCCGTTTGAGCGCTTCGCCGTAGCCGTGCAGCGCTTTGGTGAACTGGTCTTCGGTTTCGGCGGTCTGGTTGTACTTTTCCATGTGGCGGTCGGCCTTGTACTTGTACATGCCGACGACGATGTCGTTGTCGAAATACGACATCCGCATCAACTCGTCCATCCAATCTTTGAAGATGCGCAGGTTGGACTGGCGGACTTCCGACTCGCCCTTGGTCGGGTCGACGCGCTCGTAGCGGTCGGCAAGCATGCGCACTTTGGCAGTAAGCAGATGCAGCCGCGCCGGGTTGTCTTCGTCTTTGAGAATGCGCTCGATCAGCAGGTCCCGGTAATCGCGGGTCCAGATGAGCATGCCGTCGGAGAGCACCTCGCGGTTGAAGTTTTCCATCGCGTGCAGGTTGCGGATCGACTCCCACATTTCGTTGATCGCCGCCAACTCGCGCTCATCCTGGTTCTCGCCCTCGGTGAGCTGGTCGAGCGACATCATCCGCGCCTGTCCGAGGTGGAAGGCGGCTTCTTCGCTGTAACTGAAGGCGATCGAGCGCTCGAGGTAGTCGATGGCGTCGGTGAGGTCGGTGGCCGATCTCTTTTGCTCGTAGAGCTTGAGTTTGGCCAGACCGCAATACTTGTAAATGATGTAGTTGCCCGGGTCGGCGCTGATCTCAGCCTCGGTGGCGTCGCACTGCTGGGCCAACGTTTCGTACTGACCGGCCATAAACATTTCTTTGTAGGCCTGCCAGTCGGCGGTGGCGATGCCGAGAATCAATACCGGAAGCAACAAGCCGATGATCCATACGCTTCGTTTCATAGCTTTCCCTTATCTGTCCACAGCGAAAACGTTTTCGTCGTTATTGCTTTTTAATCCACGCGGCCACGATCTGGTCGTTGCCGCATTTGAGACGATACTGGCCGACGAAGATGAAACCGCTTCGTCCCCGGCAACGCGGCTGCAGGTGCGCCACCGGACCGGTCGAGGGCAGCTTGATCCATTCGACGTTGCCGATGGAGCCGCTGTCGCGGCCGCTGCCGGTTTTCTTCTTCTTGGCCACGTCGCCCAACTGCTGCTGCGTGCCGGTGTCGCGCGCGCGGCGACCCGTGCCGACCGCGCCCAGACTCGCCGTGCCGGACGATTCGCGCCGAGCCGTACCGCGGCCGACCCGCGACAGGTCGGCGTTGCCCCCGTCGCGCGGCTTGTTGGTCACCCGCGAGAAGCGGCGGCTGATCGAGCCGGTCGAGTTGTCGCGGTCGCGTACGGCGTTAAGCCGGTTGTCTTGCATGTCGCGAGCCATTTCGGTCTGCGGCTCCTCGATCTGCAATTCCTCGAGCTCCTGGGCCTGGTCGAGCTCCTCCAGCCGCTGATCCATGCGGTCCAGCGGCTTGGGCGTGGGCATTTCCGGTGTCTCTTCCTCCGGCGGCGTCGGCTCCGGCGTCTCTTCCTCCGGCGGCGGTGGCGGCGTCGGGGTCGGCGGCGGCGTCATCATCTCCGGCAACTCGACGATGCGCATCTTCTCCTCGTCGATGATCGCCGTGGTGATACGGCCGAAGACGACGACGAACATAATCGCCAGCACGAGGTAAACGTAGGTCTCGCGCTTGCGCGCTTTCTCGCTGACCCAGTCTTTGAGAATCACCGAAAACGGAATCGGCTTTTCGGCCTTGACCAGTTTCGGAATCAGTTCCTGAAGTTGTTCAACCTGCTCTTCGTCGAGCAGATCGAACATCGATGACTCGGCGGCGCCCAACTCGAAATCGAAGTGAAACGTGGAATGTTCGAGTTCGAAATCCTTGAGTTGGCCGTCAAGTTGTTCCAGCAAATTGCGATCGATCATTTGTCGAACTTTCGATGTATCCCGGCGCCCGTTACGTTCAGCGCGGGTTGCTCAGAAATTGGTGCAGCACCTTGTCCTGATGCAGTTTGTATTTCACCTGATCGAACCCGGCGAACAGGCGGTAAATGCGGTATTCCAAATCGTTGCGCAGCTTGCGCACCTCGGTGCGGAAGCAGGCGTTGGAGACGACGAGACCGTAACCGGCGTAGACGCCGACGGTCACTTCGCCGACGTACTCACTGAAAAAGACGACGTCGCCGAAAGTGATTTCCATCGGATCTTCGACCCGGTGCGCGATCTTGGCGATAAACGGCTCCAGCCCGTGTGCCGACGACTCCACCTGCCACGGCACCTGCAGCGATTCTTGAATGAAGCGTGAATCGGAAATGAAGTTGGTGCCCTGCTTAAGATGATGAAGCAGGTTCTTGGTCACCACCGCGCCTTCCATGTTCTGCAAGCGGTCGAGCGCCTCGACGTTGACGTTGGGATAGACAATGTTGCAGGGACCCTTCTGGATGTCCAACTCCAGCAGCGTGGCGAACTCGCCTTCCAGATGCTGGAAGCTGCGCTGGCGCACGATTTTGACGTCGTAGAGGCACGCCGATTCGCGGTCGGCGATCGAGAAGTGGTTCCAGGAGTAGCTGCTGTAGGGATAGAAACTGTCCTTCTCGTTGCGGTAAAAGCGCACGCCCATCTGGTCTTCGTAAAATTCGAGCGACGCGGCGAGCATCTTGTAACTCGGCGGCTTCTCGATTTCGCTGACGTAAACCAGATCGTTTTCCTCGTCGGGATTCATCGGATCGGGCAACGGCTGCTTTTTCGCGCAGCCGAAAACGACCAGCGCCAGGGCCGGCAAAATCATAAGCAACAGGAGCGTTCGTTTAGTAGTACACATCGCCGGGACTCAGTCTCCTTTCATCGCGGGTGACGCCGACAAAGAATCGGATTTTCGGGGTACCGACGCCGGAAAGCAAGCCGACGCCTACACCTGCGGTCACCGCGGTAAAGTTCAGCCGCTGCCAATATTTGCGATAGGCCAGCAACGCCTCGGCGTAATCGAGGTCCGGTTCGCCGTAGGGGCTGCGCACCAGCGTAGTGGTTTGCGAGTCGAGCATGATCTGCTGCGTCCGCGTGATGCGGAAGAGCAAACCGAGGTTGAGCTTCAACTCGTCGCCGGTTTCCAACTCGAACAAGCCCTCGTCGCCGACGGCGGTGTAGTACTTGTAGCCGATGTTGGTCGTGAAGGTCCACCAGCGGCGACCTATGTCGAAAATCAGAATCGGCGACAACGTCGGGTAACGGTCGGAGGCAAAGCTGTTTTCCTGGTAAACCATCGGCGTGGTCACCCGCCCGAGCAGGGCCAGGCCGAGGCATTTTTGCTGCCGGTTGAGAATCGTCCACTTCAAATCGAAGCGCAGATCGCCCAACGCGCCGGATTCGATGTCGAGGAAATCGACGTCCTCGTTGAACTGGCGGTAGGCGATGAAGGGGAAAGCAAAACCGAAATTGAGAAAGTGGAAAAAGCCGACCGAGTAAACGGCGGTGCCGGAAAGCTGGTTTTCCACAACGCGGTACAGCTCGTCGTCGGGGTCGATGTAGTCGACGTTGTCGATTGCGTCGTCGGCCCACAGCCCGTAGTGCATGCGAAACATGCCCAGCGGCTCCGAGCCGTAGCTCCACAACACCCCGCTGCCGTCGACCGTCGGCTGGAAGTACTGCACGTTCTTATCCAACAACACCTCGGCGTGCAGGGGCGCCGCCGTCAACAAGACGAAAAAAAATACAACTAGTGCCTTTCGCAAATTCAACACCCTCTCGTTGCTTTTCGTGACGCGCCGAGGCCGAGTCCCGGCGCCCCTATTCCACCCAAATCGTATTTAACGGCAACTGACGCCGCAGCCGCCGCCGACCAGATCGCCGCCGCCCTCGATACCGTCGCCGTCGTCCTCGTCGTCATCGGGAACCACGTCGTCGGTGTCGTCGTCATCGCCGATGATGATGTCATCGGGAATGGTGTCGTCGTCGATCAATGTCTCGCATTCGTCGGTCGCTTCCAGGCAGCGCTCATCTTCCGCGCACGGGTCGCCGCTTGATTCGCAGCGGTTGTAAACTTCGTCGCAGGTTTCCTCGCCGTCACAGAAAATGCCGTTGTCGTTGCACGGCGGATCGGTGCGTCCGCAAATGTCCGCGCCTTCGTCGCAGAATTCGCTGCCGTTGCAGAAAAGCCCATCGCTTGGGCACGGGTCGCCGCTGCGCGCGCATTCGTCGCTGTCTTCGTCGCAGTATTCTTCGCCGTTGCAGAAGATGCCGTCGTCGGCGCAGGGGCTGCCCGAGTGATCGCAACTGTCGTTGTTCTCGTCGCAGATCTCGACTCCGTTGCAGAAGGCGCCGTCATCCGGGCATGGATTACCGCTGTTCATGCATTGGTCGCTGATTTCGTCGCAGTATTCCAGCCCGTTGCAGAAGGCGCCGTCGTCGAGGCAAGGATTGCCGCCGGAGTAGCACTGGTCGACGGCTTCGTCGCAGGCTTCGACGCCATTGCAGAAAACGCCGTCATCGGGACACGGGTTGCCGGTCGA
>Ga0272444_10000621_pt1 | contig 37051 bp, 51 predicted proteins | sample SSMForm13_FD_201033 | JGI IMG/M metagenome (GOLD analysis project Ga0272444, IMG submission 201033) | Marine sediment archaeal communities from Little Sippewissett salt marsh, Falmouth, MA, United States - SSM-Form-13 | ecosystem: Environmental > Aquatic > Marine > Wetlands > Sediment ...
CTCATCAACCCCGCCACCGGTGTGCCTTGCCAAAATGCCTGACCCGTTTTGCCAAAATGCGGCACTGGTAATGGGTGCAGGCCGACCCATGGATTAGGTCGGTTTTGGGCGTTAGAACGAACCTTCAAACGACGTTTACAAGGTCTTCAAAGAACAGGGCCAGAGACTGCTACGAACCGAACGGCTTGATGCTGGAGTGGGCGAGGTCGAAGGCGGCCCGGAATCCGATGTCGGGAGCGCCCACATTGGCGCACATCATCGTGGCGAAGCCGGACACAGCCGGGGAACTGTCAGCATGGCCACCGCCACGACACAGTGCCATGTCGTCGTCGCCCTCACCCCAGGTGATGTACAGATAGTCGTCGTAGTCCGGGTCGGCCCCAGGTGCACGCATCGTTGCGGGCAGCGCTGCGTACTTCGACCAGCTCATGTTGGCGATAGACAGCAGCTCGTCGATAGCACCCTTCTGGGTGACGACCAGGCCGCCATCGGTGGTGATGCCGTACGTGCAGTCCGTCCGGATGCGCACGAAGGCCGTGTCGTCGGCGTGGGATGCCGGCGTGCTGCCGCCGTAGCCACGCGTCACCGTGACATCGCTCCCTACGACGTTCGTGACCTCAAGCAGCTCGTCCTCGCACTTGAGAATGTGGCCAACGGCGGGAGCGTCGCCCAGGTCCTCGGTGTAGGCGAAAGTGACCGGGTCGGTCGTGTTGTCGAGGCCGGAGCTGACGTAGTGCCGGTAGCCCTCGGGAACAAGGCAGTGGTGTGTGGTCTGGAACACGGTTGCGTTGTTGCTGTGCGCCGATGCGGCGGTGCCCTTCTGACCACGGAGGCAACCACTCAGCGTCCAGTTTCCCTGGACGTCATTGTAGGTCATCTCGTCGTACCAGACCCACTCGTCAGTGTTGCCTCCCTCGCCCTGGATGAAGGCAAGGGAGTTGCCTGCAGGCCAGTTCTCCGACTCCTGGACCCGGTCGATGGTGATCTCCGTGTCCACGGCCGTGATGCCGTCAGCGTCATCGATGAGAGCCTGCTTGGCATGGCCGTAGACTCCGTAGTCAATGTCCATGTTCATCCATTCCCAGACGTTCCCGACCACGTCGAAGGGGCCGTCCGGAGTGCTGAAAAGCGAGGTCCCCCCCTGGCCAGTCCCGGCCAGCCAGGCCTCGTCACTGAACAGCCCCTTGATGCACCCGCCATCGCCCCAGTCCGCCGAACTGCCGACGACATTGCCGGCCACTTCAGCGCCGATGAGCTTAGCGAGCACGATTAGGCTGGCGTACTCGTACGCATTCACCAGATGGCACGCCTGCCCACCGAAGATCTGCCGGTTGTAGCAGGCCACCACCGCGCTGTCCTTGCTGATGCGCCGCCAGGTCTGCACGCCGAGGCGAGACGTTGCCACATTGCCATCTCCGGCAGTCACAACCAGATCCGGGTCGCATCCCATCACCGACGGCGTGGCGTCCTGGTGACTGCAGGGATACTTGTCGATAAGGAACCCACCCATGTCGAGGTCCTCCGAGGGCCACGGGCCCGGGAGTGCTCCCGTGGGCACCGTGAACGGTGGCACATAGACCATCTCCGAGACCTGGCCGGAGGTCTCATCCGTCACGAACGTACTGCGCATGCTCTGCAGCATTCTGGACAGGATGCTGCCCAGGCTCAGGTGTCCAATCTCCTTGGTCATTTCAGCCTCCCTACGCCGGAATCGAGTTGTCGAGAACCACCAGGCTCACCCGCACGGAAATGCCCGCCAGGCCGCTGTTGTGGATCTTCAGTGTGTTCTCAGCGATGGTGAACCAGACCTCTCCAAGCTGGCCCTCCGGGTCTCCCAGCGCTGCAAACGATGGCACGTAGAGACCAGACCCCAAATTGTGGGTCCAAAGCGTGCCAGCGGGCCCCCCGGTCGAGACGTCGTCGTACAGCATGCGGACGGCTCTGTCCTTGAGGTACTCGGTCCGCTGCAGCAGTTGCAGGTGGGGCAGATTGGCCGGCGAGTTCTCATCGGCGGCCAGGACGTCGTCAGTGTCGGCCAGTTGGTAGACGTCCGACCAGACGCTGGTTTCGGGCAGGTTCGCCATTGGTTCCTCCTCCTCCTATGCAACCTTCGTGGTCCACGTCCCTTCGATGGACATGGAGCTGTCTTTGATGCCGATGGCCTTCAGGCGGCGAGCGTGCAGCACGGTCTCGGTGTCGTCCACCAGGCCGAACTCCTGGATACTGAGGCCGTTGGCCTCGTCCGTGGCGATGGTAAACGCATACGCCGCCTGGCCAGTCGCCGGGAACGTCACGCCGTCAACCGCCTTCGCAAAGGGGTTCGTCAGCGCGGTATCGGTCTTCTGCGGCGCTCCCGTGCCCTCGCCCACGGCGACCTTCGCAACCGGCTTTGCGCCGGCATCTCCGGCCTGGCACTTGGCGTAGTGGTCGAGACCTCGGTTCGTGATGAGGTTCTCCAGGACAACCTCTTCGGCCAGCTTCCCGTTCCGGTAGATGCGCAAGTGCAGAATACCGGTGAGCCTGTTTCGCTCAGTGAACATGTACAGTCACCTCCAACTCGTCGCTGTTGCCATCGTAGGCAATGGTCCCATCGTGTCTGTATGTGCCGTCGTACTTCGCAATCGCTTGTGCCGAGTCATCCATCGACAGCCCGAGGACCAGGTCCATCGACTCATCAGATGCCGTGGCCTCGTCGGCCAGGTCGTGCTTGACCACGAGCTGCAGGAGCTTGGCATGGGCAGCCTTCCACTTCGCAATCGAGCGACGGAAGTTGGCCCACGTCGTGGCGTCCATCTCGATCCCGTCAGGCAGCACCACCTTGATGAGGAACTCCGCCCAGTTCATCAGCACGGCATATTGCACCGTGCCGTCGTACTTGTACGTGCCGTCGTACTTCGGTCCTGCCGGTCCCTCCTGATACTCCACGTCCTCAAACCCGAGGCCGACCATAGCAAGCAGGACGCCGCCAGGTGTCCCCCCGAGCTGATAGAGGTTGAATGCGCTGGCGAGGCGTTTCAGGTACGCAGCGTCAGCCTCCCCACTCAGGCGCCTGATTCCCCGAGCCCGGCCAATGAGGTCGAGAGCGAAGCCACTGGCGGTCGGGGCGCTCCATAGCTTCCGCGTCTCCATCAATGCTGCCCTGACCCCATCGAAGGCCGCACCGACCGCACCGGCCAGACGCCACATCTCGCCATCCTGCACCTTCTTCAGTGGCGGGTGGAGTCGAGCCCAAAAGTACTGGCGGAAGTTGAGCACTATTCGTCCTCCCACTCTTCCACAGTGACTGACACGCTAGCGGGGACAAACAACTGGCCACTGGCGACTGCGACGTTGCCTGGCGGGCTCGTCCAAAGGACATCCACAGCGTCCTGCAGAGCAATCAGCTTGGCGGACACCTGCGCCTGAACGAAGTCGTCGCCGGGTCCCAGCGGGGTGATGTCCAAGTCCTCGTCGGCCACGCTGTACGCGGCCAGAATTGCCTCGGCGTCGGCCTCGGTCGTCGAGAGGTCAGTGCCAGGCCGCACGCGCACGGTCACGTCCAGGTCCTGTTCCACGGCCTCTGGAGCGATGACATCAACGTCAGCGCACTGCGGCCGACGGGCATCGATGTACGCCTGGACCTCCTGCAGCAAGGTCTCGGAGGGGATACCGGCGCTGCCGGTGATGACCACGTCTACCGTGCCGGGCCCGTGCGGATGCTGGTCGTCAACGGAGACGCCGGCTACGCCACTGACGGCCCGCGCCCAGGACCGGTAGGCGTCTGCCGTGGCTCCCCGAGACAGCTCCGCCCATCGCAGCAGGCAGCGTTCGCGCAGGGCATCGTCCGTCTCCTCGTCGGTGCCTTCACTGGTGAGCCAGTCAGGCCCATTGGTGACGGCATCGAGGCCGACGACAGGCGTCAGGATCTCCTCGATCACACCGGCCGCCGCATTGAAGGCAATTCCCGTCCCCATGGCACGCACTGCAACGTCCGCTTCGGCCTCCCCGTCAGGCATGGTGTAGTCGGTCATCGTCGTGTAGGTGCGACGCTCTCCGGCGCTGTCCAGCTTCGTGGCCACCAGCGTGCCGGCCGGGACTATGAGCGCGCCCGCTGCATCCTCCCGAGAGAAGGTCACCTCGCCCTCGGCCGCCGTAGCCTCGTGGCGCAGCAGCGACTGGTCGGCCGCACGCAGATCAAGCCAGAACCCGGTAGCTGTCTCCACGTAGCCCTGCTTGATGACGTCGAGGAGCAGCATGTGCAGCTCTCCGATGAGCTTGGACGTGACTGTGAACGTCGTCCGCAGCACGCCGCCCTCATTGAAATTGGTCAAGCTGCTGCCCTGGGCCACCAGGTAGTCCCGGGAGTCCTCAAGGAGGTCCTGCCAGGTCTTGTAGCCGATGAGTTCCTTCAGCTTGTCAGTCAGTGACGCCATACAGCACCTCCCTCGATGCGCTCTCGCCTCCGTATCCGATAACCAGGCTGAACTGCTGGTCGGTCCCTGCCACCTTGCCCGTCACCTTAAGCCGGATCGTCTCGAGCTCCCAGTTCAGCACAATCACTTCGACGGAGCCCTTCTCGACCCGGATGTCCGACTCGCACTGCTCGACGATGTCCTGGGAGATGCCCGTGAGCAACGAGCTCGTCATCTCGCTCTGCAGGTAGTCGGTCACATCCACGCCGTAGTTCTCGTTGCCGTCCAGCGACCCTCTTGGTGTCTGCAGGCGGATCCAAAGGTCCTGCTCCAGGCAGGGCAGTCCACTCACCTGCCCGGTGTCTCCCGATGCAGCCACACTCACGTCGCCGACGGTGAGGTCCAGCGCAATGTCTGTCCCGAGCTCCTCAAGCATCATTTCACCATCACTGTGAGCGAGCCAAGTTCCACGCCGGCCACCACGACAGGCGGCTTCGTCAGCACTGGCGGGTCAGGCGGCGGTGGCGATAGGGGCTCAGGGAGCGGGTGGGTGTGCTGGTTGAGCCACGACAGGAGCTCTGTCAGCCTCACGGCCTTTGTGTCAGCTCCATCGCCGAGCTTGATTTGGGCGCCGGTCACGGTGGCAATGCTGCCGCTCAGGTGCACCGTGGCACCTCCGCTATCAACGCTCACGTCGCCGTTCTTCACTACGAGGCTGGAGTCCCCAACCTTGACAGCCAGCTCGCCGGTGTGCTGCTCCGGCACCTGGTACCCGAGATGCAAAACGGACGCGACATAGGGCCTGCCAGGGTCCCAGTAGTCGAACGCCACACGCACGATGGCTCCCTTAGGGGGCAGGGAGAAAAGCCCCACTCCATCCCCAACGAGCAACTGCGGAAGCGGCACATCCTCCATCACCGGTGCGTCAGTGTCTTTCGCCCCATCTTTGGTGAGCGCCCGCACGTCTACTGAGTAGCGATGGTGCAAGCCGTCTGCCTTGCCTCCCCCAGTGCGCACCTTGACCACCTCGGCGTGTATCGGCCACGCCGTCTTGGCCCGAAACGCAGGCACCACGGCCTGGAGCAGCCGGCGGAAAAGCTCCTTGAGCTCTACGGGCGTCATATTTCCCTGCATGTGACCTCCGAGAGTAGCCTCCCAAGCTTGTGCACCGCACGGTCGACCACGCAGATCCTGGCGCCACCAAACAGCACCGGGTCGTAGACGATGGCCTTGCTGCTGTGCTGCACGAATGGGTCGTAGACCGCAGTCAGATGGTGCACCCCTTCGCCAGGCGTGAGTGAGATGATATTCAGGCCCTCCTCGAAGGTGTGCGTGGTGTCGTCTTGAAACCTCGGAGAAAGCTCCATCGGACCCCAGTACGCCCAGCCCTCCGGCTCGGCGTACAGGTCCCAGTCAAGCCCCCAAGCATGATCGCACGCTCGCAAGACGTCCAACGCAGCCATGTCGTTGAATGCCATGCTGTGCTTGAGGCTCGCCGACTGCGGAGCGACAATGGGCAGGCCCAGTACGTCACCAAGCCAGCCGGCAACCATCGCTGGGGTGCACATACGGAAGGACTGGCTCACCTTGCGCTCCTGCAAGCGACGCATGGCGTCCGTTCCGACGATACGAAAGGCATCCGTGTCGTCGACCTCATCCACCTGCCCACCGAAGACAAGGCCCTGGTCGTTGCCGTATCCGGCGAAAACAACCAGGTCGTCGTCCCTGGCGACCTCTATCTCATCGCTCCGGAGCGTCAGTTCGACCTGGTCGACGGGGGTCTGCCGGGCCGTAGTCAGCACCATGTCCTGCAGCGCCAGCACGGTGTGCGAGCCAATGTCCACGGTGACGGCCGGAGCCGAGTATTTGAGGGCATCTTGCATCAGTTGAACGTCTGCAATGGCAACAGGTCTGCGGCCAGATTCTTGCCCGGGACTCCTGTGTCATCCTGGGTCGGCGTGTTGTACAGGTCGAAGGCCTTCGCCATGAGGCTCTTCTCCGGTGCGATGTTGATTGGCCGCGGCGTGTTCTTCCACGATTCCATCAGCTCCCTCGCCTCGCCGCGGGCGACCAGACCCTTGTAGCTCAACCTGGCCGTGCGCAGCTCAGCCCCCAGCGTCTGGATCGCTGCCTGTACGACGTCCGGGGCAACGGCTCCAGCAAACGCAGCGGCCGCTTTTGCCTCGTCCACTGCGCGCTTAGCCAGCTCCTGGATGGTGGCCAACTGAGCCCGCCTACGCGCACGCGCAAGCGTCTCTTTCTTAATGATGAGGGGGCGGTGCTCAACAAGCTGAAGTTCGACAACAACTACGTCCGTCTGGTTGGTGCCGACGGACCGGAGCTGCTCGACGACGACCTGGCGAATGCCACGCGCAGCCATGTGGTCATTGACGACCCGGTAGACGAACGGCTCCACTTGGTCGTCTGTGCTCTTGAATATCTGCTCGTAGACGGCCAGCTTCTCCAGGGGCGTAGTGCCGCCAACGTCCGAGTCGTCCGTGAGCTGGACTACTACCCGAGCTGAAGCGTCATTGTAGCCCGCAGGGATCTTCGCACTTCCGCTGCCACGATTGAGCTTCAGCTCCTTGAAGTTCACCTTGTTGGACACTTCGACGTGGGCCTCCACCCCGGGGAGCTCCTCGCCGCCCAGGCGGATCCTGCCATTGTCAATCACCAGGTTCATCCGACCTCCCTGGTGAGCCGGCGCAGGTCCTCCACGAACCGCTCGCCGTCCTGCACGTTGTTCATCTGTACGTGGAGGTTCTCAATGTGGATCTTGCGGCCATCTTCCCGGCTGCCTGTGTTCAGGGCCATGTTGACGGCAGGGGCTGCAGGGGCTGCCGCCTGAAACGGCATCTGCTGCGGGATGGTTGCCGCCCGGCGGACGTACGCCATGACGCTCCCGATGCCGTCCTCGACGGAGCGGCTGTTCTTGAGGCCCCCCGCCCAGGTGGCCCAGAACGCCCGGCCTGACTGAGTAAGGTTCGACAGCGGTCCGGTATGAGCATCCGAAAACGGTAGATACTCGCGGACATTCGCCAGCATGTCCTGGACAGCCTCGACTGGCGCCATGGCCGCCGACTTGATGCCATCAACAAACGCGTTGACCAGGCCAACACCGGACGCCTTGAACTCTCCCCACAAGCCGTCCAGCCAACTCATCGCTGCGTCAATTGCATCGTTGAAGGCGTCCGGGACACCAAGCACGCCGTCGATGATGGCATTGACGACGGCGAGAGACCCATCCTCGAGCTGAGCCCACCAGTCACCCATCGTGGTCACCAGGCCGTCTGTGGCGCCGAGAATCCAGTCGTATGCTGCACTGAATGCGGCCCGGACCGTGTCCCAGTGCTTTACAAGCAGGTAGATGCCGGCGCCTAAGGCCACCACCCCACCAATGACCCAGGTCATAGGGTTGGCCAGCAGTGCAGCGGTCCAGGCCCAGGTGGCAGTTGCAGCCGCGCCCAGTCCAGCGACCAGGCCCGGCATTGCGCCGACCAGCGCAGACCCAATCCACGCACCGAGCTGCAGTACCAGCCCGCCAGCGAATGCCAGCACTCGGCCCAGGTGGCCGATGGCCTGGATGCCGTAGCCAGCAAACATGGTGATGGCTGCACCGGCCTGAAGAAGTGGAGCCATGATCGTCAGCCCAATGGTGCCGATGCCGAACAGGAGCATGCCTGTCTCAAGGAGCTGCGGGTGCGTGTCGGCAAAACCTGCGAAGGCAGTCAGTGCTGACATGATCGTCGGGACAAGCGCCTCGATGACCGGCATGAGCTTCTCGGCGAGCGTCATCTTCACCCGGTTGACCCGGTTACTGATGATGTCCCATTTCGCGCTCGTCGTGTTCTCCATCGCCTCCATACCGGCCTGCATCGCGCCGGTGGAGTTGACGACCTCGCCCATCATGTGGCGCAACTCGTCCGTCTGGCCCATCAGCAGTGCGACAGCCCGAACGCCCTCTTCGCCGAAGGCCTTCTGCACCTGCTGCTTGACGTCGTCCGACATGTCGCCGAAGTCGCCCAGGGCTCCGCGCATGTTGGCCAAGGTGCCGATCAGGTCAATGCCTCCCGAGCGCGTCCTGGAAATGCCAAAGCCGAGCTGGTCTGCCGCCTTCAGAATGTTGCGCATCGTAGCCGACAGTGCCGTGCCGGCCATCGAACCCTGCAGGCCAGCCGTGTTCAGCGCGCCAACGACGGTGTAGAGCTCTGCGAGCTCCATCCGATACTGTTTTGCGGATGGGATCCCGTACTTCAGCCCCTCGTTGAGCTGGCCGAGGTCCCTGATTTGGAAGGCTTGTTGGGTCTTGGTCGTCATGTCGCCCAGCCGCTGCATCTCCTGCGACACGTCCCGGCCCTTGTCGCCGAGGTTGTTGTACATCGTGGCAAGCAAGTTTGCGGCGGTCGCGTTGTCTCCCATCGTGGCCGTGGCCAACGCCAGGGCCGCTTCGGTGCCGGCGATTGCTTGGGTGTCGGCCAAGCCGGCCGAGGCCATCAGGTAGCTCGCCCCGATGAACTTGTCGGCCGCCTGGCGGTGCTTGTCGGCCCACGCAAGAGCGGCCCCCTGTGCTGCCTCCATGGACTGCTCGACGCCTCCCATCGTGGACGCCATCACGGTCGACAGCTCGGCCGATCGGTCCTCCAGGCTCATCAGGGGGCCCATCATGGACCCCAGCGCACCGCGGGCTCGCCGTGCGAAGTCATCAACCAGCACGGCAGAGACACCCATCCGCTGACCGAACTCCGTGACCTTCTTGCCCATCTCGACAGTCTTCTGCAGCTTTGACATGGCTCCGGTCATCCGGCCAGCCGGCCCGGAGAGCTTGTCGATCAGCGTTACGATTGCCGCGAGTTTGAGCGTCTGGCTCACTTCGAGAACCCCTTTCGTATGCCGGCAGCGACCAGGTCCACCAAGTGTTCCTCAAAGTAGAGGACCTGGGCCGCTGCGTCGGCGTACTCTTCTTCTGTCAGCTTGTCAGGTGCAGCATGCAGCCAGATACGAATCCTGGCGTCGAGCTTGAGCAAGTCGCTCTCGGCCAGGTCGGCCCCGGCTGCCTCTACAGCTTTCCCACCGTGGGTTCCTCGTCGACCCCAAGGCACTCGGCGAGCTTCACCGCTGCGTTTACCATGAGGCCTGGCCGGCGGTTGAAGATGTCGGCCAGAGACGGCCAGCTCGGGTGGAGCAGACAGCTTGCCACCAGGTTCTGATTGGCCGCCACCAGATCCTTCTGACCCTTGCGCACCAAGTGCGACATGTCCTTCTTGGTCGGGTGCCGGAACACAAGCACCTCATCAATTTCCTCGAAGGACATGGTGATCAGGTCGCCACACTCCTGCTTCCACTTTGCCACCTGCTCCTCTGTGAACGTCTTCTTCATCTGGCCCTCCCTGAAGGACATGGTGATCAGGTTGCCACGCTCCTGCCTTCGCTTTGCCACCTGTTTTTGAGTGGGCGTCTTCTTCATGTGGCCCCCCTTCTTTGAACAGTCGCTACCCGCTGATGGCCTCCTGGCCGTTGCGGTTGATGCCCTTCGTGATGATGAACGGAATCTTGACCGTGCTGCTCTTGTCGCCCTGCTTCCGGGCCTCGTCGAACTCGGTGAGTTTGACGCCCTTCAGCACGTCGACCTGCATGGGCTGGTCGTCATTCTTGTACTCCACGACGATAGGGAACGGCTTGTGCCGCATGTAGCCCTTGCCACCAGACAGGACGCTGAGCCCGACCAGGAGAATCTGCATTTCCTCCTTGTCGATCTCAATCTCGCCGCTGGCCGTGTAGTTGCCCGTGCCATAGCCCCTGGGCCTGGACCCCTTGCCGTGCACGTGCTCGACGTCGAGAGAGTCCTTGTAGCTGATGGCCTGAATGTCCACGACCTGGCCCTGCGGCATGGTCACTTTGATGCTCTCCCAGTCGTACCGCTGTCCATTGACAGACATGGTGCTCCTCCTTGCTCAGCTCCCGGCTACGACGCCAGCAGCGGGTTCTCGAATCCGATCTCGGTCTCGATGTTGCGGACCGTCCCGGTCGGGGTCAGACGAACCTTCACCTGGACCGTCTCGGTTCCCAGGATGTCCTGGCCGTCTGGGATCCAGGCCCGGCCTGCCGCGATCTCACGCGTGCCCGGGTCCATCATGTCGTCCAGAGGGTCCTGGCAGTCCGCCTCAATGGCCGCGATCGTCGTGGCCTCCGTCTGGATCGACCCGACCGCCGCGATGTGGACCAGCCGGCAGGCCTTGTCCATGACTCGCTTGTATTCGCCATAGGCGAAGTCGCTGGTCGGAGCGCCCATCGTACGCCAGTTGGTGACGTAGAAGCCGGTCCGGCCGGGGTGCTGGCGGATGGTCACATACCGGGACGTGTCCAGGTCTGCGATCTGCGCATCGGTGAGGCCGTCCGACTCGTCCTTGTCGTGACGGTCCGGCAGGATGCGCGTGACCATCGGCAGGCCGCCACGCATCACCTTGCCCGGAGAGACGTTCGTGCGGCTCGCACCGATCCAGCCACACACGATGGCCGCAGCGTTACGGGCCTTGAGAAACCCGTCGGCCGGGCACATCAACTCGACCCACCCGCTGCACACGGAGACGCGGTAGTTCTCGACGCTGAGCGACTGGTTGACCAGATCCGTCACCCACTCAGTCGTGGTCTCGGCTGCGCCCCGGTAGTCGGCCATGGTCACGATCTGGAGGAACCGCGGAACGCTCGCCGTCTCCAGCCCAAGCGTCTTCGTCCCCATCGACGTCCAGAACGTGTTGTCGGTAATCTGGGCGACCAGGACGATGTCGAAGTGGTAGCTGGAGGCCGTCAGCCGGTCAATGGCCGTGCCGAGGTCGTTGGTCGTGGCGACCGGGGCGGTCGTCGCGAAGGTGAACGCATCGTCCTTGGCGAAGTCGCCGGCGGCGTCGTCGAACGTGAGGGTGACGTTGGTGTTGGGGATCTCGTACGTGCCGGCCGCCGGGACGAGGAGTTGCCGGCTCCAGTTCTGGCCGTTGTCGAGCGAGTACTGGAAGATGGCCACGCCATTGCCGCCGGCACGGGCAATCTTGACCTTCACGGGCCAGGCGTCATACGCCTCACCGGCGACCGTCACGACGCCGAGGCCGGTCTTGTCGTCCGTCACGGCGCCGCACTCACCAGGGGTCCCGGTGGTCGCCTTGGCGGCGTACACCTGGGGACAGCCGGCGGCCAGCATCTGCACCACGGCGTCGGACAGGGGGCCGTAGCCCAGCTTGGTGCGGACGTCCTTGAAGTTGGTGGGGTCGTTGAAGCTGAAGACCTGGTCGGCGTCACCACCGCTGCAGACGCCAACGACGGCCTGCGGGATGTCTCCACCATCGGCCGAGCGCCCCAGCCCGCCGTCCAGCACGGTCACTTTTGCTCTGGGCAACGTCATCTGAACTACCTCCGTTTCACGTTACCGGGGCTGGCGAGCCACGCCTCGACGGCGCCAGTGAACTCCGCATCCCCGACTTTCGATTTTCTGGTCCAGCCGCGCCAGGAGGCGACACCTGCCACCACCCAGTCTTCCACGGCGTGCTTCTCGGCCAACTCCGCAACGCTGTACGTCCGCTTCGGGGGCTCGCCGCCTTTCTTCTTTCGCTTGGCCACTACAGATCCTCCTTTGCATGCAGGCCGTCAGGCGCGACTTCCACCTGCGAGACCTTCAGCGCATCCTCGTCTTCGTAGATGCCGCCGTCGAACTGGAGCACCACGCTCACGCCCGCTTCGTCAGAAGCTACCTTCTCAGGTTCGTACCATTCGACGCGTCCGACGGTTACGTGGATATGGTTGTCCATCGCATCGTGGACGTGGGTCTTCACCAGGCGCCGAAGGAAATCCTCGTACCTGGCTTCGAGCGTGGCCAGGTCGATGTCCTCAAGCCGGACGACCAGGTACAACTCCCGGGTGAAATACTGCCGGCGCAGCTTGACCTGATCGCCGTCCTTGTACGTCCCCGACAGCCGCTTGTTTCTGGTTGCGTCCTCAGCGTTGGCGTCGATCCATGCCTTCGGGCAGGCACGATGCTTGGTCCCGCCACGCGGCGAGCCGAAGCAATCGCCCGCCGGGATCCCGGTGGCAGCAAGTTGACTCAGCACAAACGCCTTCGCTTCCGAGATCACAGGCCCACCTCCCGTTGCAACCGGTTCATCACGTCGTCGATGGCTGCCTGCGCGTTGTCACCGATGCCCAGGTACTCCCGGGCAGGGATGTTCACGCGATGGCTCTTGCGACCGGCCTCCCCGCCAAACTGATGGATGGCGGCGTACACCACGTTGGTGCCCACCTCGGCCATCTCCACGGTCGCTCGTCGAGTGATGGACTTGCGCAGCCGACCGGAGCGCTGCAGTATCTGCCGCCGGCGTCCCTTCTTGATGCCAGCCAGCGTGGCCTCGGACAACCATGGCCACATCTCCCCCTCGGGTGACGTTGCGCTGCGGAACGCGTCCATGGAGTCGGCAAGGAGAGCTTCCCCGATCACCTCGTGGTCACCCTTGAAGTCATGGGCCGCTAGCTTGCGCAACGCTCGCCCCCACTTCGTCCAGTCGCCCTGCAACGTCACTCCACTCATCAAAACACCTTCATGCCGTCTCTTGAGAAGACCCGATCCGCGGAGTCAATCTCGGCGCCCATGTCCTTGGCCGGCGACTGGACTCCCAGGCTTGCGCGCCCGGCCGCGAGCTGCTTCAGCCAATCGATGGCATCGTTGCGAGCCAGCCGGAACTCGCTGTCAGCCTCCTGGTCGTAGCCGCGACGCAAGACCAGGCGATACACAGCCAGGTCCACGGTCGCTGACTTGAGGCTGGCCGGCACACTCGGCAGCGGGAGCGTGTGGCGCATCATCACGTAACTGTCCACCTCGGCTTGCGCCTCATCAACGGCATCCTGGATGCGAGCAGTGTCCTCTGCCCCCAGTTCCGAGTTGCCGGTATTGGTGAGCCGCAGAACAACTGACTCGGTGAACCTGTCGATGATGTCCTGCGGTGTGCAGTACGTGGCCATGCCTCACTCCCTACTTGTTGCGCTTGCCGGCCTTCTTCGCCGCGCCCTTCTTCGCCGCGCCCTTCTTCGGCTGAGCCTTCTTCGGCTGAGCCTTTCTTGGCTCGGGCTTCGGCTCGGGCTTCGGCTCGGGCTTCGGCTCGGGCTTCGGCTCGGGCTTCGGCTCGGGCTTCGGCTCGGGCTTCGGCTCGGGCTTCGGCTCGGGCTTCGGCTCGCGCTTCGGCTCGCGCTTCGGCTCGGGCTTCGGCTCGGGCTTCGGCTCGGGCTTCGGCTTGGGCTTCGGCTTGGGCTTCGGCTCGGGATCGGCAAAGACCAGTTCAACCGTCAACTCTGGCTCACGCTCAAGCTGCTCGAGCTGCGCGAGCGAGAACCGATCCGCCGGGTGGACGACCAGGTGCGACGGGTGAAAGACTCCGCCCCGCCAGAAGCCACGCGGTGAGTTCGCTGTGACGTGCACCTCTTCGAGTACAAGTTCGTTTTCCATTGCTGCCTCCTGCAATCGGCTTCCAATGCGTTAGAACCCCGTTTGAAACCGTTAGAACGGGGCCGGTCCGACCGAGGGGGCCGGAGCGACCCGTGCGATCGCCCTCGGCCCCCTCAGGAGGTCAGACTACCCCTCGCCCGCTCCGGTCGATCCGTAGGCCAACTGCCACAGCCCGTAGCCCGCGTTGTGACGGGCCTCGACGCTGTACTTGTAGGTGGCCCGGTCGAAAACGCTGTCGCTCTCGGGGTTGGTCTGGCTCACGAGCACCGGCTTCTTCCGCACCTGCATGATGAGCGGCTTCAGCGCCCGCCCCGTGTCCATGAGGTACCATTTCGTGCCCAGGCCCGGAATGACCTTGACGGTGGCCGTCTTGTAGTACGGGTTGTCTTCACCGCCATCCAGGGTCTTGTTCTCCACGATGAGCTTCGCAGTCCCCTCGTTGGCCGGATCCACGACCAGCAGGTTGGGTCGGATGAACAACGGGTGCACCCCGCTTTCGTCCTTGAGGTTCATCATCTTCGCCCGAGCCGCCGCATAGGCATCGGCGGAGAGCACCGCCGTCCCGGCGTTCGACACGGTCGTTTTGGCCCACGGGTGGTCAGTGTCGAAGAAGTACTGGCCGTCGTAGCACTTTGCGGCAAAGCCGCCCGTAAGCAACTGCAGCACGAGCAGGTCGTAGTGCCGTGCACCCTCCTCCCCCATGTCCGTGAACATCGGGCCGTAGAGCCCCATGTTGTCATCCTCGATGTCGTCTCTGGACACCTCGACCGAGGCCTCCCACGACTTGTTGAGGACGCTGTAGCCGTGGGCTTCGAGTTGCTGGTAGACCTTGTCGCCGATCCACTCCCGCATGCGGGGGAACTTGCCGAGCCAGGCGTAGGTCTCCATCTTGGTGGTGCTCTTGACCTCGGTCGCCAGGTCCTTCCAGAAGGTCGGCGTCTCGGTCAAGGCCTTCACAAACAGCCCCTTGAAGCTCGTGAAGAACGCAACCAGCAAGGCCGCGCTGATGATTCTCTTCGGTTGTGCCATCGGATTCCTCCTTGTTGTCAGTCCGATTGAGCCGGCTGCCAGGGGATACCTGGCAAGACCGGCTACGCGTCGGCCACCATGTGGTCGGCAGCCTTCATCGCCGTCAGGATCGCGTTGATCTTGGTGGCGCAGTCCTCCGCGGTGGCCGTCCCGGGATCGGCGATGGCCGCGACGTTGTCCATCTCGACGGCGTCCGCACCGTCCGCACCGTCCGCACCGGCGGCGCCATCCGCCCCGTCTGCGCCATCCGCCCCGGCCGCACCGGTGGCACCGCGCTTGTCAATGTTCACCCAGGCCTCGTCCGTGCCGACAAGCTCCGTCAACCGGCCGACGTAGACCGAGTTGGTGGTGGACGACTTCACCGTGGCATCGTCGTTCACGAACATCGCCTGGCCGAGATTGGCGATGGTCAGTCCGCTGTGCTTGACCAGGATTTCCCCGGCCTTCACAACGCGCACGCTGACGTCGCCGTCGGCCCCGCCGGTGTTGTCAACCGACTCGATGGCGTACCCGATGAAATCGAAGTCCGCCGTGTCGGCAGCGGGCACGCCATACCCGGTGGCGTTGGCGCAGACCATCGCACCGTTGTAAATGACCGCATCGGCCGCCAGCTTGACGTCCATCTCGTGGCCGGCCCGGGTCAGCAGCTCTTTGTCCTTCGTGAGTGCCGTCATGTTGCTCCTCCTTCTTGGGTCTGTTGAGCCGGGCCACTGGCCACGGCCTTGGGTTCAGTTCGCTACGCCTTCTTGGCGGCGAGCATCTCCTCCTCGGTGAGGTCGTAGAGCTCCGCCACTTCCTTCTCCTCGGCGGTCAGCGCCTGCTGCTCGCCATCGGCCTGGGGCGCCTGGGCGTTCCCAACCGGCACCTGGGTCCCCTGGGTCTTCAGGAACGAGCTGAACCCATCCAGGTCGTCGCTGGCGTAGTTCATGGCCCAGTCCTTCTGGGCCGGGGTGAGCTTGCCGGCGGACAACGCCTCGTCCACCACCCGCTCGGCCTTGAGGCGGTCCACCTCTTCCCGCAGCGCGGTGTGCTCTTCCACGCTCACGACGTGCTTGCCCTGCAGCTCGCGCACAACACGGCAGATTTCGGTGCTGGTCGCGGTGGCGGACAGGCCAACCACCTTGGCCACCTCGCCGAGCGGCTTCTGCGCTGCCAGCGCACTGAGCTTCTCGGCATACTGCTCTTCGCTCAGCCCCTCGCCGAAAGCGGCTTCAAGGGCTTCCTTCAACTTCTTGTCCATGGGTTCATCCTCCCCTTGCTGTGAGTTGACGACCGGCTCCAACTGGTTGAGAGCCGGAGTATTCGTGAGGGCCACGCTGTGAAGACCGACCACGACGCGGTCCTTCTTGCGGGTGTAGATGACCGGCGACAGATAGCGGAACTCCCTGGCAGCGAGGCGTTCTTTTGCCTTGTCGGTCCATTCCATCTTCGCCCAGAGGCCGGTTTCTCTCACCTCGAGCTGCTCGACCCAGCCCGCCGCCGGGGCCTCCGCACCGGTGAACTGAGCCCACAGGCTCTGGTGGTGATAATCGCAGTGCAGGTCCCGACCGAGCTGCTGGCGCTCCTCCATCACCAGGCGGAGTCCGTCGTCTGTCACATGGAACGGGCGACGGCCGTCTACCGGCGTCGCCTTGCCCATCGGCAGAACATGAATCCACTCGGGGATCTCCGACCCGCCGACGTCGGTTGCAAAGAGCAGTGTGTCGCATCCGGTTCGCTCGGGGAGCTTGACCTGGTTCTTCTTCGCCACTATTGACCTCCATGCTGGATGTCGTATGATTGAGTTGAGGCCGGGCGGTGTGCCTCAGCCACATAACCGCTCGACTGGTCCACGTGCTGCTGAGTGAGCGCGGCGGACGTCCGCTCGTATATCCTGATCCCACGCCGCCTCTTGTTGAACTCCTTCAGCTTGTTCATCGGCAAGACGTTGAAACCAGTCCACACCCCAGCATCCGCCTGAACCACGACAAGCATCTCCTTGTCTGCAAACCGCTTGAGGTAGTGTTTCCGCAGGACAACACGGCCGTCCTGATAGCGCATCGGCAGCATCCACACTTCTGCAGGCCGCTCGATTGTCGGGCGTACGGCAGCCAAATGTCTGGCCCGCTTCCTGTCGACATCCTTCTTGTCGAGGTAGTCCGCCAGGCGGTCGTTGAGTAGCACCGGCTTTCCGGTGGCGTCTGACAGGGCAAGCTGCCGCCTGCGGAACGCTGTCTGCCATGCGTCCTTGACCGTATCCGCATCGATGCGCTGGTAGTCCTCAGTGTCAGGCGGCACGGCCGGCAGTGACCCTGACGGCGAGCTGCCACCGACCATACTCGGGGATCCCGCCACGGCCTTCTGCTGGCGCACAAGCTCGTCCCCCCAATGGGCTTTGGCGACGTTGCTGTTCCAGCCCTTGTCCGGCTGCACCACAACGGACTTGCCGTCCACTTCCGCCATCTTACCCAGCACGTCGCTTCCCTTTTCCACCTTCGTGCCGTCACGGTCCAGGTCCGACTGCGACCTGGTGCGCACAGTGCAGCGACAGAGGAATCCGTTTGGCGGGTAGATGCTGTCCCAAATTGGGTCGCTGGCGGCGAAGACCTTCCCGTCGAGTGCGGCATGCGTCGGCCGGGTCTGGCTATCAATGACGGCCAGGTACTCCCAGAACGGCCGAGCCTTGAGAACAGCAGGGGCCTGCATCTGCTTGTACCTGCCGACCGAGTACGCGGTGAGCACGTTGGTGTAGACGGAAGTGCGCAGACGCCACGGCCGCTCCTCTTCCCAGCCGGCCTTCTCCAAGACCGGCGCTACGTTCTTCTTGAACTCCTCGTAGGTGATGCCGTCGGTCAGCGCCTTCGCCATCTCGCCCATCACCTGGGCCACGATGGACTGCTCAGTGAGGCCGGACATAAAGAAGGCCTTCGCTCTGGCATCCTCGGCCAACTGAGCAAACTCCTCGTTGCTCAGCGGGACCTTGTCCTGCCAGTACTCGATTGCCTCCTCCATCGGGAGGTTCTTGAGCTCGACACTACTCCCCATCGTGCACCAACGCCCTCCCGAACATCTCGGAGTTGAACATCGACCTGGCCAACAGCTCCCGCACCTGCGCAAGGTCGAGCGCGGGGTATGCCTGTGCCAGGCGTTCAAACGCCTGCTCGTAGCTGTCTGCATCCTGGATAATTTGCAGCAGCTCTCTCATCGTGTTGTGTGTATCGGTTGCCGCCTGGCCGGTGGACGCTTCAACCACGCTCTCGATGGCGGCGGCGTTAGTCTTGTCCTGCGAACTGGCGGTCAGCAACACCTGAGCCAACGGCCCGAGGCTGTTCTCCTCGGCGTTGCCTTTTGGCGCCCCGGCCTGGCCCTGGTACACGTCCTCGCCGTCCTTCGGTATCGGTACTCCGAACTTCTCATGCAGCCACTTCACGGGGACCTTGACCCCCACGTCCTTCACCAGCTTCGACAGCCAATCGGAGGCATCCTTCAGGTCCTCCGGCTCTTCGATTACCAACTCGAACTGCGGGGCGTGTTCGGCTGCGTCCCAACCGTGATTGAACCCGACCAGCGGAACGACCAGGTCACGCTGCAAAGTGTCGGCCAGCGCCTCGGCGTCAGCGTCCCGCAGGTCATCACGGACCTCGTCATGCACCTTTCCTGCCGAGTACGTGCCGGTCGACCCGGAGGTGTCGACTGTCAGCGTCTGCCCGAGGATCGCCTTCGAGATCTCCCGGCCCATCGACTGATAGAGCAGGTTGTAGACATCGCCGCCCTTCCCGCCGTCGATGGCTTTCACGAGATCAATCTCGGTTGCTTTCGAGATGACGCCGGCGGCATCCGTGCCCAGCATCTGGACCGCTGTCTTCAGCGCGTCCTTGTCCTCCTTCGATGCGCTCGGGTCATACTTGCCGATTCGCATCGGCATGCCGTAGACCTCGGCGAACGTCAGCCAGTCCTTGATGGTGTAGTTGCGGAACAGGTAGGCCCAGGCGGCGACCCTGTAGATACCGCCACGGGCTGGATGACCACTCTTGGCCTGGTACTGGTGCACGATGAATTTGCGCGGCACCAGGTCGTGGAGGTCACTTCCGGACTCGTCACGCAACTGCAAGCGACGTCCCTCGCCAAAGGCGAAGCACCGCTGATGTACCCAGTCCCCACGCTCGACATCTGCACCGTTTGGCCCGACCTTCCACGTGAGCTCAACAGCCGAGAAGCCCTTGCCGATGGCATCGAGCGCGTCAAGCATCAGTTGGCGGAAGTTGAAGATCCCCTTGATGCGCTCAGTGATCTCCTCGGCGAGCTTCTTGTCCGCCGCCTGATCACTGGCAGGCCGGAGCCGCCAGTCAAGCCGGGCCACGGCCAGCTTGCGAGTCCCGACGCAGCTCAGGAGGTGGGTGTCCTTCTCCTCCATCTCCTCAAACAGTTCCATCTGGCTGTAGATGTCGCCCTCATTGGCCGCCGTGAAGATAGCCGCCAGCTTCCGAGGAGTGAGGCCGCGGCTGGGGGTGCCGTCCTGGAACGCATCCCGCACGGCCAGTGCGGCCGAGACGGTGCTCGGTTTCGACGGGTACTCAATCGGCCGACCGAATGCGTCGTACAGCTTCGCCATTACCAGGCCCCCTTGTCGCCGCTCCAGCGGCGCTGCTGAACGGACTGATACTCAACCGGGCCCTGCCCGAAGAGTCGGGCCACAGCCAGGTACTCGCAGATGATGGAGGAGTTCATCGCCATGCCGAAGTGGTTGGCCACGTTCTTGCGGTAGCGGTAGGCGACATTGCCGCGGGCGTCTTCGACCTTCTCCTTCTGCAGCATCTTGAGTTGCAGGTGAACCTGGTCGAGAACCGCCGGCGACTCCGACGTCACCGCCGGCAACAGCACCTGCGACGGCTCCACGGAAAACATCCCAGTGAAGTCGTCGAGGCTCGTGTCTCGGTTGGCCTTCACCCGGGGAATCTCCTTGCCCATGTGCTCGAACGTGTCTTCCTGCAGCTCCTCGCCACCGTAGAAGTTCTGCACCCAGACCTGGCCAGGGTGGTCGTACGTCAGGCCTCGAGCCAGATTGGTGAGCGGCTTGTAGTCAATCACCAGACCGGACAGGCCGAGCCGGGCCCATAGCTCGTTGATGCGCCCCTGGGCCTGGTCTCCGTCGATGTCCTCAAACCAGATGTACCGCTTGCGACCATCGGGCAGCAGCTCGTGCACAGCCAGGTGAACCTGGTTGCCGGTGTCAACGCCGGCGAAGCGCGGCAGGCTGCCGACCCCGAGCTCCATGTGGTAGTCGGCAGACACCCCCTGGAGGACCGCATCGGTGATGGGCTGACGGTCGCCGGCGTCCGGCTTGGCCAGCGTGGAGCAGCGGAACTTCGCCAGCTTGCTCTTGCTCTCCTTCGCCTTCTCCCAGCGACGCATGATGTAGCCGAGGTCGATAGCCGACAAGGCGAGCTGCGACAACCGGAATCCGTAGCGGTGGTCTCGTTCGGCCTCCGGATTCTCGGCGACGTACCGGCCCTCGAGGTCGCGGTCGATTGCCTTGCCGCACTTCGTGCAGATGAAGCCGTATGAACCGCCTTCAAACCGCTTTACATTGCGGGGAAACTCGTCTTCGAGGATGTGATCGGTGTTGCATGCTGAGCACCGGACAAGCCACTGGTACCTGCAGGTGTCCTGGAAGAGCTTGTCGATACCGCTGCCGGGGAACATCGGAACGCAGAAGTACATCCGGAATCGCCAGTCGGATGCGGCGATACGGTCGTCGGACCACTCCATGTTCTCGGCGGGGATGACATCCACCTCGTCGTAGAACATCGCGTCCAGCGGAATCGAGATGGCGCTGACCACAGACTCCAGGCCAAGGCTGTACAGGAAGCGGCCGTTGAACTCCTTCAGGCCCTTCGTGTTCACTCCCTGGTGCGCGCCGTCCCGCATCATCCCCTGGAGCACCTGGCTGCGACGGATGGCAGCCGAGAATCTGGTAGCGCCAAAGCGCTCAGCGAACTCCTGGGTCGGCAGGTAGTAGCCCGCGTTCATGCGCATCATGGCCGGGACGAAGGTCGCCGTGCCGACGTTCAACGTCGAGATGCCGGTCTGGGCGCCCTTGTGGATGACGAACTCGACGTCGGCGATGCGCTTGGACATCACCTCGTCGAGCTTGTCCACCATCGCTTCGACCGGGCGACGGCCGGCAAACGAGAATCGGCCCTTGTCCGTCCCGACTTCCTTGACCAGGAACTCCTTGAAGCTGTCGTATCGTCGGGCGCCAGTCCCGACCAGGTCACCGAGGAGCCCGCTCATGGAGTCGCCTCCTCGAGCTTCTGCTCGATGATGCGCTCCAAGCGGTCCAGCAGGTCCGGGTGGTCCTTCAGTTCTGCCGTCAGCTCCGCCTTCAACTCCGTCGCCGCAGCCGACTTGGCCTTCTCGTACTGAAGCGACAGGCGCTCCCTGGCCACCGACGAAGACTGCAGTCTCGCCAAAGCGTGAACCATCGAGGAGAATTTCTCCTCGCTCATGTCCGTGTGCGACATCATGAAGTCGACGATGCGAGCCGTTGCCACTCGTGCCGCTGCGTCCTCAGCCACGTCCAGGTCGCCGCCAGTTTCCGAGACTATGGCCCGGGCCTGCTCGTTGATGCTCTTCAGCCGCTCCAGCGTAGTCAGGAACTGCTTGCCGTACCGGGCGACACTGCTCTTGCCGATCTCGTACCCCTCGCCGTCGAGCACCGCGGCGATGTCCCGGTACGTGCTGCCGTTGGCGATCATCTGATCGACCTGGCGTTGCAGCGCGTCCGGGAGCTCCTGGAGCTTGAAATGTCGCCGGCGGTCACTCATAGCTCGATGGTCACCCCGCAGTCCTGGATGATGTTGCCCTCGAGGAGGTCCTTGCCGTGCGCAGTCAGCCGTGCGACATGCAGCTCATCGCCCATGTCGTCGATGACTTCGAGGCGCACATAGTCCTTGTCTTCCAGGTACGCCAGGTCCCGGGAGACCTTCGTCTCATCCGCCGGCAGGCGGGCTTCGGCCAGCATCATCACGAGGGTCTTGGTCGGCAGGTCGCCGGGGTAGACCATGTCCAGGGCCCGGAGAATCCGTCCGCGTCGCTGCTTCCGTCTGAGCTGATGGATGTCCATCTATGCCACCTGCTTGCCCGTGCGCTCCTGGAGAGCGGACAGGCTGCTGTTGAAGTCGGTCATCTGCTGCCGCTGCAGCTTCTGCTCTTTGGAGATCTCCCGGAGCAGCTCCGTCACTCCAGTCTCAAAGCGGCTCATCTCCCGCACAAAGTGGTCCTTCGTCGCGTATCGCTCAGCAACACGCTCCTTATGGGCTGCGAGGTCCTCACGAACGGCAGCGATAGCCTCGTCAGCCTCGTCGGCCCTGCGCTCACTGCGCTCTTCCACGGTACGCGTCTTGTCACGGAGGTCCTTGAGGTAGAACAGGATGAACGCGCCGAGGATAGAGACCAACGGCGGCACCACGTATCGCATCACTTCAAGGACGGCTTCCACCGCACCCCTCCATCAGCACGTCGAAGCGGCTCTCGTAGAGGTCGAAGTAGGCCTCCGCCTCAACCCGGATGATGCGCAGCGCTTTCTCCAGCTCGAGGACGTAGTTGAACAGCTCGGCCATCTCTTCGGCATCGACGACAACGGCTTCTCCAAACTCTGGGTCACTCATTCCCCGGGCCGACGTGACCGTCGGCTTCAGCGGATCGGCCGGCAGCTCCGGCCTGGTCGGCTTCACCATCCAGGAGACCTTCCCGGTCGCCGGACTGCAGCCCACCAAAGTGGCGCAGGAGAGCACCAGCAACATCACCGCCGCTGATGCCCTCCGGGTCCACCTTCTCGTCCTCGACCTGGCGCTCGATTGCGTCGAGCTGCTCCGACGTGCGGCGCTCAAGAGCCCGCTCGTACTCGAGCTGTCCTGCCAGGTTTGCGCTGATGCGCTCGTATTTGGTTGCCTCGTCACGGGCTTCATCCCTCTGACGTTTCAGGAGTACGGCGACCAGCACGGCCACGGCTACAGCCAGGCCGAGGATGAGGATGGTTGCGACCTGCCACACTCACGCCTCCAGCGCGCAGAAGACCGACCAGGCGGGCGGCATCAACGTCGTTCTGGCCACTGCCGATTGGTCGGTTTGCTGGGAGGCGCCCTGGTCATGGGGGCACTTGAGCAGCAACGCACGGAGTTCGTTCCCCTCTTCGTCAACCAGGTCAAGTACGTGATCATCGAGGTGCAGGTAGTCCGGTTGGCCGGTCTTGAGTTCGTCTGCCAGGACCATCACGTACAGCTCGCCGTCCAGTTCCACGAAGGACGCGAGCGGCTCGTTGCCGGCCAGGTCCTGCAGCATCATCATGGCCACCAGCGGGGCTGCGGCCTTGCGCATGGCCATGTCCATCGCATCCGCGGCAAGCACCCCTGCGCTGTCGGCCGGCTGTACCGTGTCGGTCGTCACGGCGTCGCACGCCGCATCGGCCGTGGACCGGCTTTTCACGCAACCCTGGACGAATAGCGCCCCCTGCAGGAGCATCAGCACCACGAGGCCCGTCACGGCCTTGCCGGCACCGGTGTCGCCCCAGCTCAGTTCCTGCTTCGTCACGGCCCGCAGGATGACGTTGATGACCCCGAGAACGGCCATCGTCACCTCGGCCGGAATCTCGAACCCGACGACGTACGAGACGACGGCCAGCAAGACGGCCAAGACGTTCACCCAGAACATCTTCGACAACCAGAACGCTTTCATCGCTGCCCTCCCCACGTGTTCTTCTTCATGACTTCCTCCTCATTTGGTCTTGGTCTGCCTGCCGGCGGGAGGGTGCGTCTGGTGACGAGGAACAGATTCGGGGGCGTGCCCGGTCGATTGGCACCCTCCCGCCGGTCAGGAGGTCCCACATGCACCTTCAGTGTGCCCGACTCCCCACGCGGGCGCATTCGCACGTTGCGCCTGTTGCACAAGAAAGGAGCTTGCATCGCCGAGATTTCACATTACTTTGGGGTTGTACAATCGTGTACAACCACAACAGAGGAAATACGCAAATGGAGACGTCTGACCTATTTGATGCTGCCCAGGCCGTGGTTGACTACGCCAAAGAGTTGGGGAAAAAGAGAGAGGCGTGCCGACATGCCATCGCCCAGTGCGAACAAGAGATCCTGCCCTTGCTGAAACAAATGAAGAAGTATGGTGACTTCGCACCGCAAACCAATGGCCGGCTTACGTTCACGGTAGCTGCGCAGCCGCGCATCAATGGCTGGGACCCGGCCTCCCCCCTTGCCCGGTTCGGGCTGGCAGTGACCCCGACCTCACGGTTTGACATCCGATTGCACGCTCAGATTCCAACCCCAGAAGGCGAGTTCGGCTTTGAACGATGCGTTCCGCTGGAGAAGATCGGCCAGGGCTTCTTCGCTCTCCAGTTGAGAGAGGCCATTGTGGCCTGCGGGAATCATCTCCAGAAGCCGGGCTACCTGCAAGAAGCAGAATGGACAAACGACTGGACGCCTGTGCGCTAGCAACTCCACTTCCTTAGGGAAGACTACTTCTTCCTTCTGCCGCGCGGGTCAACGCCACTGGCCATCGTAACGGAATCGTATGCAGTGCGCACTGCATCCCATAGAACAAGAAACTCGAGGACGGCAAGGAACGTCACCACTGAAAAGCCAATGCCATAAAGGACCTCGGCTACATCGTGCGGGAGGATGCTGGTTTCCATCCCCCGGACAGTAGCGCTTCCAACTACCGCCACACACAGGAAGAACAGCATGTTCTCCCGCTGTTCCAAAACCACCCTCGCAAGCATTGGCTGGAGGGACGTTCGACGGCTGGGTTCTTGCCCGTCAAGCACGCCCTTCAGCTTCGATATTGCAGACCTACTGAACGCCCAGACTGCAGTCAACCCAATCCCAGACATGAGAAGGACGAGGTCTCTAATGCCCAGGAGTATCCTCGCTTCCGCAACCGACGGAAGCACCCCAGAAACAGACACGACGTTGGCCAGCAAGCCGAACAGCGCGGCCGGCGCCAACTGCCGAAACCGGCGAGCATACTCGACGAATGGACCGCCCCGCTTCCTACTCGGCGTCTTCTGGTTCTTCCGAATCACGCTCAAGTCCCCCTGCGCGAGGGTCAGGCTCTTGGCTTCCGTCACCTTCTTCTCCTACAAGTTCATGATAGGTCTTCACGCCACGGTCCTTCAATAGGCGTCTCGCAGTTTCTCCAGGAATCAAGTCTGTCTTCTCTGGCTCTGGAGGCTCATCTACCTTCCCCTGGCTACCAGCGCTTCTGATCGGCTTGGTCTTCTTGTCGCCTTTTGGCGACCTGTAGATCGTCCAGCTCCCCGCACCTTTCGCAGCCATGTCCACGGCCGGCTCCAGGATCCTCTTCAACTTCGCTCCGATTCGCAGATTCCCATCCCGGTTGCTCGCGGACAACGATAGTCCCTGCGTGTTGGAGTCGCCATGCAATTCCGTCAGGAGCTCGTCAAGCGCAGGAAAACCGTCTCCGATGTTCGGTCCCCACACGGAAACCTCCACTCGATACATCGTACTGGCTGACCGTACAGCCTTCCAGAAGTCTGATTTCTTGGAGACCGCCTTCATCTCCACGATGTAGCCTCGTGGCCTCATCTTCCGCCCTATGATGTCCGAAAGCAAGCGCGCTAGCTGCATCTTGCCAAGCCTTGCGGAGCGATTCTCCTGCACCATCAGGAGCTGCTTGGGCGTTGCCAACCACATAAATCTGACGAACGGCCAGTCTGGGACAAGGACCTTCTTGCCTGACGGATCGTCGTGCTCGTGCGATCCATCAACGGCAATGTTGCCAGTGACCCAGTAGTCCCCATCAGCGAACTCATCTGGAAGCAGGCTAGCAGATGGGAGCCTGACGTCGTTCACCCGCAACTGGAATGTTCTTCCGGCGTGCTCGTAGAGACCTTGCTCCAGTGCCTGTGCTGCTGTCCTGATGCGCTCAAGCTCAGCCATCGGCTTGCTGACGATCTCGGACTCATCTCTGATCAGCTGATACCTGAACAACTGGTAGCGACCCATTGCATACCCCTGCTGCGGAAAACGGAACAATCGAACTAGACGCTGCGATCAACGACAGTATAACGAGAGATGCCAGTAGGCAAGGACAAATCCGTACCGCAAGGAAACCTACACTAGGCAAGTGCCCCACGTAGCAGTCCGAGAATGCTGTCCCGCGTCACCCGCACGCTGCGCTGGCCGATTCTGAGGCCGTCCAGGCGGCCATACTCGATGTGGTAGTAGACCGTCCGCTTGCTGCACTGCAGGATCTCTGCGACCTCGTCCACTCTGAAGAGCTGCTTGTTTGGGAGCTTGATGGATGTTGTCATGCGGGCCTCCTCTCCTATCCCATCTGGTCTTCCTTGTAGTCTTCCCTGGCCACGGCCGGCACCTGATCGCCGGTGTCAACTCGCTGCACGCCGGCCCCAGACTCCTTCCTGTTCCAGTAATCGTCGCCAGACGGACGACCGCGCCTGCGTGGCGTCGCAACCGTCGGGTTGCCGCGTGGTCTCGGCTTCGGGCCGCGCCGCTTTGGTCGATCCCGGTAGGCCTCCACGTCCTCGCGTTTCAACGAGACCACGCCACCAACCTTCTCCGCTGGCAGCCGGCCCTCGATGATCGCCTTGCGCACGGCAGCGTCCGTGACGCCAAGAATCTCTTTTGCCTCTCCGACGCCCACGAGCTCGCCAGTCGGCGTGGCCTCATCGACGATCGGGTTCCCCGGGCTTGGCTTCCCTTTTCTCGCAGCAGCTCGCTCAGCAACCATCTTCTCCACCGACTCCTTGTCAATCCGGACCTGCCCGCCAGGCAACTTGTAGCTGACCAGGCGACCAAGCTTCGCGTACCGGTACACGCTGGCCTGTCCCAGGCCGAGCATGGCGGCAGCCTCCTTCGCAGTGACCAGCTCCGGCAGCTCCACGACCCGGGCCCCTGTCTCCTCGGCCGGCTCGTCCGCCTTGACAATCTCCGGGATCTGCGCCGCCGGAACCGTCGCATGCTCGTGATTCCCATGGAAACCCGGGGAGGCGTCCCCGAATGCACAGCGGCACTCATCATCTCGCTTCCACTGTTCCAGCGTGTTGCCCCACAGCTTCCGCTGGCGTTCCGCTGGGTCCAGCACGTCGGACAACTCCTGCAGCGCCCTGGACGCCAGCCTCACCACCTCCGCCAATCTCCTCTTCATATCGACCTCCTATAGCAGTTTCCCTCTCGCCTGGTCGGCGACTCTGTCCTTTGGTTGGATGTACGCCCGTACCCTGGGGCCGAGAGCCCTGTCGACACGGCCGGCAACGAACACGGCCAGCACCGACGGGTGCCTGTTGTCGTCCTTGGGCACACCGTCCTCGAGGAAGGCGATGCGACCTCGGACGAACCGGAGTTCGGTGGCCCGCATCATGTACTCGTGCCACCACGCCGCATCGGTTCTGGGCGGAACCAGGAGCACCCACGTCTCATCCCCGGCAGCAGCGCCCTCGTAGGCCATCCGCGCAAAGCGCTTTGCCACTTTCCCATAGGGCGGGTTGCACCACACGGTCTCGCCACGGAAGTCATTCCCGAAGGCGGAGCTGGCCGGAGAACAGTAGCGCTCAAGCTTGTGGTTGTGCTGGTTGGCGCAGGCATCGATGGTGAAGCCGAACTCCTCGTGCAGCGCCTGGAAGAAGTCGTCCGGAGTCTCCCAGTCGTCCCGAGAGCCGCTGCTCCGTCCAGCGTCTCTGCTGCGACGGGCGTCCTCGATGTCGATGAGAGACCTACGCATAGGCCCCCCCGTGAAAGCGGAGGGGCCTGTCGGTCAGGCAGACCTGGCTGCTTCGAGGAGGGAGCGGAAGTTGTGTCTGACCGTCCAGTCGAAGACCACTGAGTTGAGGACCTCTGCTGTCGACTCCTCGTCCAGGCACTGGGAGAGCCCGACCATCCGAACATTCTCCGCCATCCACCTTGCTGCCCACTGCCAGAGCGAGACAATGCCTCTGTGCACCCCGTCCCGCCTCTCCATGTATCCACCGAGAGACATGTCCGAAGCGAAGTGTACCAGGACGGCGATCCCGTCCGTCGCATCCATCCGCAGATGGCCTCGGTCCAGCGACAGCTTTAGCTCGGAACCTCCACAGCGAAACACAAGACAGTCGTTTTCGGCAAAGACCTGGGGCATGGCCTTCCTCCTGGAAGATGATGAAGATGTGCCATTTGAGTCTAGCCATGCCACAGCCCCTGTCAACCGTTCACGAGGAAGCGAACGGCGGTCTCCGTTCCCTGGTCCGCCGAGATGAAGATCCTGACGTACATCCCGCGAAGGGACTTCACATCCGGCAGGTACGTAAAGCCGTTCTGGCTGTTGCCGATCAGGTTGCGGGCACTCCCTGCCTCCAAGTACAGATACTCCCAGCCGTCCGTCTCGGTCGCCTTCAGCTCGTCGATGCCGTGGTCGTCGCCCGTCGGCATGTCATCCGCGGCATAGACCTCCAGCTTCACGTACGAGTTGGTGTCCATCCCAGACACGTGGATTCCGAGACCCACAGTATCCTGCGGGATGTAGATGGCCTTCGTGCGGTTGTCGCCAGCGGCGACGGTGGCCTTCACGGCCTTGATCCTGGTGCTCATCCTACTCCTCCTCGGCCGCCTCGGCCGACGAGCTCCGTGCCCGGTAGCCCCTGGCGGTCATCTTCTTCAGTGACTCGATGATGATGCGCGCCTCGTCACGTGTCTGCGGCCAGAACCGGTTCCCGAGTTGCCTGCGGCAGAACCCCGCCTGGCGCTTCGTGTCGGTCATCCCGACCTCGTGGAAGAGGTACCGGATGTAGCCCTGCTGTTTCTCCGTGATCGCATCGGCCAGCTCCACGTCCAGGTCGGCAGGTCTCTTCCGCGGCTTCTTCGACTTGAAGCCGAGTTCGCAGAGGCGCTCCATGACCCGCTCGAAACCATCGAAGTCCAGCCCCTTCGCGGACCGAACGCCCGCCTGAACATAGAGAATGTCGCGATAGGTCTCATCGTCCAGGGAGAGCTGCTTCTTGGCGATATGCAGCAGAGCCATGTGCCGGCGCTCCAGCATCTCAGACCCCCTTGGCCAGCTCGGGGATCCCGGGCTGGTACTCGTGGCCGGCCAGCACGAACGGCCAGGTCACGCGGCCGGCCAAAGGGCCGTCCTCGGGGCGGCCGTCCAGGCCGATCTCCCGGACCCGGTAGATGCGGGCCCGGTTGGTGGTCAGTCGTTCCGTCGGCGGAACCCACCGGAACGTGGTCCGCTGCGCCCGGTAGTAGGTGACTCCGTTGCGCTTCGTGCTCCAGCCGTCGGCACCGAACCGGTACAGGCCCCGCCGGCACGGGTCGCCCGTGCGCGGGTCGTAGAGCTGGAACTCGTCGTCCACCTTGAGCAGAAAGACGATGTGCGACGGGTACTCGATGATGTTGACGTGGCCGAGCAGGTGCGCCAGGCCGTAGCACCGCAGAAACAGGTCACGGTCCTTCACCCAACGGTGCGTGAACACCGGCTCGCAGTACTCGGCATAGCCGGAGTGCACCTTGCCCTTGTGCTCCTGCCCGCCCACCGGATACCGCAGGATGTACTCCTGCCAGCGCCCGGTGCGCCACGTGTAGAAACCGTTCATGTTGAGCCAGTAGCCCATGACGAGGGCCACGCATGTCGAGCACACCCAGCCGTTGGTGTAGGGCTGCGTGAAACCTTCCTTCACGGCCCTGCTCATGGGCTGCGCCCCTTTCCCCCAGCCGTTTGCGACGACCCACTGGCCGTCCTTCTTGTGCTGGACGCCGGGACCGTAGACGATGCCACGGCCGCCGAAGCTCTTGATGGCCAGGTCGAGGACCCGCTGCATCTTCTCCTCGCGGGCCGTCTGCTGCACGACGAGCTGGTGGTCCGGGGTGATGTACCGATAGCCGACGCGGTTGACCAGGTCGAGCATGTCAACCGTGTTGGTGCCAACGATTCCGTCCGGGGTCAGACCATGGTCCTCCTGGAAGGTGCGCACGACGGCGTCCATGTGCTCGTCGAAGAGCGTTCTGGGGGTGGGCATCCAGTACCCGGCCGCCCCCAGGCGGACAGCGATGCGAGACACGTCGATTGCGTTGTCGCGAAACTTCAGGTTCATGCTTGCTCCTTCACTGCCCAGCGCCTGCCGTGGCGCTCTTCGAGCTCCTCTCGGCGCGTGCGCAACAGCTTGGCGCAGCGACGACATACCCGCAGGCCAGGCTGCGACGTGGAGAGCTGGACGCATCGCATCGGTCCGGCAACCTGGTCGCACTCTCGCACGTAGGTGTCCTCGTCCAGCGGGACAATCAGGTGCAATGTGGTGCCGGTCTCTGTGAGGCCCCATCCAAAAAGCACCGCTCCCGTTGACTTCGCCTTCATCACGCCCCCCGCTTCCGCTTCGCCACGGGGGCCCGCTGGGCCTCACGCAGGCGACGCTTCGCCATGCCCTTGAACTCGGTGCCACGCAGCCGCTCGACGAGCATCTTCAGGGCCTTCACGCCCTGCTTCTTCCCGTCCCGGTCGCCGGCTGCCGCAGCCGCCTGGGCCCCGAGGGACACCTTGACCACGACCGTGTACATCTCCTCGAGCTGTCGGCGGCTCTGCTCCTTCCGTTTCCGTCGAATCGTCCACATCAGAGAGACCTCCTGCATGTCTGGCAATAGGAGGTCCACCTGGTCGTGTAGAGCCATCTCATGGTCGACCGTCCCGCGCCCCTGTACTTCCCAATCACTGAGCTGCGCTCGCTGAACATTCGGAGCCACACCGTTGCGCCGCACATGACACAGGTTTTCGGCGTCCACGCAAACCGGCGCCTCCACCGGATCCACTCACCTGCCTTCTTCCAGCGGCCACCAGCCATCAGTCCTCCTCGACGCCGAAGCGCTCGGCACATTTGGGGCAGACCCAGCCGCATCCGTACTCGTCGAACGTCCCGCACTTGAGACAGAGCGGCGCGCCGCAGTCCGGGCAGCATGTCGCAGCCTTCTTTCCGCACACGGAACAAGTCATCGGGTCCCCCCATGTCCGGTGCGCCTGGCGCACTCCGCACATACCCAGCCGGTCTCGCCAAAGCGGGAGTCGCCGACACGGGCCCTGGTGGCGCACTGGCCACAGATGGAGCGGCCGCAGATGCGACACGCCCTGTCAGGCCCATGCGGATGCGTGCAATTGCTCACGGGAACCTCCGTCTCACCGGCACAGCCGGCCCAGGGCGGCCACCGAGCCGAAGCTCGGGAGCCCCCTCGGCATGCCCCGCCTACCTCTTCTGGTCCTCCGCCAACGTGACGAAGAGCTCGAGGTGTGTCAGGCAGACCACGCAGACTGCGTCGAGGCAGACATCCGGGCCGTCCTGGTCGTCGGCCACGCTGAACAGCACCCATTCGCCGCAGCACGGGCAGTACGTGCCCTTGCGTTGCGCCGCCGCATCCATCCTGATTTCGCTTGCGTTCCTCATGGGTTCACCACCTCGTGCTTCTCAGACTCAACGAAGAACACGTCGAGCTGCACCACAGTGGCGCCCACCTGCTCAAGGGTCTCCTCGGGGTATTCCCGGAGCTTCGTCTTGTCCACGCGCTCGGACACCTTGACGCAGTCGTCCATGCCCTTCTTGCGCAGGAGCTCGATCACCTCCTTCGGCTTCTTCGTCAGTTTGAGCTGGGCACTGCGGCGCCAGCCTATGGTGCCGTGGTTGAGCTTGCGGCTGCGCTTGCCGCGAAACCCGTCCTGGTTCTTCTCCGCAAACACCTCCAGCGACTTCAAGACCTTGTCCAGCTCCTCCTGGACGCCCGCCGTCAGCCTCTTGTGCTCCTCCTTGATGGCGGCGATTCTCGCCGTCATCTGCTCGTTCACCTCGTCCAGGTTGCGCTGGAGCTCGCCGGCGCGCATCAGCAGCTCGTCGACCTGCTTCCAGGTCAGCACCTGGTCCTCGCTGCGCATTCTCGTTGCCTTGGCCATGGGATCCTCCTATCCTCTTCTTATTGCCTCCGCCGCCGCTTCCTCTTCGCTGAGGACCGACTGCGGGAGCAGACTCACTGCATCCGACAGCGCCGCCTGGGCGGCCGCCAAGCAATCCCTTGCGGCGCTGTCGTCCAACTGCTCTTCCTTCTCTCCTGCCAGCCTCAGTGCCGCCGCTGCCTGCCCGATCCGCAGGAGCCGCTTGATACGCAGCGCCCGCTCCGCCACTCCGTCGTCCACCTCGGGCGCGAACTGGGTGCACTCAAGTCCCTCCAACCAGGCCTCCGGAACCACCAGCGGCGCACCCTCGTCCTCCATCTTGTTGCCGCTGTACGCCAGCTCATCACGGCAATTCAGCATGAACCACGTGCCCCGGGTGAAGCACTCGTCCTCGCCGTCGTCCACGACGATGACACGTCCGTCTGCCCGCCATGCCACAATCGGACTCGCCGACAGCTTCGTGCCATCCAACAGGATCTCCACCCCACGCGTGCGAATCAGGTTTCTCAAGTCGTCCAGATTGACTCTCGTCGGCTCTACGTTCTGCATGTCAAACCTCCTGCAAAGCCCGCCGTAAAGCGGTGTAAAGGCGCTTCAAAGCGCCGCTCCAATGATGTGTTTCGCTGCCGCCTTCGCCTGGCCAAGCCCGACCTTGCCATCGTGGGCCGTCGTGCTCTCGGCCAGCCTCCAGCACTTCTCGATCAGCCGGTAGGCACCAGGCATGGTCCCCATGGTCTCCGTCAGCCAAGCCAACGTCCTGGCGTCAGGGTCGCCACCCATCGACTCCACGAACGCCCGCACGTCGTCGATGCTGGGACCCGCGTCGATGTAGCGCTGGATACCGATGCGGCTGTACATCTGTGCGTAGACGCTCTGGCCGGCCCCGAACATCCGGTCGTAGAGCATGGTGTGGCCACAGAGGACAAGCCCGACCTCGGCCTCGTCATGGATGCGGCGCAGAATCTCCGCCGCCTTGAAGCCCAGGTGCTGGGCCTCGTCGAGAATGATGCAGTGACCCGTGCCCTCCAAGGCCTCCACCAGGTCCGCCACAGCCAGGTAGAGCGGGTCGTTCTGACCCAGCTTCGCCCGCAGCAGCTTGCGCAGCAGGCCTGCAACCACCGGCCGCTCCTTGGCTGCGCTCGGGTCGAGGAGCACGTACGTCACGCCGGTGTGGCTGGCGGCGTAGTGCTTGAGCGCAGCCGTCTTCCCGGTACCAGGCTCCCCGTACACCAGCGCGATGTCCCGGTTTACGTGGGCGAACTCGGCGCACGTGAGCACCGTGTTGGCCGCAGCAGTCGGCACGAACGCCTTCTTGCGCGCCTGGGCCGTTCGCATCGCCTCGAGGTCGAGATAGCGGGTCACCTGCTCGCCCATCTTCTCGTTGTCCCCGCGGTAGCTGCCCTTGAGAAACTGACTGACCGTCGCCGCAGACATACCCAGCGCCCGGGCCACCGAGCTCTGCGTCACGCCCCCGTCGATGTGGCGCTTCAGCGCCGCCCTCACTTCATTCAATTGCATGTCAGACCTCCTCTGCAAGTCGCCGGCGTTCAAGGTCGGCCCTCAAGGCCGCCATGAACGTCTGCTCGTCAATCTCCTCTTCCGCTTCCTCGGACTGCTTTCGCACCAGCAGCTCGTGCAGCTCGGCCGTCTCTTCCGGCGCCGGCCGCTTCCTCTCTGCCGTAGGGTCCAAGTGGTCAAACTGAGTGCGCACCAGCTCCGTCACGGCCGGGTCGTCGAAGTCCTGCTCAACAACCTCGGGCTTGGCGGCCAGCTCCACGCTCCGCTTCGAGATACCGGTGCCCTTCTTGAACTGCTCACGCTGGTCCTTCAACAGCTTGCGGAGCCGCTTCACCTGGCGTTCGTGCTCTTCGTACCCCTCGATGTCGAGGAAGCCGACCCGGCCCCGCAGCTCCGCCCTGACGATGAAGTTGCCGGCCAGGTCGTAACAGTCCACGAAGCCGAGGTCGTCCGGGTCGTACTTCACCAGCACTTTCTCGCCCTTGCGGATGGCGACCTCCTCGTGCCAGTAGTACTGCTTCGCAAACCGGATGCCCTGCTTGCCAACCTTCGCCACGCGATGGGGCAGGAAGAGCAGGCGGAGGGCGCTTGGGGCGATGCGGCGAATCGAGTTGCTCTCGAACCAACGGCGCCAGACTGCGTCCGGGGTCTCACCGCCCATCGAGTCGCCGTGATGGGGACGGGTGGCGTATGCCTCGAGGCCGTCGCGCACGATGGCCTCGAAGGTCTCGTAGTCCAGCAGCCGGCCGGCCTTGATGTCCCCGTCGACATTCTCGGGGCGATTGGCCGTGCAGTTGCCTCGGTAGCCAGGCAGCAGCCGCAGCACGTCGTCCTGGATGGTCTTGAACATCCGCTCCACCGGCTTCGCCCGGGGATTCCCGGGGATGGCGAAGATGACTCGCTCCAGGCCGATGTGCTTGTATGTCCCGGTCAGCTCCTCCTGCTCGTCCTGCGTGAGCCGGCGGAACTTCTTGTACCCGCCGACCAGCATCTTGCTGCTGTAGTCAGCGCCGTTGTCGATGTAGAGCGAGGTGGGCAGCCCGAACCGCTCGACGCCACGCTTGAGCGCGGTGTTGATGGTGCGGCTGCTCGGGACCTCGCAGATGTCCCACCCCATCGGCCGGCGACTCCGGACGTCCATCCACATCGTCAGCCAGTAGAAAGTGGGCTTGCCCGTCTCCGGGTGCTTGACGGCCACGTCGAACTGCATGTGGTCGCCGCACCACACCTGGTTGGGCACAAGGGTCGAGTAGTCGCGCAGCCGGGTGAGCATCCAGACTTGCTCGAATGCTCCCCGGCCCTCGCGATAGAACTCCCGGGTCGCCGCGGGTATGGACTCAAGGAAACGGTGCATTGTGCGAGTGCTGGGCAGAGTCCAGCACTGCTTCTTGGCCTCGCGGCGAACCCGGGAAATACAGGAGGTAGCAGTAGGTTGGTTGGGCGAGAGATACAGATCGGCCAGGAGCTTCTTCGCCTCCTGGGCCCACACCGTTTCCTTCCTCCCGGTTTGGGGGCTATCACTGTGCGCCTTCTTGGCGCCCTTGAACTTCTTCCGCCAACGGCCGAGCGTCTTGACCGACACGTCCAGCCCGCTGGCATTGATGTACTCACGCATGAGGGACTTCTGCGAGCCCTTCTGGCCCATGGCCCACTTCTCGAACGACTGGACAGCCGCCAGCCGGCGGGCGTCCTCATCGCCGGCCCGCTCTGCTGCTACGTCGTGCAAATCCTGCCGGCGCTCACGCTCGGCGAGCTCCCGCCCCTCGATGGCCACAGCAACCTTGGAGCGGATCGGGTCCGGAAGGTCAGACAGGGTGAACGTCGGCTGGGCCCAGCCGCCGCCGGCAGGCTTCACCGACCCGGCCGCAGGCCACCCCTCCTTCTTGCTGCGAAACCGCAGGTAGCTGTAGGACAGCTCGCCGAGTTCGCACAGCTCATGCAAGGAGTAGGCCCGGTCCGTCACTACTTTCCACCTCTCGACGACAGGAGCTTCTCCAGCATGCGGCGCTCGCTGCGGAGGCGCTTCTCTTCCATGTCCATGCGCGCAATCTCGCTTCGCATGTAAGTCTCTTCTGTGACCATTCGGTAGCCGGCCGACTCCACGAGCAGGCGGAGCGGAGCCGGGTCATGGAGCACAGCAACCAGGTCGGGCAGGTACTCCGCCGGCAACCGGTGCGTCCGCTTCGACTCCGCCGTCCACGTATCCAGGGTCGTCTTCGCTACTGATGCGCCCAGGCGAGCCGACAGCGCGTCAGCAATCTCGTCCCGCGAAAGCCGACAATCGGCGATGGCCGACTTGATGGTGCGGCGCAGTCGGACGCCGAGCCCATGTCCGTGACCTGCTTCTTCCGTGGACACCCTTGTCCGCCTGGCGGCCTCAAAGAGGTCCATCTGCTGACTAGCGGCCATCGTCGCCCTCCTGGCCTTCCGGCCACAGCTCGGACACGGGGCATCCGACGACCTCTCCGATGCGATCCCGAATCCTGCGATTGTAGCGCTTGCCGGCGACAACAAAGCTCACAAGCGTTACTGAGTATCCGAGCTCCCTGGCAAGCCTGGAAAGGCTATACCCCTTGGCCTCCAGCATGTACCGAATCTCCAGGGCCCCGACTGCACCGTCTATTCCTTTAATGAACATAGGCGTTGTTCGCATGTGAACCTCCTGCTAGTCTACAAACGACGGCATCGGGTAGGGCAGAGCCGCGGGGGCGGCCTTGCCGTGTGAGCCTCAGGGATTTCACTAGCGTGAACACCATTGACGGGCTCCCAGCTGCCGACGTGTATATTTGTACACAGGGGGCCAGGACTGTGTCAACCAAAAAGCACATGTTAGACGAAAAATTCTTCCTGAGGCTTCGCGCTGCTTTAGATGACGCCGGAATTCAGGTGGCAGACATAGCTCGGCGCACCGAGTTCAGCAGGGGCGCAGTGTACAAGTACCTGGGAGGTCAAGACCCTCCGCTTTCATTTGTTGTGGCGTTTTGCCAAGAGGCGCAAGTTGACATCGGATGGCTGACAGTCGGCGCACCACCGCCAATGTCGCCTGACACTCAGACCGGATCGCTATGCAGGACGATTGTTGACTTTGTGGAAGCCAACGGGCCAGTGGTCGACAAGCTGATTGCCAAACTCATCTCCGAAGAAGTGTACGTCCACATCGCAGACATCATTGAGGATACTCCGCAGTAGTTGTGCAGCATGGCACTCTAGTTTGCCTTATGCTCCAATTGCCCCGTTTCGCATCTACAACGGGAGGGGGGGGGGAGGGGTTGCCAGGCCTCGACTCAAATATTTTAGTCTTATCCTCTGGCACCGACCGCGCGCGACTCGCTGTCCCGGACAACTTGCGGCCAAGAAGCCTCGCGGCCAGTGGCCATGCGGCCACGGTCGCGAGTCGCGCGCCTTGTCCCGACGAGTCGCGCGATTTCGCAACCGGTCAGCATCTTCAATGTGCGCTATAGGCAGCAGTGAGGCGGCATTGAACGACTTTCAAACGCCGCTCAAAGTCGGGACAACATTGTGGCAAAGCGCGCGACTCGTTTTCGCCCTTGGCCAGTGAGCCCGTTGCCTCGCAAACCCGCTTGAACACTGCGTTGTCCCGTCGTGTCCCGCCCTATCTCGGGTTGTCCCGCCGTCTTGTCCCCATTTTGTCAATCTACAACTGACACCATCGAGCAGATCGGCAAGAGCACCCTCCAGCACGGCC